>Ga0163151_10001990_pt1 | contig 33081 bp, 23 predicted proteins | sample OliLakLV19MP5IB2_FD_145596 | JGI IMG/M metagenome (GOLD analysis project Ga0163151, IMG submission 145596) | Freshwater microbial mat bacterial communities from Lake Vanda, McMurdo Dry Valleys, Antarctica - Oligotrophic Lake LV.19.MP5.IB-2 | ecosystem: Environmental > Aquatic > Freshwater >... | reverse complement strand
CGGGGGCGGGGCGAATGCCGATTCGGCGGCCGGCGCCAGGGAGGCCGCCGGAGCCGGGACGGCGGGCTTGGCGATGGCGCCTTCAACGTCCTGCTTCGTGATTCGTCCGCCGGCGCCGGTGCCAGTGACGGTGCTGAGATCGACTTCATTTTCACGCGCCATCTTGCGGACGAGCGGCGAGAGAGGACCGAGATCCTCAACCGCGGGAGCGGTTGGCATAGGAGGAGGCGGCGGTGGAGGAGGCGGTGGCGGCGCAGCCTGCACAGGAGCGGCGGCGGGAGCCGGAGGCGGAGCGGCGGGCGCGGCGGCTACGGGCTGAGCGGCCGGGGCCGGGGCTTCGGCCGGTGCCGTGCCCCCATCACTGATGCGCGCAACCACTGTGTTGATGCCCACGGTCTGCCCTTCCTGCACGAGAACTTCCGAAAGCACGCCGGCGGCGGGCGACGGGATTTCGGTATCGACCTTATCCGTCGAGATTTCAAACAGCGGTTCGTCGCGCTCCACCTTGTCGCCGGGCTTCTTCAGCCAGCGCGTCAACGTACCTTCGACAATACTTTCGCCCATCTGGGGCATTACAACATCAGGCATGCCAATTTCTCCGTTTCGTAGCCAAAAACCTTTGCGAACTGTTCACGCACCACCGGCTTGACCTCGTCAATGCCGGCGGAAACGCCGAGTGCCCTCATGGATGTTACCGGCTGGGTAAGTCCACAAGGAATGATATATTGGAAATACTGCAAATCCGTGGCCACATTCAGCGCGAATCCGTGCGAGGTGACCCAGCGGCTGATGTGGATTCCGATGGCGCAAATTTTGGCGCCCTTAACCCAGACGCCGGTCGCGCCCGCGACGCGCGCGCCATCCAGACCGAACACGGCGATCGTGTCGATAATCGTCTGCTCCACCGCGCGTACGTAGGCGTGGACGTCCCGCCGCCATTCGTTTAAATCGAGGATCGGGTAGCCGACCAGTTGGCCCGGACCGTGATAGGTCACGTCGCCGCCGCGGTTGGTGTGGTGGAAATCGATGCCGGAGCGGCTCAGAATCTCCTCGCCGGCGATCACGTTCTCCATGTGTCCGTTGCGGCCCATCGTGATGACATGGGGGTGTTCGACCAGCAGGAGTTGGTCGCGGATTTCGTGACGCTGGCGCTGTCCGGCAAGCTCGTTCTGCAAGGCAGACGCCTCCGCCCAGCGCAGGCGGCCGAGGTCGCGCGATTCGCAGACGCGTGCTGAAGCCTGGACGAGCACGTTAAAAATTAATAGCCTGGCCGTAGACGTTATTGAACGCTTCACCGATCGCCTCATAAAGCGTCGGGTGGGCGTGGATCGTATTGATCATCGTATCAACTGTGGCCTCGGCCTCCATGGCGGCGACGGCTTCGGCAATCAACTCATAGCCATGCGGGCCGATGATGTGGACCCCCAGAATCTCGCCATATTTGGCGTCGCTGACGATCTTGACGAAGCCCTCATGATGGCCAAGGATGGAGGCTTTCGAATTTCCGGCGAAAGGGAATTTACCCGTCTTTACGTCGTAACCCTGTTGGCGGGCCTGGGCTTCGGTGAGGCCGACGGAGCCGATGCCGGGTTCCGTGTAGGTGGCGCCCGGGATGCGGTTCCGGTTGATGGGCGTGAACGGGCGGCCGGCGATGGCGGCGACCGCAACCATGCCTTCCGCGGTGGCGACATGGGCCAGTTGCGGCGTCCCGGCGACGACATCGCCGATGGCGTAAACGCCAGGCTCGCCGGTTTGTTGATCCGGGCCAACCATTATGAAACCCCGGTCTAGCTGTACTCCCGGTGTGTTCTCCAGGCCGATCTTATCGGTGTTCGGCTTGCGGCCCACGGCGATGAGCAGCTTGTCGACCAGGAGTGGTTCCACTTTGCCATTGGCGAGCGTCACGTTCAGCGCAACGCCCGTGCCGGTGCGCTGAACGTCACTGGCCTTGGCGCCGGTTTCGCAGCGGATTCCAATTTTGCGGAAACAGCGTTCCAGTTCCTTGGAAACTTCTTCGTCTTCGACAGGTACCAATCGCGGCAACATTTCGAGTACCGTGACCTGCGAGCCATACCGCTTGAAAATCGACGCAAACTCGGTGCCAACGGCGCCGGCGCCGATGATGGCGAGCGACTTTGGCACTGCTTGGAGCTTCAGGATCTCGACGTTGGTGAGGATGAATTCTTCGTCGGGCTCCAGGCCGGGAATCATGCGCGCTTCCGAGCCGGTTGCGATTAAAATAGCCTTGGCCTCAATGGTGCGCGTGCCTTCGGCGGACTGAACGTCGACGCGTCCGCCGCCCTTCAGCGTCCCGAATCCGGCGATGACGTCCACCTTGTTTTTCCGCATCAGGCCGGTAATGCCTTTGGCGTGTTTATCGACGATGTCCTGCTTACGCTTCATGACGGCGGGCAGGTGCAACTGCGGGTTTTCGCAGGAGAGTCCTTGTTCGGCCGCGTGCGTAAAATAGTCCCAAACTTCAGCCGTATGGAGGAGCGCTTTGGTGGGGATGCAACCGACGTGGAGACAGGTGCCGCCGAGCTTTGGATCCTTCTCAATGATTGCTGTTTTCAACCCGTATTGACCGGCCCGAACAGCGGCGGAATACCCGCCGGGTCCGCTTCCGATCACAACTAAATCGTATGCCATTATTTTTGAGTGTAACATCGAGGCTTCGGGGCGCATTTCAATAGATGTATGACCTTATTGACCGGATTCCTCCTGCTCGCCGCGCTCTTCCCGATTGAGTCGATCCAAGTGGAGGGATTGAAGCGGCTGAAGCCGGCGCAAGTGATCGCCGCGTCCGGCCTGCGGGTGGGCCAACAGGCCGATAAACCGGACTTCGAAGCGGCGCAGGCGCGACTGGCGGCGACAGGCGTTTTGGCGAGCGTTGGTTTCCGCTATGCCTCGTCGGCGTCGGGGAGCGGCTACGCTCTGACCTTCGAAGTTTCCGAAGTGGATCAGGTCTTCCCGGTGAAGTTTGAAGACTTGGCGGGAACGGAGGCGGAGCTATTGAAAGTTTTGGCGGCGGCCGACCCGTTGTTCACGAATCCGGCGCCAGGGACGGAGATCGTGATCAAACGGCTGGAAGCGGCGTTGAACGCCCATCTGAAAACCGAGCCGAGGGTGATCGGGCGGGTGCTGGCGGACCGGCCGGAGGAGATCATGCTGCTGTTCCGTCCGAACCGGCCGCGGCCTTCGGTGGCATCGGTGACGTTCACGGGAAACAAGGTGTTTCCGGCGCCGGAGTTGCAAGTAAAGATGGCCTCAGTGGCGATTGGGACTTTGTTCACGGAAGACCGATTCCGGGAGTTACTGAACAATCAGATTCGACCGATTTATGAATCGCGCGGATTGTTGCGCGTGTCATTTCCGAAGATAGTCGCCAAGCCGACGGAGGATGTGGAAGGTTTGGATGTCGCGGTTGAGATTGTGGAGGGTCCGGAATATAAGTTGGACAAAGTAACATTGACCGGGGCGGCGGCGGAATTGTTGAAAGAGGCGGCATTCAAGGAGGGAGAAGTATTCAGGCTGCACGAAATCGTGGATGCGCTGGAACGGCTGCGGGCGGCGTTGCGGGGACAAGGGTATATGAAGGGGACGACGGAATCGACGCGGACTTACGCGGACGATAAGTTGACGGTGAACATGAATGTGGCGGTAACTCGTGGAGTGCAGTATAAGATGGGGCGATTGACGATACAAGGATTGGATATAACGACGGAGCCGGAGATAAGGAAGATGTGGGGGATGCGGGAGGGGTCGCCGTTCCGGGATCAGTATCCGGAGAAGTTCTTGCTGCGGGTAAAAGACGACGGAGTTATGGATAACTTGGGAGAGACACGCGCGAAGTTGACTTATGACGAGGCGCGAGGGATTATTCATGTGACGCTGAGCTTTGCCGGTGAGAAGAAGGAGCCGGAGAAGAAGCGGGTGTTCTAGAATTGTCGTAGAGTGGTGGAGGGGACATATGATTACCATCCGGCTGGAACCTGAGACCGAGCGTCGCTTGTGCGAACTGGCGGAGCGGAAGGGGCGCACGCATAGCGACTACGCCCGGGAACTGATCGAAGGCAGTATTGACGATCTGGAAGATAGCTGTCTCGCCGAGGAGCGCCTAGCGCTGGGGGGACCCCCATAGGCGTTTACTTAAGAACATTTCCACGCATAAATGTTTCAATTGGCGTGCGGTTCGGGACGCCCGATCACCTGTATGGGGCCTTAAGTAAACGCTTATGGGGGGGACCCCCCTCTTAGCAGCAAAGAGGTTAGAGAGTCGCTTGGCCTGGAGGATTGAATATGATCCTGAGGCTCTGAAAGACCTCAAGAAGCTCGGCCGCCCTGCCCAAATCGCGATTGTGAACTATATGGACCGCCGGATTGCGACGGCTTCGGATCCTGGTCTGTTCGGAAAGGCGCTGCGGGGCGACAACGGTCTCGCCGTCGAAAAGACGTTTGCCGGTCAAAAGCTCATGGAGAAAGACGCCGAAGCTCCAGATATCGGCGCGGCGGTCGACGGTCTTGCCGGCGGCCTGCTCGGGGCTCATGTAGCCGGGGGTTCCGAGGATGAGGCCGGCTTCGGTGGCTCGCATCGTCAGCGTCGGCGAGTCGGTGGAACCTGCGCTGGGCTTTTCGACCGATTTCGCTAGGCCGAAGTCGAGCACCTTCACGAGGCCATCCGACGTGACGATGATGTTGCCGGGTTTCAGATCCCGATGAACGATGCCCTTTTCGTGAGCGGCTTCCAGGGCTTCGGCGATCTGTCTGGCGATGGGCAGCGCTTCGGCCAGCGGCAACGGCCCGCTGAGAATTTCGCCCTCAATCAACTCCATGACGATGGCATTCTGTTCCAGGCCGTAGATGGTGGCGATATTGGGATGATGGAGCGCGGCGAGCGCCTGCGCTTCGCGTTGGAAGCGGGCGAGGTAATCGGCGTCATTGGCGAGCGCGGCGGGAAGGACCTTTATGGCAACGTCGCGGTTCAGCTTGCCGTCGCGGGCTCGATACACCTCGCCCATCCCGCCCTTTCCGAGAGAGCCGAGGATTTCATAGGGGCCAATGTGGGTGCCAGTGGGCAGGGGCATCGCGATGACTGATTTTACATGAACTCAAGCCTGCTTCGCCCTCCGCACGGCTTCCCGTTCTCTCGCGATGACGGTCAAGAACGCGCGCCGGGCCATCCGCGTTCCAGTCGTGGGGCGGACACTCCCTTTCACTCGAAATGGGTTCACATTTTCGAACGAGGGCGGAGTTCGGAACGAATCTCTCGCGAGGAGCGCAAACAGAGATTCAGAGGTGGTCCGAAGACCGGACGTTCACCGGCCCTGGTCCGTCCCACACTTGGAAACTGAGGTGGCCCCGGTCGTCGGAATTGGCGGACGAGCGAATGACATGGCAGCCATCAATCCGCCCATTTACCAGGTCTTCCGTCAATGTGGCGCGGCGGCCAGGATGGTCCATGGCTTGTCCTTCTGAAACTGCTGAAGGTACGACATTCCTCGATTACAACGTGCGGCGGAGCCAATCGAGGGCGTTAAGGACAGTTAGGGCGCGCACGCGGATGCGGTCGCCGGAGAGCTTCAGTTTCCGGGCGTGTACGCTATCGCCGGTGGCGAGGCCGATGAAGACGTTGCCGGCCTGGTCGCCGTCGGCGAAGCCGGTGACACTAAGCGCGTAATCGGCTCCAGTACGGTCGCGGGCGCCTTGGGCCATGGCGCGGGCGGTCTCCTCGCTGACGGCGGTGTGTGTTTCCAGCGTCTCCTTGGGGACGCCCAGGAGTTGGTGCTTCATCTCATCGGTATAGGTGAGGAAGCCGCCTTTGAAGTAGTCGCTGGCGCCCGAGACCGAGGTAATCTGTTGGCCCAACATTCCGCCGGTGAGGCTTTCGGCGACAGCCACCGATTGGCTTTTGGCGCGGAGAAGTTTGCCGATAACCTGTTCGAGCGAGTCGCCGTTTTCGGAGTAGATTCGGTCCCCTATCAGCGCTCGTATCGGGTCGCCGACTGCGGCCAGCAGGGCTTCGGCTTCTTCGGCCGTTTCGCTACGGGCGCGGAGATGAATGTCGATGTCGCCAGCGGCGGCGAGGATCGTTGTCGCGGGGTTGGTGTACCTGGTGTAGATGGGCGCGATGAGGTGGTCAAGATCGCTTTCGCCCATCAGCGCGACGCGGTACCAGCGGGTGCGGATGACCTGCGGCGGGAGCAGGACGATGAGGCGGGGAATGATTTCCGTTATGACCATGGGCTTCAATTCGCGCGGCGGACCGGGGAGCAAGGCGAGTACGCGGCCATCGCGGACGAACCATTGGCCCGGCGCGGTGCCATTGGGGTTGGGCAGCCTTTCGGCGCCGTCGAGGATTAGGGTTTGGCGGCGGTTATTGTCCGTCGGCGTGCGACCGAATTTTTGGAAGCGGTTGAGAATGGCGTCCCAGGCTGCGGGGCTGGCGGTCATGCTTAGCCCAAAGGCCGCGGCGACGGCGTCGCGCGTGACGTCATCTTCGGTGGGTCCGAGGCCGCCGGTAAGGATGACCAGTTCGGAATTTCGCCAGGCGGCGCGGATGGCTTCGGTGAGACGGGCGCGGTCGTCCCCGATGATGCATTTGGCGACGACTTCGATGCCAAGCGTGTTGAGCTCCTGGGTGAGATAGAGCGAGTTTGTATCGACCTTGTCCGGAGTCAACATCTCCGAACCGACCGCGATGATTTCGGCGTTCATTACGGGCTAGAGTTCGCGCGGGGCGATGCCGCAATCGACACGGTAGAGCATGCTGTTGGTGGCGACGATGGCGCTCTTGGCGGGCGAGAAGGCGATGCCGACGATGCCCGGGCCGCTCAAGAAGAGGCTGGCTTCGCGAGCGGGCGTGATGCGGACGACGCCGCGGCGGCCGCAGAGCGAACCGGCGACGTAGAGGTTATCGTTGCTATCGAAGGCCAGGCCTTGCGGGCGGCCGAGTCCGCGGTAGAAGATGTCCACCTCACCCTTATCGGAGACGCGCTGGACGCAATCGAAACTAGACGTCGTGGGCCCGGTGACATACAAGTAATTGTCCGGGCCGAAGGCCAGATGATAGGCGGCGATCGACGGCTCCAGTGTGGCGTAGACGTAGATCTGGCGGCTACGGCTGATCTTGAAAATCGTCCCGCTGCGGTCGCCGACATAGAGGTTGCCTTCGGCGTCGAAAGCGATGCCGGTAGCGACGCCCATCCCTTCGACATAGACGGCCATTTCGCCTCGCGGCGTGACTTCGTAGACGATGCCGTCGTAGCGGCTGGAGACGTAGAGAATGCCGTCCCGGTCGAAGGCCAGGCCAGTGGCATTCATGATGTCGCTGAGGAAGGGCGCGGGGCCTTCGTGCGGATCGACGCGATAGACGCTCGTGGTGGTCTTTTGGCCGCGGCTGCCGGAAAAGGTAGTGAAGATGAAGCCGTTAGCGTCAACGGCGGGGTTGGCTACGGGGTGGAGACTATCGCCAATCGGGATGCCGATTTCGCAGGCCCATTCGGTGCTGGAAAGATTGCCGCTTTCGATCTTGAGTACGTTGTCAACGGCGTCTTCGGGGACGCGGGCGATGATGTAGGAGTCCGAGCCGATGATGAGCGGCGCGGAGATGTCGCCGAGCAACACGCGCGGGTGGGCGCCGGTGGCGAAGCCTTTACCGTGGATGCGGATCTCACCGCCGGCGATGGCGGCCTCCGGGGAGAGCATATGAATGCTGGGCGATTTGTCAGCGAGTTTGCGGGCCATGTACTAATACAGATTGTTCCACCCGAGGAGCCACATCACAAGCGCGGCGTAAATACCGGCCATGACATCGTCCATGACGATGCCCACTCCGCCGGGCAGTTTTTCGAGTTGGCGAATGGGGAAAGGCTTCCAGATGTCGAAGAGGCGGAAGAGGCCGAAAGCGAGTAACCAGGGGGTGATGGAGTGGAGGTGCGTGGCGCCGGCGAGGGCGATCCACTGGCCAACGACTTCATCGACGACGACTTCCTGCGGATCCTTGCTGTTGGCGGCATTGGCATGGGCGTGAGCGGCCCAGATGGCGGGCAGAATGGACCCAAGGGCCAGCCAGGGAACGAGCTGGGGGGCAGGGAATACGCAAGCGAGGGCGACGAATGAGCCGGCGGTGCCTGGCCCTTTCGGCGTGTAGCCAACGCCAAACCAGGTGGCGATCCATGTGGCGATCCGCTGCATCAGTTGGGCTTTTGTTCTTTGAAAAGCTCTTCAATTTCGTCGGGCGCGAGGGGCTCCGGGATGATGTACTTCTCCGTTGCCCAGTTGCCGAGATCGACGTCCTTGCAGCGCTCCGAGCAGAAGGGCATGAAGGGATCGGTGAGTTCTACCTTGCTTTTACAGATGGGACATTTCATCGATGTGGAAGGTGATTGGGAGTTTGATGGGAGGCGAGGATCGGAAAATGCGGCGGCGCGGCTTGGGGCGACGCGCGGCCTTCGTCGATCAATGAGCCAACGAGATCGTAGTCATGCGATTCGGTGATTCGCATGCGGCGGAACTGTCCTTTGCCGAGCGGGCCGTCACCGGGATCGGAGATGTAGCAGACGCCGTCGATATCCGGGGCTTGCGTACTCATGCGGGCCTGCCAGAGCAGATCGGAATCGGCCGAAGGGCCTTCGACCAATACCGTAACTTCGGCGCCGATCAGTTGTTTGTTGCGGCGGGCGCTGATCCTGCGTTGGACAGACATCAGTTTGCGCTTGCGGTTATAGATGGTCGTTTTGCCGACCTTGCCATCAAGGTGGTAACTCGCGCTGGTATCTTCGTCGGAGTAGCTGAAGACGCCGAGGCGGTCAAGTTGGGCGGCTTCGGCGAACTGGCAGAGTTCATCGAAATCGGCATCGGTTTCGCCGGGGAAGCCGACTATCATCGAAGTGCGGATGGCGACGCCGGGGATCGTTTTGCGAATGCGTTCGAGGAGCCTCAGGAACTGGTCCCCATTGGAGCCGCGCTTCATGCGTTTGAGGACTTCGCGGGAGGCGTGCTGGAGCGGCATGTCGATATACTTGACCAGCGCTTTATTGGCGGCGATGGTATCGAGCAATTTCTGCGTGACGCGGTTGGGATAGCAGTAGAGGAAGCGGACCCACTTTTCGTGTTCGGTTTCGATTTGCGCGAGGCGTTCGAGGAGTACAGCGAGCCCGTCTTTCAGGCCGAGGTCTTCGCCGTAGCAAGTGGTGTCCTGGCCGATGAGGTTGATTTCGCGAACGCCGTCGGCGAACATTGTTTTGGCTTCGTTGACGACAGATTCGAAGCGGCGGGAGCGGAAGGCGCCCCGGTAGTGCGGGATGACGCAGAAGGTGCAAGGATGGTCACAGCCCTCGGCGATTTTCATGTAGGCGAAGTGGCGCGGCGTGGTGCGGATACGAGGGGTTAAGTCGTGGTAAAGATAGGGCTCAATCGCGGCTTCCTTGGGCGTTAGGCCTTCGCACATGGCGACGACTTTATCGAGTTCGTTAGTGCCGATGACGGCGTCGACTTCGGGAAGGGTATTGGCGATTTCGCCGCGATACCGCTCGACAAGGCAACCGGCGACGATGAGGCGTTGCGCCTTGCCAGTACGTTTGAACTCGGCCATTTCGAGAATGGTGTCGATGGATTCTTTCTTAGCGAGGTCAATGAAGCTGCATGTGTTGACGACGATGACGTCGGCGTCTTGCGGGCTGGCGGTCAGCGAGTGACCGGCGGAGGCGATGTTGCCCATCATGACCTCAGTGTCGACGAGATTCTTGGGGCAGCCGAGGCTTACAAAACCGATTTTCAAAATTTGGGGTACCTGCTAGGCGGGACTGCTTTCAGGATAGCGGATTTGGGTCTTGCGCGGGTCCGATGCCGCGACTACCCGAGGATTTCGGGTAGTCAGTGAAGCGCCTCCATTTGATATTCAATTGTCAAAGAACAAGTCCGGATGGCCGGCGATGGGAAATCCCAAGACCGGCATCGCGGTTACCGCGAAGTCATTTTGAAAGTAAGATCATATGTTTATGCGGTCATTGGCGGTAACGCCCTGGGCGGGGGCGTTCGGGGGCATGATGATGATTTTGCTTCGCGGGTAGTAGCGTTGGTAGAAGGCGACAGTTTCGGGACTGTATTCCGCGAAGGGAATCGACTTATCCGATTCGTTTGTTTCTTCGACGGGTTGATCGTTGATGGCGGTTCGGAAGTTGGCTTGGATGAATTTGAGCCGGCGTTCGAGACGGCCGATTCTGACGTTGAGTTGGTCGATTTGCCGGTTGAAGCGGTGGATGCCGGCGTTATCGGCGAGGGGAAGATTCCAAAGACCGAAGACGGCGGAGTCAAGGCGGAGGATCTGCCAGCGGGCGAAGGCCAAGTTGATTATGTTTTTTGGCGCCTCTTCCTTCTTCGGATCGAGGTCTTGATTTGTGATCGTTTTGGGCAGGGGCGCATCCCCGGCTTCGACGATGAAGGGGGACTCGGAGATGGCGCCATCGCTGGGCTTGGCGTCATCGGAAGCCGGAATTTCCGTGTTCCGCCGGTTGTTTGTTTTCAATGACTTTTGGGACCATCCGCTTGTACAGGAACGTTTTTCGAGCCTGAGTAGCTCGCGTTCGATGCGATTGCGCTCGCGGGCGAGATGGCCGAGGCGGGCGTTGGAACGGTCCATGGCGCCGCCGGCGACAGAGGCCTGTTTCTCGGCTTCGAGATTAAGTTTGGCTTGGCCGACGCAGTGTGGCGAATTCCTGGCGATCACCGCCAGTAAGCGATGCAAGTAGCCGCTTTTGGATGCTTGGACACGATTGGCTTCCCAGATGTTGCCGGCCAGTTGTTCGACGAGTTGTCCCGCGGGAAAGCCATTGGGCTGCCAGTAGCCGTGGATCCGGACCTGCAATTCGGCGAATTCTTCGTTGGATTCGCCGGGCAAGTTATAGTCGCGAACGGCGTAGAGGCCGTCTTTGAAGTTGGCGGTTTGCGAACGAAAAAGCCCTGCGGACGTTTTGGGGCCGTTGGATTTGGCGCCGTTAATCCGGGCGGATTCGGCGCGCGACAGTTTCGCGGTGAGAGCTAACATTCTGGTCCTACTCTACGCGGGGCGCGTATAGTAATCGACGGATGTGAGTTTTGTGGCATTTTAGTAAGTGGTTTGGAATGTGTTTGTTGCGGGTGAAAAATAAATATTGATCTGTTGTGACGGCACAATTTTGGCCCACCTCGCTTGTTCGATACCGAGCGGCTCCGATTAGGCAGCCAGCGCAGCCAACCAGATTTCCGGCATCGCGCGCCGTGCGTCCGCTGAGCTTGCCGGTTTTGAACTGGCCCTTTTTGATCTTCTCCGCCAGTTCGATGCCGCCGATCACCACTGTTGCGGCGAGCGAAACTCTTTAGCCCGAGCATCGGACGCAGCCGTTGCTTGACCCCTTATTGCTTGATGCTTAGGGGGTCCTGCTCGATCAAGTTATTCAAGTACTTGCCGCCGCGCACTATCACCCGTTTCGGCAACTCGCCACTGTCCTTGCAGTTCCGCCACCGCTCGATGGGACGCCCCAGACGCATCCAGCGTGATCTTTGCCGGTACCCGCTGCCCCTTGAGTGCCTCGTTAAGAAGGGCCTGGCGCAGAAACGCTTTGGCCGCATTCACGTCACGCTTGCGGCTCAAGTAAAAATCCACTGGCTTGCCCGCTTTGCCGACCGCCCGGCACAGATACATCCACTGGCCCTTCACACGAATGTACGTTTCGTCCATACGCCATGAGCCGCCCACGGGTCGGGGAAATCGGTCCCACCGCTTCTGGAATTCGGGCGTGTAGTGCTGAACCCACCGCAGAATCGTCGTGTGCGCCATGTCGTGTGTCCATTTCGATGCTGCGTTCGCTCCTCATGGCCACCAGATCCCGATAGCTCAATTTGTAGCTCAGGTACCAGCGGATGCACAACACCACGATCTCCTGGTCGAAGTGCCGACCTTTGAACAGCTGCTCTACCGGTATGAATGGCAGCATCTGTCCATCTTCGCTGACGCCCGGCTGCGTTTGCACCAGAGTCCGCTAGAACACGATCTTCGCGCCCAGCTGCATCTTCCGCGGTTCGTTCGCTTGGCTGCGAATCACTCCAAAGCTGGCCGAAGTCACCGTCGAATCCGGCCCGCCCATCCGGGTTCGATTCGCAATATTGAACGCCTCAAATCGCAGCGTGAACATTACCGTCTCCGTAATGTTCACGTTCTTTGCCAGCGACAGGTTCTCATTCAAATTCCACGGCGAACGTTCCTTCGGATTGTTCGTTGAAGCATTCCCAACTCCAGCATTCAGTTGCGCCTGCGTCAGCTTCTTGCCGTCCGGCCCCACCTGAAATTTGCTCGGATTCCACCAGGAGTCCTGGAATGGATCGAACTTCTCACCAGAGATCGGTCCGCGCCAGCCCTCATAGGAACTGATGAACACGCGGTTTCCCGCGCCTCCCGGTATCGGACTGAACCCCGGACCCACCGACAGCGGCGTTCCCGATCCGTACTCTAAAAACCCGGACAAACTCCAGTCACCCAGCACCTTGTTGGCAACGCCCGTCATATTGAAGTGTCTGCCTTTGCCGAACGGAAGTTCGTAGCTGAAGGCCTGCCGCGCAATGTGGGTCTGATCGTCCCAGCTCAGGCCTTTTTGCAGCTTCCGGTTGTAGTGGTCCAGAATGCCCCGGTTGCTCGCCACGGCCGTTTCCGCGTTCGAGAACATCTTGGAGAACACATAGCTGGACAGGAGCGTGAGTCCAGAGGAATACCGCTTGTCCAGTTTTACGATCATCGCGTGATAGCTGGAATCCCCCGTCCGCTCGCCGGTCGCGCCCGCGCCCGTCGCCACATCTCCAAAATGCGGGAACGGCTTCAGCGCCTGGGCCACGGAACCATTAAAACCCGGATACGGGGGCCGCAATCCGGCCGCGACGGCCGCCGGCGAATTGATGTTCGACAGCAGCAGATCACGCCCGTACTGCGTAAAGTACTTCGGATCTGTTTGGTTGACGTTAAGTATCGACGATGTAAGATGCACGCCCCTGGTGCCCGTGTACCCGACGCTCGCCACGAATGCTTTCGGCAGTTGCCGCTGGATATCGAGGTTCCAGCTATAGAACTCCGGCGGCCTTCCGGAATCCTCGCGCTGCCACAGGTACGTTGTCCCGCCGAGATCCGTGCCCGGTCCGCGGAACGGCGGCTGCGTCCAGGCCGGCAATCCGGCGTCCAGATTGAAGTACGTGAACGCCGGCAAATTGCCCGTTCCGAACGTGCTGTTCAGAATCAATCCCTGAAAGTGCGTACTGCCGCCCGTCGTCTTCACCGCTCCATAGGACTTTCCGGCATACGCGCGAATCACCGTCCCCGGCATCGCCTGATAGGCCAGCCCAATCCGCGGCGACCACGCCTTCTTATACGAATCGAAAGGATACTTCTGTCCGTTGCACTCTTTACACGTGCCCGTGTACACCGTCGATCCCGGCAATCCCCCGGCTAGCGGATTCGGCACCGTTGGGTCGAAATTCATAAACCCTTCCGGCTTCCCATAGCTCCCGAAGTCGGACCAGTCCTTCACATCCAGCACCGCGCCGCCGCCGATCGGACTCGTATACTCATAACGCAAACCCAGGTTCAGCGTCAGCCTCTTCGTCACTCGCCAATCGTCCTGAAAGAAGCCGCCCATATAGTTCCACGATTGAATCACCGCGCGCGGCGTCTCCAGCCCCCACTGCGTTGCCTGCCCCAGCAGGAACGAGGCGAAGCCATTCCCTGTGAATCCGGTCGTGTCGCCGGGAAGCGTTGTGGGCCCAGTGCCAAAGTCAAAGCTGCCGTTTGGCCGGTGCTGCCCGCCTCCCCACCACTGGTCCTTCGTCAGAAAGAACCCCGCCTTCATTGTGTGTGAACCTTTTACCACGGTCAGATCATTCGAAATCGCGAGGTCGCGCCCACGGTCGAATCCCCATGCGGACCCGCTCCAACCTGAGTAGCCTCCCATCGAAATCGAAGTCAACGCCCGGTCCGGTCCAGGCGCGTTCTTCAGCCCGATTTTTTCGGCCCACTTCGCGTTCGGATCAATCGAGTTGATCGTAGTCAATCCCCCGGCTTCCCGCTGGTAGTTCACGCGCAGACTATTCAAAATGCGAGCGCTCACCGTTCGGTCCCAGGAGAAACGGCCGGATGCGTTCTTCCGGTACCACACGGACCCGCCATTGAACGGCACGGGCAATCCGGGAGGCCCGTCAGGGCCAAAGTCATCGTCCTTCGTCCCATTCATGTACAGGAATGAAAACCGGTTTGCGACGTTCAATTGATGATCGCCACGAATGCTAAATTTGTTCCAGGGGCTGATGTTGGTGCCCCGGTCCCGGAAGTAGTTCCGGTTAATGCCGGAACCCGGCACATTGGGCGCCATCTCCGCGGGACGCAAAGCAATATACTTGCTGGCGACGGAACTGAACCGTCCCTTCGGAATCGAGTTGCTCGGAAACGGCTGGCGGTTATAGGTTCGCCCGTCGGCGTTCAGCACCGTCGTCGCCGGGTCGTAGATCGGCATCATCTGCGTCTGCCCGTTCGCCCCGATGCGCTCAAATCCGCGGAAGTCGCCGTTATACATCTCCGGCAGCGGGATTGTGCTGAAACTGGGCGTATTTCCGCTGCGGTTACGGAACCCTTCGTAGCTGGTAAAGAAAAACGTCTTGTTCCGGCCGTCGTAGACTTTGGGAATGCGAACCGGCCCGCCAAACGTAAATCCGAAATCATTCTGCTTCAGCACCGGAGCGCGCTGTGCGAAAAACCCGCGGGAATCCGTCGCATTGTTGCGTAGAAACTCAAACGCATTGCCATGGAACTGGTTGCCGCCTTGCTTTGTCACGAAACTGATCTGGCCCATCGCCCGGCCATACTCCGCTTTCATTCCGGCGCTCTCCACGGTGAACTCCGCAATCGCGTCAACGGGAACCGAGCTGATTGGCGCCCGTTCGGTCTGGTAGGCCGTCGAGGCGCTCGTCAGGGACGTTCCGTCCATGCTCATCTCCCACCCGGATCCCTGCGCGCCGCCGATTCGATAGCCATTGCCCGTCTTCACCTCTGGCGCGATCACCGCCAAATTAAACACACTTCGGATCTGCCCGGCGACCACCAGGGGCAGGTCCTCAATCAGCTTCGTCGTCAGGCTCGTCGCCACGCGCGTCGTTTCCGTTTCGAGCGATGACGCCTGGGCCGATACCTGCACCGATTCATTTACCGTCCCCAACTCCACCTTGAAATCCAACCGCAGCGTGCTGCCCGACGTTACCTCCACTTTGGAGTTCACCGACCGTTTGAATCCGGTCGACTCCACCGTCACACGGTAAGTCCCAATCAGCAGCGCCGAGAGCGTGTAGTCCCCGGACTCCGTCGTCGCCGTCGCGGAAACACTGTTCGTCGACAGTTGCGTCGCCGTAACTTTCGCCCCCACCACCGCCGCCCCGCTCGGGTCCTTCACTTCCCCCGTCAGTGATCCTCTATCAAGCTGCGCAAATCCCGGTGCGGCGCAGACAGCAAGCAGGACGAGTACACGGCCTTGGTGTATCATTGGTTCTCCTAGGTGTTGCACCCTATCACAACGCCGTAGCGCTTGTCAATTAACCTGTACGTGTACGAATGCGCGGAACGAATCCTTTAGCTATCGCCCTTACGCTCCTTGGGTCATCTTCCTGCCTCGCGCAAGGTATGGCCAGCCATGGCGCCGCCGCGTTCCCCGCGGCGAAACCGTCGGGCCGCGTCTTCCCCGTTTCGTTCAACGATGTCGCGGCCGCCGCCGGCCTTCGCTCGCCCCAGATCGGCGGCGGGGAGAAGCGCGGATACATCGTCGAAGCCATGGGATCCGGTGTCGCATTCCTGGACTACGACAACGACGGCTGGCTCGACATCTTCCTCGTCAACGGCTCCCGCTTCGATGCCGCTCCTAAACCGTCCAACTACCTCTACAAGAACAACAGGGACGGCACTTTCACTGACGTCACCGCCAAAGCCGGCTTGACCAAATCAGGCTGGGGCCAAAGCGTCACCGCCGCTGACTACGACAACGACGGCCACACCGATCTCTTTCTCACCTACTGGGGCCGTAACGTCCTCTTCCATAACAACGGCGACGGTACGTTCACCGACACAACCGCCAAGGCTGGCCTCGCCGGCGACCGTGATCGATGGGGCAGCGGCGCCAGTTTCTTCGATTTTGACCGCGACGGCCACCTCGATTTGTTCATCGCCAACTACCTCACCCTCGATATCCCCCGCGCACCCCTTCCCGGTAAAGACGCAACCTGCGTCTGGCTCGGCGTGCCCGTTTTCTGCGGCCCTCGCGGCCTGCCATTCGCTACCAACCTGCTCTACAAAAACAACGGCAACGGAACCTTCACGGACGTCTCCAGCGCCTCCGGCATCGGCGCCCCGCAGAAGACTTACGCTCTCGGCGTCCTCGCCGCCGATCTGGATGGCGACAACTGGCCCGACCTGTACGTCGCCTGTGATTCCTCCCGCAGCCTCTTCTATCACAACAATCACAACGGCACTTTCACCGAACGCGCAACCTACACCGGCCTCGCCTACGACGAAAACGGCCTGGAACAAGCCGGCATGGGCCTCGCACTCGGTGATTATGATGGCGACGGCCTCCTCGATATCGCTAAGACAAATTTTGCTGATGATTACCCCAATCTCTACCGCAATCTCGGCAAAGGCGGCTTCACCGATCGCGCCCTCTTCGCCGGCCTCGGCCTCCACCCGCAATACGTTCTCTGGAGCCCCATCCTCGCCGATTTCGACAACGACTCCTTTCCGGATGTGTTCCTCGCCGCCGGCCACATTTTCAACGAAGTCGATCGCCTGCAAACCGCCCAGCGCTTCCGCAACCCCCGATTGCTCTACTGGAACCTCGGCAATGGCAAGTATGAGGACGTCTCCAGCCGTTCCGGACCCGGCATCTCCGCCGAGCATTCCAGCCGCGCCGCCGCCGTCGGCGACTTCGATAACGACGGCGCGCTAGACATCCTCGTCATGAACATGAACCAGCCCCCCTCGCTGCTGAGGAACATGAATCGTTCCGGCCACCACTGGTTCAAAGCCGCATTGACCGGAACAAAATCCAACCGCTCCGCCATCGGCGCCAAAGTCCGCATCGAATCCGATGGACGTTGGCGGACCAGCGTCGTTCTCAGCCAGTCCGGCTACTACTCCTGCAACGATCCCCGCGTCCACTTCGGTCTCGGCACAGCCACGAAAGTGGATATGATGGAAATCATCTGGCCCAACGGCAATGTGGAAACCTGGCGCAACCTCCCCGCTGATCGGCTGTTTGAAGCCACCGAAGGAGCAGCACCGCAATGAGGCTCAGCTTCTTCCTGTTCGCCCTCCCCCTCCTCGCGCAATCCGCCGCCGAGTACGCCGCCCTGGGCGCGCGGCTCCTGGAGGCCAATCGCCCCGCCGAAGCCCAAGCCGCCTTCGCCAACAGTCTCCGGCTCAATCCCGCCGAGTTTGAAGCCATCGCCGGCATCGGCTTCCTTCACTTCGCCCGGAACCAGTTCGCCCACGCCCGCCCGTATCTTGAGAAAGCCGTCACCGCACGCCCACAGTCATTCCAGGCGCGATTCCTCCTTGGCGCCACGCTTGTCCAATTGCAGCAGCCCAAGGCCGCAATCGCCCACCTCCGCCTCGCCGTCATCCGCAACCCGGCCCATCAAGACGCCCGCAAACTCCTCGCCTCCCAGCTTCTTGAAACCCGGCAATACCGCGACGCCATCACAATCCTCCAGCCCGTCGTCGAAACACCTCCTTTCGACGAAGAGGTGCATCTCCTCTTGATCGAGGCCCGTCAAGCGGCCGCCGACACCGCCGCCGCCTTCGCCCTCGCCCAAAAGGCCGCCGCCCGTTTCCCCGGCTCCGCCCAGGTTCTCGCCTGGCTCGGCTTCCAACTCCAGTTCGCCGGCCGCTACGAGGAGGCCAAACTGCCGCTCCAACGTGCCCTCGAGTTAGACCCCGCCTTCCCCATCCCAATGCAGCTCCTCGGCGAAGTGTTCCTCAAGGAAGAGAACTACCCGGAGGCGATCCAATGGCTCACCCGCGCCGCCCGGAATATGCCGGACGATACCGAGACGCTTCTCGCCCTCAGCCGCGCCCAGTCCGAGTCCGGGGCAATACAACAGGCTCTCGAAACCCTCGCCCGCACCGCCCAAACCGACGCCCGTGTCCACCTCCAACTGTCACGCCTTTACTTCCGCCTCGGCGACGAAGCCAAGGCCCGCCAGTCGGCTGACCTCTCCGTTCAACTGCGCGACAAACAACCCGCCGCTCCCGTCTCAACGCTTCGGCGCCGGTGACAGCCTCCGGCCGGCTCTGGTGCAAATTGAGAGCTGGCACAATTTTGGTCACCTCGCCTGTTCGATTTCGAGCCGTTCCGATTAGGCAGCCCGCGGAGCCAAGCAGATTTCCGGCATCGCGCGCCGTGCGTCCGCCGAGTTTGCCGGTTTTGAACTGGCTCTTCTTGATCTTTCCCGCCAGTTCGATGCCGCCGATCACCACTGTTGCGGCGAGCGGCAACCAACCTGGCCGCTGGGCCGGTTCGGCACGTCGGCCAAGGGCGTCATCAAGGGCCCAGGCGTGAATGTATGGCATGTCGGGTTATACAAGACGTTCCCGATAACGGAACGAGTCCTGCTCCGGTGGGAAGCGACTGGGACCAACTTCTTCAACCATCCGAACTTCTCCAACCCGGCAACAAACATCAGCCAACTGGCCAACGTCGGAGTCATCAGCGGAGTGGGCGGCGTGAACGGATCTTCAACCGGCGACCAACCGCGCGCGCGAGCTTTCCGCATGGGGCTGCGTTTCGAGTTTTGATTTTCGGCCAGGGTACCCGAGTACTTGCCATCGTTAGCTTTTTGACTCCCTGCCGGACAACGGGTTGCGGGTATTCCATGATGGAATGAGGCCTGGAGGGCGGCAGAGGAGCCAGCGGCGCTTGGGTGACGTTGGACACCAGGTGTGCTAAAATGCTGCCATGATTCGACGGACATCTTTATTGCTGCCTTTGCTTCTGGTGGTGAACGCCTTCGCCCAAGGTAACCTCGGCGGCGTTAACGGAACTGTCGTCGACACCTCCGAAGCCTCCATACCGGACGTGAGGATCACGCTCACCAACACCCAGACCAACGCCACGCTCACCGCCTTCGCCAATTCCTCGGGAGTCTATTCATTCCTCGGATTGCAGCCCGGTAGCTACCGCCTGGAAACCGAAAAACAGGGGTTCAAAAAATCAGTCCAGGAAAACGTCTCCGTGCTCACCGCCAACATCACGAACCTCGACATCTTACTCTCCGTCGGCTCGGTCAACGAATCCATCACCGTCTCCTCGGCCAATGTCTTCCTACAAACCAGCAGCCCCGAAGTCAGCACCGTCCTCGAACGCCGTGCCATGCTCGATCTGCCCATCCAGGTCGGCGGTACCGGCGCCACTACCGCCGCCAGCGGCCGGCGTCAACCAGAAAACTTCATCTTCCTCACTCCCGGCGTCAGCGGCATCCCCTGGTCCAAAAACATCAACGGCAGCCCGGACTTCAGCCAGGACGTCCTCTACGACGGCATCTCCGGCCAGCTCGCAGTCACCCCCGGCTTCCTTGCCCAAACCTCCCCGCCCTATGAAGCTGTCGAAGAATTCAAAGTGCAAAACTCACTATTCCCCGCCGAGTACGGCCGCGGATTCGGGGTGATTAATTTCACCTTGCGCTCCGGTAGCAACCAGTTCCACGGCGGGCTGTTTGAATTCTTCCGCAACGACAAACTCGACGCTCGCCCGTTCTTCATCCCCGTCCGCCCTCGCGTCCGTTTCAACGAATTCGGCGGTTCCTTCGGCGGTCCAGTCGTAATCCCCAAAGTCTATAACGGCAAGGACAGGACTTTCTTCAACTTCAACTACACCGGCCTTCGTAACCAACCCGCCCCCAGCGGAGCCTTCGTCAGCCTCCCCACCGACGCCTTCAAGTCCGGTGACTTCTCCGGCTTCCGCGACGCCGCTGGCGCAATGATTCCCGTCTTCGACCCCGCCACCACCACTCCAGAAGGCGCCCGCACCCCCTTCGCCGGCAATCTCATTCCCGCCAGCCGCTTCTCCACCGTCGCCAAAAACGTAATGCCCCTCATCCCCAAACCGGACTTCCCCGGCTACTTCAACAACTACCTAAACCGCACCGCCAATCCCGTCAAAGACTACTCCTGGTCCATCAAAGCAGACCAGATTTTGACCACCAACCAGCGCCTCAGCGTTGCCCTTTGGCGCTCGTCCACCATGACGCCCAGCTACTCTCCCCTCGGTCCCTCAACGCCCATTGGCTTCTGGGGGTTCAACCCCGTCACCGGCCTTGGCCTTCGAACCAGTCACGACTACACCATCCGACCCAACCTCCTCCACCACTTCGGCTTCGGCTACACCGCCAGCAATCCCATCCGCCGCCGCGATGTACGGCGCGGCAACGATATCTACAAGCTCCCCGGCCTACCGGCCGACTCCCCTGGCTTCCCCGTCTTCAACGTCGCCAACCTCTACGGCGACCTCGCGCTCGGCAACTCCAACCAGCAGCCCAACGACCCGTCCCAGAACCGCAACTTCGCCTTCATCGACAACGTCACCTGGATCAAGGGCCGCCACCAGCTAAAAGCCGGTGTCGATTTCCGCTTCTTCCACTTCGACAACTTCGCCGGTACCGTCAACGGCGGCTTAAGTGGCGCCTTTGCATTCAATCCGCTCTCCACCGCCGATCTCAGTTCCGCCAGTGCCGCCCAGCAAGGCAACGGTTGGGCCAGCCTTCTCCTCGGCCAGGTTTTCTCCGCCCAGCGACTGATTCCCGCTCCGCTCCGCCAAATGCGCAATCAATACTACGCCTGGCATGTCGAAGACGTCTTCAAAGTGAACCGCAAACTCACCTTCACCCTCGGACTCCGTTATGAAGTCCCCACCGTCGTCAGCGAGTTGAACAGCCGGCAATCCCGTTTGAACCTGGACCTCGCCAATCCCGCCGCCGGCGGCCGGCCCGGCGCGCTCGAGTTCCTCGCGCCCGGCAGTCTCCTCACGCCGACCTTTACCAAAGCCTTCGGCCCGCGCCTCGGCATCGCCTACTCCTTGAACGACAAAACCGTCATCCGCGCCGGCTTCGGCATCTTCTATTCTCCCACCAATGCCACCAGCGTCGGCCGCCAGTCCGGCCTCTTCTCCAACGGCTACTCGTTCACCCAAAACTTCCCGCAAGTCACCACCGGTCGCGTCCCGGCCCTCATTCTCGATAACGGTGTGCCCGCCTTCACCGGCTCCCTCCCCATTAAGGATCCCTCCCTCATGAACGGCGGCGTCATCGAATTCATGAACCCAGGCGCCGGCAAACCAGGTTATATGAGCAGTTGGACCTTTAACATCCAACGCGAACTTCCTGGACAGATCCTGCTCGACCTCGGCTTCATCGGCCAGAAGGGTTCCGCCCTCCCCGCCGGTTTGGAAAACCTGAACCAGGTCGACTTCAAGTATCTCGGCCTCGGCAACAACCTCAACGCTGACATCAACTCCGCCGCCGCCCGCGCCGCAGGCGTCGGCCTCCCCTACCCCGGCTTCACCGGCTCGGTTTCCCAGGCCCTCCGCCCCTATCCGCAGTACACCGGCATCCGCAACCTCTATCAACCCATCGGCTGGAGTACCTACAACGCCCTGCAAATGCGCCTCCAGAAACGCTACTCCTCCGGCGTCAGTTTCCTCGCCGCCTACACGCTCTCCAAAAGCATCGTCAGCGGTGGCGGCTACACCGGCCTCGGCGACGACGCCGCCGGCGCCCTCCCGCTCGACACTGCCAATCGCAAAATCGAAAAACGCATCGCCGCTTTCGATACTCCGCATAATCTAGTCCTCTCCTGGAGCTACGAGCTCCCCTTCGGCAAAGGCAAGCGCCTCCTCTCCAGCGCCAGCCGCGCGGCCGATCTCGCCCTCGGCGGCTGGCAGGTCAACGGTATCCAACGCTACGTCTCCGGCACCCCCATCGGGGTCGGCGGCGGCGGCGTGATTCCGCTCTTCAATGGCGGCAATCGCCCGAATAGAGTCCTCGGCACTGCCGCCCGCACCAACGTGTCCCGCGGCGACTTCGACCCCGCCCGCGACCGCTACCTGGACATCAACGCCTTCTCGCAACCAGCGCCCTTCACGCTTGGGAACGCCCCGGCCGTCCTGCCGAATGTCAGGAATTTTGGCCTCTTTAATGAGGATTTCAGCATCCTCAAGGACTTTCGCCTCCATGAAGCGCACCGCCTCCAATTCCGGGCCGAGTTCTTTAATATCTTCAACCGCGTTGTCTTCGGCGGACCATTAACGAACATCAACGCGCCCGCTACTTTCGGTAGAATCGGCGGGCAGGCCAACTCGCCCCGTAACATCCAGCTGGGCCTGAAATACGACTTCTAGCAATGGCTCTGGTGCAAATTGAGAGCTGGCACAATTTTGGTCACCTCGCCTGTTCGATTTCGAGCCGTTCCGATTAGGCAGCCCGCGCAGCCAAGCAGATTTCCGGCATCGCGCGCCGTGCGTCCGCCGAGTTTGCCGGTTTTGAACTGGCTCTTCTTGATCTTCCCCGCCAGTTCGATGCCGCCGATCACCACTGCCGCGGCGAGCGAGACTCTTTAGCCCGAGCATCGGACGCAGCCGTTGCTTGACCCCTTGTTGCTTGATGCTTAGGGGTTCCTTGCTCGATCAAGTTATTCAAGTACTTGCTGCGGCGGACTATCACCCGTTTCGGCAACTCGCCGCTGTCCTTCGGTTCCGCCGCCGCTCGATGGGACGCCGCATACGCATCCAGCGTGATCTTTGCCGGTACCCGCTGCCCGTTGACTGCCTCGTTAAGAAGGGCCTGGCGCAGAAACGCTTTGGCCGCGTTCACGTCACGCTTACGGCGCAAGTAGAAATCCACTGTCTTGCCCGCTTTGTCGGCCGCACGGTACAGATACATCCACTGGCCCTTCACACGAATGTACGTTTCGTCCATACGCCAAGAGCCGCCCACGGGCCGGGCAAATCGGTTCCACCGTTTCTGGAATTCGGGCGTGTAGTGCTGAACCCACCGCACAACCGTCGTGTGCGCCATGTCGTGTGTCCATATAGGCGCCGCGTTCGCTCCTCATGGCCGCCAGATCGCGATAGCTCAATTTGTAGCTCAGGTACCAGCGGACGCACAACACCACGATCTCCTGGTCGAAGTGCCGACCTTTGAACAGCTGCTCTACCGGTATGAATGGCAGCATCTGTCCATCTTCGCTGACGCCCGACTGCGTTTGCACCAGAGCCCAAAAGACTACGTTTTCTGATGATCGCCAACACATTGTGAAGCGGTATATGGAGTTTTCCGGGATTGCGGCAAGGACTTCGGAATGACTTGGAGCCCGCCGGTCCGCTGGTTTTGGCGCCCATGGTTACGGAATCGCCGATAGGGCCTCGAGTGCCAGCGCACGCAACGTGGTGTCGGTGGTGCTGGCAGCCATCCGCAATTGGACCCGGGCCTCGGCGCCGCGGCCGGTGATGGCGTAGAGGCGGCCGAGCCGATAATGGACGGTTGCGTCGCCGGAGCCGGGTTCCGCAATTGCTGCTTCAAATTCCTTTATCGCGCCAGGGATGTCGTTCCGCTTGAACTTCACTAACCCTAACGACGCGCGAGCTTTGGCGCGCAACGAGGCGACGGCGGCGGTCCAGGCGCCGGGGGGAATTCGGACGGGCGATTTGACGCGCGCGAGTAGATCGAGTGCTTGATTTGCGGACGATTCCGCGCGATCGAGCTGTTGCGATCCGTTGGCCAGAAGGCTGGCGATTTCGACCAGTAAGGGCACGTATTCCGGGGCAATCGAGAGTCCCCGATCGGCAGCGGTAACGGCGCGTTGCGCATCCCCTTTGGCGCGCCACGCTTTTGCCTGCATTTCGCAGACAGGAAGAAGCAAGGCGGAATGGGGAAAGGCGCTAAGGAACGCGTCGCCCTTTTCGATGGCTGAACCCTCCAGCACGTCGAGGTAGGCGTCAAACTCGGCGGGCGTTTTCGCCTGCAGGTCCGGCAGAAACTGGGAGTACGATGGGATACTGAACACAATGCACAGGCTCGCCAGACATACTATCCTCCTCATGCTGCTCGTAGTATGTCACACGGGTGCGGCCGCGCAGACACAGGACCTGTCACCGCTGCTGCCAGCTGAAACGGGCGGCAACACAGCCATCCGCCAGGCTGTAATTTCCGGCGATCTGGCGCGGGCAGATTCATTGGCTGCCGGACTTCCTGAAAGAGAACTTTGGCGCGGCATTCTGGCTATCGTTCACGACGACACGACGGCTGCTATCCGTATTCTTCGCAAGAGCAACGCACCGAAGGCGCTCGGCGTGGCGTACTATATGGTGCGGCAGCACGTGCTGTTTCGTGGTCAGATGGCGGAGGCCATCCGGGTTGATCCTTCGGACTTTGGCCCCTACTACTATCTGGGCCGTCACTATGATACGGACGCGGCCGATCCGGAAGCGGCCGCGCGTTGGTTTCGCCTGGCTTTGGAACGAAACCCAGGCCACTCACGCAGCCGGGCCTATCTAGGTGGCTGCCTGGAGCGGCTTGGCCAAACAGAGGCGGCCGCGGCGGCGTTTGCGGCAACACCCCAGCTAGCCCAATCCCAACTCGGTCTGGCGCGGCTGCGGCTGGCAGGTGGGGATGCAGCCGGGGCACTTCCGTTTGCGGAGAAGGCCATGCGGTTGGACGCTAAGAATGCGGCGGCGGCGAAACTAGCGGCGCGGCTCTATGCCGGACTCCAGCGACCGCGAGATGCCGTGCGCGTGCTGGAGAAGGCCGCGGCGCTAGCGCCCGCCGACGCCACAGTTCACTACCAATTATTCCGGCTCTACCAATCGGAAGGCCAGCCGCAAAAGGCCGCGGCCGCCAGAAGCGAGTTCCAGCGGCTGCAGGCGATCTATGGAATTCAACCCTAGAAAATCAGCTTCAATCCCAACTGAATCAGGCGCGGGTTATTCGCCTGTCCACCGATTACGCCGAAAGTGGCGTTGTTGTTGATGTTGGCAGCCGGTCCGCCAAAAACAACGCGGTTGAGCATGTTGTAGGTCTCGCCGCGAATCTGCAGCGCCATGGACTCGGTGAGGTGAAGGTTCTTGAATAGCGAGAAGTCCTCATTGAGATAGGCCGGTGTTCTTAGGTGCGGCATGCGGGGCGGCGCGTTGCCGATGGTGAAGAGCGCCGGCTGACTGAACGCGCCGATGTTCAGATAACGGTCGCGAGCCGGATCGAAGTCGCTCATCGATACGGAACTGCGAACGTCCGCGCTGATCCAGTTCGGCCGGTTATTGCCGCCGAAAAGTGGCAGAGCCGGGCCGCCGCCGACGGCGATCGTCGTGCCGGACCTGTAGGTTTGAATCGCGTTCACGGCCCAGCCGCCCACCAGTATGTTCATCGCGCGGCCCACGCCCGGGGCGAATTTCTTGCCTTTACCAAAGGGCAGATCGTAGCTCCAGGACGCCACCATAACGTGCGTCTGGTCGGAAGGCACAATGGATTTTTCCAGCTTGCGGTTGAAGGTGTCGATTCCGCGCGAACCGCCTCCGCCACCCGTATCTCCAAAGATGTCGCCGCCGGGGAAACCGATGTTCTTGGCCAGCGTATAGGCGAGCAGGAAGGACAGACCCGAGGAGTGGCGCTTTTGGATACGCATCTGCATGGAGTTGTAGAAGTTGTACCCGGTAGGTTGATACACGTCATCGACGTTCGTGTACTGCGGGAAGGCGCGCAGCGCTTGGGAGACCGAACCCGTAAAGCCTGGGTAGGGAGGCCGGATTCCGGCGGCTATAGCGGCGGCGGAGGTCACGCTCGAGTTCAGTGTTTGACCCAGACTGAGGTAGCGGGGATTGACTTGATTCGGGACCGAAAGCCCCGTCCAGGTGCCGCTGGATTTAGTGCCGATGTAGGCGGCATCCAGGCTGACGCCAAAGGGCAGTTCCCGCTGAATGGCGAAGGTCCAGCTTTGGGAAAGCGCCATGCGGTTCGAGTCGCCGTTGATCATCGTCACACTGCCGTTGTTATTGAGCGACGGATCAAAGACGGGCGGCGCGACGAGGTTGGGCGGGAAGCCTCTATCCAGTGGAAACGCGGATGTGACGCCGGAGTTCGTGCTGGTATAGAAGGGCTGCAGGCCGAAGCCGGAGCACCAGAACTGACAACTGTTCATTCGGCCAACGGCGGTGGATACGCGGAAGATGCCATAGCCGGTGCGAACAACCGTCTTTTTGTCTAGCGCGTAGGTGATCGCCAGGCGCGGCGAGTACCCGAAATGATAGTCCTTCAAAATCTGTTTGGAACCGGTACGGCCCGTTCCGCTGCCCAGAAATACAAGGGCCCCTGGTAGATTGCCGGCGGCCGGGTTGGGTCGCGTTGGGTCCATGAAGGAGATGACGCCGTCCTTTTCGCGGACGTAAAAGGGCAGTTCATAACGCAGACCAAGGCTGAGAGTAAGGCGCGACGACACCTTGAAGACATCTTCAAGATAGGCGGCGGCAAACTGGTCGTTGTATTGCCGCGTCGGCGCCGGGACCGCCGAACTTGCCGAGAAGACCTCGCCAAGAAGGAAGGACGCGAACGGATTTCCGAAACGCGCGAAATCGGCACTGTTGGGCTGCGAAGTGGACAGGGAGTTGAAGTTGAACGTGCCGCCTTCATTACGGCGGTCCTGGACCGTCATGCGGCGATAGCGATAGGTGCCGCCCAATTTGATCTGATGGCGGCCGCGGACCCACGACATATCATCCACAACGCTCCAGTTTTGGAAGAACTGGGGATCGGTACCGTTGTTATTGGAATTACCGAGGCTGGCATAGGGCGTTGGGCCGGCGAAGTTAAGAATCGGGAACCCTCGGCTGGCTTCAGGGATACCGGGAATTTTCAGAACCTTGTTGCCTTCCCGCGGGTCGAGCAGCCATCGGGACCAGGTGGGGCTGGTCGGGGTGTAGCCGAAGCCTAGCCGATTGAGCAGCGTCGGGCTAATGGTATAGGTGTGATTCAATCGCGTTCCGCTGGCGACAGTTGGCGTAACGCGATAGCCGGGATTGAGCTCACCTGCAACCGCGCCGTTGATTGTCGTCTCACCGCGCACCCACCAGTAGGCGCCGGAGAGGCGTTGCTTGGAACTGATCTGGTGGTCAATCTTTACACTCCAATCGTTGTCCGTGCTGGGTTGGTTCTGGCGGCTTCGGTAGTTGTTGAAGAAGTTGGGGAGGTCGGCCTGCGGAATGAGCGGCAAGGTACGCTGCGCCACGCCGCTGATTCGCGCCGATGGAATCAAATTGCCTGGGAAGGGTGCGCGCTGGAATGCGCCCTGTCCATCAGCGGCGGTGGTCGCCGGGTCATAGATGGGGAATGGGTAGTCGGAGAAGTTGCCGCCACGTTGCAGGTTAGAGGGCAAAGTTGTGAACACGCCCACCGGGACGCCGCCACGTAACTGGAATCCGGAATACGCGAAGAAAAAGAAGGTCTTGTCGCGCCCATTGTATTTCGGCAATCGCACAGGACCGCCGAATGTGCCGCCGTATTCATTCTGCCGAAGCAAGGGCTTCTTGCTGCCGCCGAAGAACGTCCGCGTGTCGAGCGCCTCATTGCGGAAGAACTCAAAGAGCCCGCCGTGGTACTTGTTCGTGCCCGAACGCATGGTAAAGTTCATGACGCCGAAGCCGCCGCCGAACTCGGCCGGGTAGAGCGTGTTCTGCACTTTGAATTCTTCGACAGCCTCATACGGCGGGCTGGATTCCGCGATGAAGCCCGGGGCGCCGATGTTCTGCATGTCGACGCCGTCAATCAAAACCTCCTGGCTAAAGCCCGGAGCGCCGTTGATTGACTTGTTCCATTGGGTGCCGGTAACGCCGGGCGTGAGGAACATGAAGTTCTCAATTTGGCGGCGGCCGGTAGCGCCGGTCGTGGCCGCGCCGCCCATGGAGATCGGCAGATCGAGAATTGCCTTAGTCGGCATGACCGTACCGATTTCGGCGGAGGTGGTTTGCAATTGGACGTCGCTTCCTGAGACTGTCACCGACTCTGAGACCGCGCCAAGCTCGAGGGTGAAATCGGCGTTTGAAAGGGTCGCTGTGCTGATCCGGACTGTTTCCCGGATTGCGGTGCGAAACCCGGTCTTCGACAGGGCTACGCGGTAGCTGCCCGGCGAAAGATTGGTTACCAGGAAAGAGCCATCCGATGTCGAGATTGTTCGGATCTCCTGCCCGGTTTCGACGTTGCGGAGTTGAACGGAAACCTCCGGTATCGACGATCCGGAAGCATCGGTAATTCGGCCGGTGAGCCCGCCAAGGCTGCCCTGGGACCAAATGGTGAGCGTTGTGGCAAGAAGGGCAACGAGCAATTTCATATTCTGTTTCCTTTGTCTCTGGAAGAATTCCAGAGCGGGCGGACGAGCGACCGCCGAAAGTTTTAGAAGTGTATATAATTTTGTTCACAAAGTAAAGCGCTGGCCAGTCTTTGACTTCCGGGTGCTTAACAGTTTTGGGGGATCAATGACCGGGGACCATGTTATAGGCTTCGGCAGGGTCCAGGGCGCTACGGACGGAGATTTCCAGACCGGCCAGGCGCGGAATCGCCTGTTGCGGGAGATTTCCACGGAATCGCGCACAGGTTTCTGATCGTTGATCGAGCGCGGCTAGCGTATCGCGGAGCATGGTCTGCAGATCGAGAGATCCGGGAGGTTGGTCCAACGCCCAAAGAGCCTCCGCATAGTCGGCATCCATCTCGAAAAGTTGTCGCATGAGCCGCTGTGGAATCTCAGCGGGAGATAATTCCATTTGATCCAGGGCTCGAAACAGCGCCAGCAGATCGAGCCTGGCTGCCTCCAGCCGCGGACGCAGATCCATTGGAATTGTTACGGGCGCCAAGCGGGCCATCGTTCGAGCATCGCGCATGAAACGCGGCGATGTCAACGGCGGGCACAACCCGCCAGCGGCCAGCGGCGCCGCTCAGGCCGCCGCCACCATCGGCATCCGGTCCAACAACGCCCAGTTATTGTTCAATAGCAATAAGCGCAACGCTAACAGGCGGCGCGCTCCCGCTTCGCATTCCGGCTTGCCGGAAGCGCGCATGAACCACTTGTTTATGCGCGCTCTCCACCGCGCCGCTGCCGAGCCCATAACCCAGCCGCAAGTATTCGTCATAGCGCATCCGGCCGGCATTTTCGCTGTAATACCGAATGAGCGCTCGCAGGCTGTCGCGCATCGCTGGCGTTTTCGGCCGCAGCCGCTTCAGTCTGGCTCATCTTCGACACCATCAAATCGGAAGTGGTTTGTTTTCAATTGATTGCAATTGTGAAATCGGCCTAGTGACACGTTTCTCCTCAATGCGGGTGTGAGGCGGATGGAATCAGCAGCAGCGTAGGCGGGAGTGCCGGAACGTGTCAACGATTTTGAGACAGTCGGCGAAATCTTTTACTGAGTATCGTCGAACGGAGTTGATGGTTTATTGATCCAGACGTGTGGAGGCGCTGGTTGTTTTTACGCCCTTGACAGACATCGGACGGTTATGAAAGCCTCGTTGGCATGAACATGCCAACCATAGCCTCGTTGCTGCTCATCTTAGCCTCGGCTGTCTCCGCTCAGACCCTCGGAGAGATAACCGGGCAGGTAACCGACGCCTCGGGATCCCTGGTTGCCGGCGCCACCGTCACCGTCACCAATGCGGCCACCAGCGCCAGCCGTACGACCAGCTCGAACGAAGCCGGCATCTACGCCTTCCCCGCGCTGCAGCCCGGCCAGTACAGCGTCAAAACGGTGGCGAAGGGGTTCGGCGCGATTAGTAAAACCGGCATCGAACTTCAGGTGCAGCAGACGGCGCGCGTCGATTTCTCCCTCGAACTCGGCGCGGTAACCGAAGTGGTCGAGGTGTCGGCGGCCGGCGCGATCCTGACCACCGAGAACGCCACCGTGGGCACGGTGATCGAGAACAAGCGAATCGTGGAACTACCCTTGAACGGCCGCAACTTTCTGCAACTGGTGGCGCTGAGCCCCAACGTCAGCTTCGGCTTCGCCACTTCCGGACAGGCCGATGGGCGGCAGGGCGGGACCCGCGCGCAGCAGAATATCTCGGTGGCCGGCCAGCGGAGCATGTTCAACCGGTTCACGCTCGACGGCGTTGAGAACACCGACGTGAATTTCAATACTTATATCATTTTGCCGTCGATCGATGCGCTGCAGGAGTTCAAAGTGCAGACCGGGGTTTACCCCGCCGAGTTCGGCCGCGCCGTCAGCCAGATCAACGTATCGACCAAGAGCGGCGGCAACCAGTTCCACGGGGCGTTGTTCGAATTTCTGCGCAATGACAAATTGGACGCCAAGAACTACGCGTTCACTGCGCTCCGTCCGGCCAGGGATCCCTTCAAAATGAACCAGTATGGCTTCACCCTGAGCGGGCCAGTGTTGATTCCGAAAATCTTCAACGGCAAGAACCGGCTGTTCTTCATGACGAACTTCGAGGGCCTCCGCGACCGCAAGCAGTTGCGCGGAGTCTATCATGTTCCTTCACAGGCCATGCGGAATGGCGATTTCACGGAACGCGGCGCCATCTTTGACCCCGCCACCAGGGCCAGGCAGGGCAGTGCGATAGTTGCCACGCAGTTTCCCGGCAACATCGTCCCGCGCAGCCGCTTCCATCCAACCGCCATCAAGCTGCTGGATTTCTATCCGTCGCCCAACGTCGCCACCGGCAGCCTGTCGTCGAATTTTCAGAACGGGCGGCGTCGCGTGATCGACAAAGACCAGTTCATCCAGCGTGTCGATTGGACCGAATCGAACAATTCCTCGTGGTTCGGGCGTTACTCGTGGGGCGATGAGGTGCAGCTCGAAGAGGCGCTGCGCCTCAACGGCTCCAAGATCCTCACCGGAGTCCACCAGGCCATGGTCACCAACACGCGGGTGTTATCGCCGGCGACGGTCAACGAATTCCGCTTCGGCTATAACCAATTCAATAACTCCACGGCGCGCGAACTGGCGGGGGTGCGAGACGTTAACGCCGAACTGGCGCTGCCCGGAATGCCTTCTCCGCCCCCCATCGGCTGGGGCATTCCGGAGGTCGCGCTGGCGCCATACTCTACGTTCGGCGATTCCACCGAAGGGCCCTATGTCAACGCCAACCGCCTCTACCAGTTTGTGGATAACTTCTCATGGGTGCGTGGCAAGCACTCGTTCCGGCTCGGCGGTGAGATTCGCATCGATCACTACAATCAGGTGGGCAATCAGTTTCCGCGCGGGTCGCTTGGTTTTGACCCCGTCACGACGCAAAACCCCGCCGCACCCTCCGGCACCGGCGATGCCTTCGCCGCCTTCCTCGCCGGGTATAACCGCAACGCCCAGGCAGTGGTGGCGCTGGCCGAAGTGAAATATCGCGCGCTCAGCCAGTACTACTACCTTGATGACACCTGGAAGCTGCGCCCGAACCTGACACTGTCGTTGGGGTTGCGCTACGAAAATACGCCGCCGTGGCTGGATGCCAGCGGCAAAGCGGTGAACCTGCACATGCCGTTTGTCGGCATCGTTCCCAATGAGCCGCCCGACCGGCACCCCACGCTCGTCCGCACCGGCAAGGGCGATTTCTATGAAGGCGTGCTGCTGCGCTTCAATCCGGCGATACGCGTGGCCCGGGACGGCCGGCTGGGAGACCGCCTCGTGCAGCGCGACAACAACGACTGGGCGCCGCGCATCGGCATAGCCTGGAGCCCCGGCCGTTGGAGCATCCGCACCGGTTTGGGCGCCTTCTATTCGCAGGATACCGGCAATCCGAAGTTCGATCTCGGGCGCAATCTCGCTGGACGCCGCAACGACATCGCCGACACCGATATTCCGGACTTGACGCTAACACAACCGTTCCGCAATCTGACCTCCACGGTGCAGATCAACAACCCGTCCATCTTGGCCAACAATCATGCGCGGCGCACACCCTATACGGTCCAATACCTGTTTAACGCGCAACGCGAGGTCGCCGGCACGCTGTTTGAGGCCGGTTACCTAGGTAGCGCCAGCCGGAAGATGGAGTCCTATCGCGATTACAACAATCCCCGCCCCTCGCCTACCGGCTCACCCATCGTTCGGCTGCCATTCCCCGAGTTCAGCCGCCTCTTCATGGTGGATGGCCACAACAAAGCCAGCTACCATTCGCTGGCTCTCAAAGCGGAGCGCCGGTTTGCCAAGGGCTTGACCGCGCTCGCCGGCTACACGTGGTCGAAATCTATTGACACCGCCAGCGCCATCCGTAACCATGCCGGCGACGTGCTGTTCCCGCAGGACAGCTTCTGCATCAGCGTGTGCGAGAAGGGTCTGTCCAGCTACCACACCGGGCACCGGCTCACGTTTTCGAGCCTCTATGAATTGCCGTTCGGGCACGCCGGTTCAAAGGCGGCGCGGCTGCTGGCGGGCGGCTGGCAGGTCGGCTCGATTGTCACGCTGCAAACCGGTTTTCCGTTTACGCTAACGTCGGGCCGGGATCAATCGAATACGGCCAACGGTCAGGACCGGCCCAATACCAATGGGCAACCGACGGCGTTCGGCCGCGGCCAACAGGATCCCGAACAGTTTTTCAATACTCAGACCATTTCGCTGCAGCCGTTTGGAACCTACGGCAACGTGGGGCGCAACAATATCATCGGCCCGGGAATTATCAATCTCGATTTCTCGGCGCTCAAGGATTTCGTGATCACTGAAAGCCTCCGCGTGCAGTTCCGAGCCGAAGCTTTCAACGCGCCGAATCATCCCAACTGGGCGCTGCCGGACGGCAACGTGACCAGTCCGAATTTCGGCAAAGTGCGCGGTACGCGAGCCGACATGCGCAACCTGCAGTTTGGACTGAAGCTGCTTTGGTAGCGAGCAGCCTCAGCCGCTGGGTGCTTAACAGTTTTGGGGGATCAATGGCCGGGGACCATGTTATAGGCTTCGGCAGGGTCCAGGGCGCTACGGACGGAGATTTCCAGACCGGCCAGGCGCGGAATCGCCTGTTGCGGGAGATTTCCACGGAATCGCGCACAGGTTTCTGATCGTT
>Ga0163151_10001986_pt1 | contig 33123 bp, 25 predicted proteins | sample OliLakLV19MP5IB2_FD_145596 | JGI IMG/M metagenome (GOLD analysis project Ga0163151, IMG submission 145596) | Freshwater microbial mat bacterial communities from Lake Vanda, McMurdo Dry Valleys, Antarctica - Oligotrophic Lake LV.19.MP5.IB-2 | ecosystem: Environmental > Aquatic > Freshwater >... | reverse complement strand
TGATTTAGGTCTTCTTGAATCAGCAATTAACCAACCAATGACTACTTTTGACGGGATCAGTTTACACACTTCTCTTTTCGATAAAGCAGCTGCCTATTTATATTACTTATGCAAAATAATCAAATGGTGTTTCTCAAAAAATCTTGTTTTCCTAATCTAAATCCAACAAAACTAACTTTAATTAAACATTTTACACTTTGAATAAATCAAAAACCTAATTATTATTAATTATTTTAGGGCAGTAGTAAGAATAATATCTTGAAATTCCTGTTTTTAAAATCAAAGGTGGAGAAAATTGAAAATAGGATCATTGAATCGGATGGAGCATAATCTAGAAATTCCGGATGTAATCGTTCTGGATAAGTCGTACACTCGGGCATATCTTCCAGAAGATTCCTTTGTTTCAAATCTGCGCAGAGCACTACCGCGAGAAATTTCGATTGATCATTTTGAAAATTCCTTAAAATCAAAGATTAAGGATATTGAATATAGTTTTTTACAAAATTATTACGACCGTAGAAACGGAGCCAAAGGAGAAGCTTATATTCTACGAACTATTCCGCAAAGGATACGAGTCGATATCGCTGAATCATTTTTATCTCAAGATTCACTGACTGAAGAGGATAAGGAATATCTATCCAAATATTATGAATTGGATAAAACTTTAGATCGATATATACTTCGCCATACGATAACAGAAGCAGATGAAATCAAGATGTTAAAAATGTTTAACATGAAAAGTCTGCATATAAATAATGTTCAGAAAGCAATGATATCTGAAATACTTGAAACAATAGAAGAGATTGAGAAGAAAATGATATTTTTTGCAAATCTTTACACTCATCCTTCTCATAAATTTTTTTCTCCCCCGAATCTTAAACATGTCTCTGGGATGCAGATAACAGAAGCCGCTCGCCAATTTGCAATTGCGATTTGCCATAAGTATGGTCATGTTCCTTTTGAAGGAGTTACCTTCCTCTTACAATCGTTAAAGAGTGAATTTTTTCAATATGCCAAAGTGAATATGCCAATTAAGATGAGAGCAATTGCCAAGGATGTAAAAGTAACTAAAGATAAAAGTTGGAATTTTGTTGATATGGAGATTACCGTATATCAAGAAAATGTGGAAATAAGTAAAGTCTCTACAATTGCTACAATCCTTCCGCTAAAAGTTTATAAACGATTGAAGTCTGGCCAACAAGAAGTTTATGAAATCGATCCTCGTTTCCGTCCAAGTGAAAGATTTCGAAACAATATCTCTATTCGATATAAGGATGAAGACCAGATCAAAAAATGGGTTTGTCATATTGAAAATTTTTCAGAAGGCGGATTTATGGTGAAGGCGGAAGGTTCACTTCCCCCTAAACAATTTTCTGACAATGAAAGTTTAGAATTTTTTATGCATTTTGATATCGCTGGATTTGTTCATGGTAAGTGTAGAAATACTTGGACTAAGGTGGAAAGGGAAGAGGAAGATACGTTTCTCGCGGGCTTTTCAATCATTGAGATGACAAATGTAGATAAGGACAATTTAAAAGAAGCCATAGGTCGGTTTGGTCGATTGATCGAAGAAAGAGATATCTATTGATGGAAATCAAATCCCATCCGATAAGATATATCTTTTTACATTTTGATGGCGTTGTACTTCAAAACATCCTGGCACCTATCACATATTCCGTGATCAAAAAATTGGGCGGAACCTATTCGGCCGAGATAGAAAATAATATTTTTGCAAAATCTCAAACGCATGCCGCAAATTTTATCATCAATCATTTAAAATTGGATTTATCAGTCCAAGATGTGATAAATTTATATTATGCAGAACGAAAACTTTTTGAAGAGACTCATACAATCAAATTCAATATTGGAGTCAAGAATTTCCTAACATTACTCAAAGATTTGGGTTATAAAGTGATTTCATATGGCGGGGCACCGAAGGAATATTTTTTGAATCATGTGAAAGATTTGTCTCCCTTTTTTAGTCATGATAAATACATTCAGACGAGAGAGTTTCGACCCGGAGTCAAAGAAATTGTATTTCAAATGTTTGGACTTAAACCAATGGAAGCATTATTTATAGATGAAGAGTTTAACATCGCTCTGGCGGCAAAGAATATGCAAGTACCATTTATCGGTATTTCTACTGGTTATGATTATAGCTTTCAAAAATCGGAAATGAAAAAACTTGGTGTGAAATATATAATTGATTCATTGGAAGAGATGGATGCTCAATTTTTAACGCGCATTCAAAAAGATGTCTCAGATAGTTGTATTTGGAATGAACGATAAAATAAGGCTTAGTTAATTTATATGAACGAATTCAAAAATCAAAATATACTAATCACAGGTGGAACGAGTGGAATGGGGCTTGTGACTGCAGGACTCTTCGCATCAGAAGGTGCCAATGTCTTTATATCTGGACGCAGTTTAGAGCAAGGAAATGAAGCCCTTCGTTCATTAAAACAGTATGATGGGCGAAATCAATACATTCAATGTGATGTGACGAATCAAATGGAAGTTCGATCCATGATTGATTATATTGTGAAAGAAGTTGGTGGGCTAGATATCGCGGTAAACAATGCAGGCATTACTTCAAAAGCCCATTTGCCTCTGGCCGAATTTGAAGAAGATGAATGGAAAAATATAATCAATGTTAATTTGAATGGACTTTTCTATTGTATGAAATATGAAATCTCCACAATGCTTACGAAGGGCAAGGGAATCATTGTGAATAATAGTTCTGTCGCGGGACTTGTATCTTGCCGAGCCAGGCTGCTTATTCTGCGAGTAAATCTGCAGTCATTGCATTGACTGAATCGGCCGCCATTGATTATGCACAAAAAAACATTCGTATCAACGCCATTGCTCCTGGACCTGTGATGGGGGGCATGAATAGCACAGAAAGATTAAATGCAAATCCAGAAAGGACTGCCAAGAAGCTGAACTTAACTGCCATGCATCGATTTGGTGAGCCTATGGAAATTGCGAATGCCATTGTTTGGTTATGTTCCGAAAAATCATCCTTTGTGACTGGAGCGACAATCGCTGTGGATGGTGGATTTACTGCGGGAAAATGGTAATCATTTACGTATTTTGTTTTACAATTTCAATTTTTTAAGAAGCATATGACCTTTTAGGAGGTAAATCTATGCTTGCTTTTGGAGGATGCGAAAGGCTTGAACCAGTTCACGCAGGCGAAAGAAATACGATTTATCGCGGTTTCAAAAATGGAAATCCGATCATACTCAAAGTCCTTCAGAAAGAATACCCAACAATCACTGAATTAGAAAATTTCACATTAGAATATAATTTATTACGCAATTTTAATTCTACTCGCATCATATCTCCGATATCAATTGAAAAAATAAATAATACACTCGGCATTATTTTCAAAGACATAGGTGGGGAAGCTCTCTCCAAGCTCAACCTAGACACTTTTTCTTTTAATAAAAAATTGGAAATTTTTTTAAAAACTTTAGAAGGATTATCAGAAATTCATAAATATGATTTAGTACATCGTGATATTAAAATCCAAAATATTGTATTCAATGAAAAAACGGAAGATCTTCAAATAATAGATTTTGGAAGTGCCAGCCGTCTGACTAAACAAAATACATTTGTAAGTTTGCATAGTTCAATCGAAGGCACTCTCGCCTATATTTCGCCAGAACAAACGGGGCGGATGAATAGAAGAGTTGATTATCGTACCGATTTTTATTCTTTGGGTGTGACTTTTTATCAGTTATTTACTGGCAATGTACCTTTTATTTTTTCTGATCCATTAGAATTGATTCATGCACATATAGCCAAGTCACCGATTCCCCCTTTTGAAAAGAATGGTACTCCAAAAGTAATTTCGAATATTATAATGAAATTAATGAAAAAAGATCCTGAAGATAGATACCAAAGTGTAGAGGGCGTAATTTATGATTTAGAACAGTGCAAGAAATACCTAGATGAAAAAGGATTTGAAGGATTAAAAGCCTTTGAATTTAAAATAGGCGAGAATGATTTTTCTGGCCGCTTTCAAATCCCTGAAAAACTTTATGGAAGAGAAAATGAATTAAATCAAATCTTAAACCAATTTAAAGAAGTCGCCATAGGGAAAACTTCACTCATATTAGTATCAGGTAAATCTGGAATTGGAAAAACAGCGCTCGTCAATGAAATCAAAAAACCAATTACCGAATATAGAGGATACTTTGTTTCTGGAAAATTTGATCTATTAAAAAGATCCATTCCCTATCGTGCGATCTCACAAAGTTTCCAAAACCTATTCCAACAAATCTTAACTGAGAGCGAAATTTCCATCCAAAGATGGCGAAGTTCCCTTTTAAATAGTTTAGGAAACAATGCCAAATTAATCACTGATATCATTCCAGAATTAGAAACTTTACTCGGAGAACAGCCCGCCGTTGTTCCCCTTCCTGCAGAAGAATCACAAAATCGATTCAATGAAGTGTTTCAAAATTTTTTAAATACTCTCTGTAAAAGTGATCATCCATTAGTTATTTTTTTAGATGATTTACAATGGGCGGATGCACCTAGTTTACAGTTGATCGAAAGAATATTATTAAGTACTGATATAAAAAATTTACTAATAATTCTTTCTTATCGAGACAATGAAATTTTTCAAGGCGATCCTTTTTCTCTTATGATAGAAAATTTCAAAAAAGTACAATACGCATATCATGAAATTTTCCTAGAACCTTTAACAACTTTGGATATTAAAAATTTAGTAAAAGATACTCTTGGATGCAATGAAAAAGATTCTCTTGAAATCGCAAAAGTATTACTTTCGAAAACAAAAGGAAATCCATTTTTTGTAAATGCCGTATTTAAAGAATATCATGAAAAAGGATTAATACGATTTGAAAACAGAGAATGGAAGATTGATATTAATAGAATCGAACAAGAAAAAATCGCAGAAAACGTAATTGATTTTATGATCGATAAAGTTAAGGATCTCCCTTCGGATCATTTAGAAATACTTAAATTCGCGGCATGTGTTGGCAACTGGTTTAAGTTAGATGTCTTTAAACATATTTTAAATAAGCCAAATTACGATGTTAAAGGGGCACTTATACATTTATCGAATGAAGGATATTTAAAACAAAATGAAAGTGAAGTAAATTTTGTTCATGATAAAATTCGGGAAGCAGCGTATTCACTAGTTTCTGAGGAATTACGTTCTTTAAATCATTACAATATTGCAAATGGATACATTAGTTTACTTGATCGATACAAACTAGAAGATCATATCTTTACTATAGTAAATCAACTGAACCAAGGATTGATCCATCTTAAAACAGAGGCAGAAATCCAAAGACAAATAGAATATAATATTATTGCTGGTAAAAAGGCTATTTCGTCAAATGCGCATGAGGCGGCCGCAGGTTTTTTGAATATGGCGACCCATAATCTTTCTTTGACTTCATGGGAAAATAATTATGATCAAACATTGGATCTTTATTCAAATCTTGCCAAGGCAGAATACCTAAATAAAAATTATGAAGATGCGGAAAAAGTTTTCAATACCATACTTGCAAAAGCAAAATATGCTCGTGACAAAGTTATTGTTTATGATTTGAAATCAAGTTTGTATGTGAGTCAAAATCGCATGGTTGATGCGCTTGACTTACTTAAAAAAGCAGTCAAAACATTGGGCATTCGATTGCCAGCGAAACCGAGCGAAATTTCTCCCCTTCCAGAAATAATTAAATTCAAAATTAGATTTGGTAAAAAATCTGTCGCGGATCTTTACGACGCACTTTTGTTAAATGATGTAAATTCACAATTGGTATTGCACTTATTAAATTCTGCTATTCCTCCGTCATTTATAGGCCAGCCTGCTTTATTTCCAGTCATTGTCCTTAAGATGGTGAATCTTTCTATTCGTAAGGGAAATTCACCCCTAGGTGCTTTCTCTTTTGCTTTGTTTGGAGTCATCCAAGGTTCAGGTCTTGGCGATTTTGAGACTGGTTACCAATTTGCAAATCTAGCTTTGCGTTTACTTTCTAAATTCAAAGACGAAGCAAAGTCAGTCGAATGTAAGACTCGGTTTGTTTGTGCGACTATGGTAAGTCATTGGAATCGTCATGCGAAAGAACAGGAGCCTGAGTTTTTAAATTCTATTGCCAGTGGTAGAGAAACTGGAGATTTGCAATACACTTCGTATGCGATCAATAATATGCATTTTCAAAAACTACTAATGCGCCAAAATTTGAATGAAGTTAAGGATAGTTTTGAAAAGTATGATAAACTCTTTCAGAATTTAAAACAATACAATGCATACCAATTATTCCAATTAAACAAACAGTTCATTGAAAATTTGACTCAACCCATTGGTGATATTCTTACTTTAAAGGGCAATTATTTCAATGAAGAAGAAGTTCTAACTGAATGGATCAATTCTAGCAATGTAAATGCACTTTTTGACTATTATTTGACTAAGTCGAGATTGGAATATTTGTTTGGTGATAAAAATAAAGCATTAGAATATTCTTATTTAGCAGATCCATTTGAAACAGCTATGCTCGGTATGATGTTTGTCCCTGAACATATTTATTTTAATTCCATAATTATTGCTTCATTATATCCTGAAGCAGAGCAAAAACAGAAAAAAATATTTAAAAAGAGAATCTTAAAAAATTTAAAACGTTTGAAGACTTGGGCCTTCCATTGTGAAGCAAATTATGGTCATAAATTTAGCTTTTGTTCTGCTTTGTTACACCTAATCAACGGAGATGACGATTTAGCGATGACAGAATTGAAAAAATCAATAGAACTCGCTAAAAAATATAATTACGTCTTGGAAGAAGCCATAGCCAACGAATGGATTGCGAAAATCTGGACCAATCGCAACGAAGAAGCATATTCACGATTACATATTATAGAGGCGAAGTATGCTTATGAAAAATGGGGATGTAAAAATAAAGCAGTTCAATTGGAGGAATCGTATAGCTTTTTAAAAAATAGAAATTTTGTTTTGGATCAAAGTCTTGGTAGAACAGATGTTAAACAAACAATAATATCCAGTCATTCATCCGGTGTGAATCACTTTGATTTAATTAGCGTCATCAAAGCCTCCCAAGCTATTTCTAGCGAGATACAGTTGGACAAACTTTTGGAAACGATGATGAAGATACTTTTCGAAAATGCGGGCGCTGAATCAGGGTTCTTTATTTTAAATCGTGCGGAAGGATGGAGAATCGAAGCAGCTGGAAATTTCAATCGGGATCAAATTGTAACCTTACAAGGTCTTCCTTTGGATGAATCTTCTAAATTTCCCATAAATATTATTAATTATGTAATTCGAACCAAACGACTATTATTGTTAAATGATGCAAAACATTCTGGTATGTTTGTAAAAGATAATTATGTGGAAATAAACAATTCCAAATCTATACTTTGTTATCCTATCATTAATCATGGGAATTTTATAGGTATTATTTATCTCGAAAATAATTTACTAACTTCTGCATTTACGGAAGACAGAGTTGAAGTGTTAAAGGTTTTGTCTGCCCAAATAGGGATGAGTGTAGAAAATTCCTTATTATTTACAAATTTAGAAGAGAATGTTAAAGAAAGAACGAAAAATCTAAATGATGCCCTGATCGCTGTTAGTTCACTAAAAGAACAACAAGATATGGACTATTTTTTAAATACCTTACTCGTTGAACCTCTTGGAGTCAATAACGCCACAAGTGAAAAAGTCCAAGTGGAATTTTTCCTCAAACAGAAAAAAACATTCACTTTTCGAGGTATAAATTATGAGTTAGGTGGAGATATAAATATTTCCGATAATTTGAAATTGCTCGGCCGTTCCTATACAGTCTTTTTGAATGGGGATGCTATGGGCAAATCCGTACAAGGTGCAGGCGGAGTGCTCGTCATTGGAACTATCTTCAAATCCATCATTCAACGAACCAACTTTACAGATTATGGCGTTCGAGTGTATCCAGAAAGATGGATTAAAAATGCATATCTTGAAATGCAAAACGCCTTCGAAAGTTTTGACGGAACCATGCTTATGTCGGCCATTTTTGGTTTGTTAGATGAGGAAACAGGAACTCTGTATTTTATGAATGTAAGCCATCCTGATTTGGTTCTCTATCGTTCAGGCAAAGCAGAATACATTAGAAGTACCAATGAATTGCCAAAACTTGGTCATGATGACCCTACATTGAGTATTTCCATGAATGTATTTCCACTCTCAGCTGGAGATGTGGTCGTTCTTGGTTCTGATGGGCGAGATGATTTGATTATGGGCATCGATAATGATGGCTATGATATCTTTAATGATGATGAGTCTTTGTTTCTTTTAAACGTGGAAAGAGCGAATTCCGATTTGCAACAAATATATGAACTTATTTTAGAAACAGGAAAAATTATCGATGACCTTTCACTCTTAAAGTTATCTTGGCTTGGTCAATCTGATTCTGTGCCTAAAATAGATCATTCAAATATTCTAATGAAAATAGAAACATTGAAAGAGAAGGGAAATTTTAGTGAAGTATTTGATTTAGCAAAAAATATGATTGATTTGTACCCGCATGAAACTCCTTATCTTTACGAGATTTCAAATGCCTTGGCTGAATTAGGACAATTTGAAAAGGCTATCGATTTTGGTGAAAAGTTACGGCTAAGAAATCCAAATCATATTTCAAATATTCTTAATTTAGTTAATTGTTATACGAAAGTAGGAAAAATATTCCAAGCGAATGAAATACTTTCCTTTGCTCTTAAAAATTTTAAAGACGACGGCAGATTGCAAAAGGCTAAAGAAAAATTTAATTTGATTTAAGCAGAAAAAGTTTTTCAGATTGCCCTATGCGCGGACAAACGGTAATTGATCCATCTTGCCAAACCGAGAATAATCATTAGTTTAATTTTATAATCTGAACCTTGAAATAAAGATAGGAATCGGAAAATCCTTCTCGGAAATAAATTTCTGACTCTGAAATGAGAATAATATTAGGAAAGAGAGGAGAATGAAAAAGTGAGATAAATAGTAAATTAATGATTAAATTGATTTATTTCCAAAAGCTCAGTTTCATTAAAAACCAATTTGTTTACTAAAAATTCTGTCTAAACAGGTAAGGATAATTTATGTTGATTTTACAAAAAGTTTTACGCATCATACTCGGATTGTTTATGACAATGGCTGGTATTGGACACCTAACTTTCCAAAGGGGTGAATTCCAAGCTCAAGTTCCACGTTGGTTACCGCAAGACCCAAGTTTTATCGATTTTGTGGTTTTGTCATCGGGGATTATCGAAATAGCATTTGGACTAATGATGATATTTTTGGTGAAACAGCAAGTGAAGGTAGGTCTATCTTTGGCGTTGTTCTTTATTTTGATTTTTCCAGGAAACGTCTCACAGTATATGAATGGTATCAGTGCCTTTGGATTGGATACTGATCAAAAACGGTTTATAAGATTATTTTTTCAACCAGTATTAATCCTTTGGGCTCTTTGGTCAACGGGAGCACTTGCCTATTTGAGAAATAGAAAGAACGTAAATTAGGTGATCTGGAATCTGAGGTAAGCTCACTGGATTTAAATTGGGAGCTTACATCAGATATCCGTTAGTGGTTAGGTAGAAGGTTTTTTTTGCAAGGGATTTAGCATATTATTTTTGAATTCATAATATGTTTCTTCACCCTCTGAATCATATCCATAATCAAGTGTACGAATCGCCGTTATAAAATTATCACCAACTTCCCACCTAAGACTTGCAGTTGGATATTCACCAAATATTTTTTCTAATTTCCCTTTATTCCAAACTACAATTCTAGCTTCGCTACACATACATGCGCAGTCTCCGCCAGAGATGATTTCATTTGTACCATCATTATTGATATCAACTAATTCTCCCCAACCTTCACCTGCATAGTGATAGGTGCCTTTGTATTTGTAATATATGTGACCGTAATGCACTTGATAAAAGGTATAACCTGGTTCTTTTACTTTAAAATTTGAAGGTTCGATGGTTAATGTTTTAACATTCAATTCTCGATTAACATTTTCATTGATGACATCTAAGAAGGCTCTGTCAAATTGGTCTCCGTACTTTTCGGCTGTGTATTTATAGATATCTTCTACAAAAGTAACTTGTTTTTCTGAAATCCAGCCACGGTAACTATCATAACAACCGTGCGAATCTTCAGCATATTCTACTTTAAAGTAAGTAATGCCATTTTCTGAATATTTAAACTCTGTTTTGTGGAGGTCCCCCATTTTTGGCATAGAACCTAAACTATTATTTCCACATGGAGCAGGATCTTTGTCAGTAACTTCGCGTCCGCCAGGACGAACTAGATAAATCGGTTCTTCTTTTATTTCTATATAGGCATGAATAGGAGTAGCATCCGCTACATCATCGGAATCTGGATCTAGATTTTTAGAAATATATCCCGCATAACTATAACCAAGGATCCCTGCTTCCGAGCGTATCTTCATCCAAGTATTGAACTTATCATCGATTTTTTCATAAACAAGACCCTGACTTAAAATATCTACGATCGCTCCATTTGGCAAAGATCCCATGACTTTTCCATTTAAGTCTGGCGTTTCTCGAATTCTCAACGAGCTTGCTGTTATGCGACCTTTCTCTGTCTTGTATAAAAAAGCTACCAGATGTTTACTTGTTTCTTCGCTTAGAGGAATAAACCCAACCTTATCTCCATGAACTGCTTTGTACCAAAATCCTTTGACTTTGTCCGGGATATTTGTTTCTACGATTTCAAGTTTGTCACCAATATTTACTTTACTAATGACTTTCCCGCGATCGGGATTTTCGTATAATGTGATGTCATTCTTATAGATATAGAATTCACCAATCTTTGGTAATTCGGAGACATTAATTTTCTTTGAACAAGAGAGAAGAAATAATAAATAAAGTATCAATGTGCTAATTGAATATTTTTTCATAATAACAAATTAAGAAATTATTCATTTGAAATTCAATCATTTTCAACAAAATTCTTTAATCTGATTAATGAATCTTCCCAATCAGAGGCAATGATCTCTAAATATTCTTGCAATGATTTTAGAGGTTTTGGATCCAATGCATATAAACTCATTCGGCCATTTCTGATCTTTGAAACAAGACCGACACTTTGAAGGACTTCTAAGTGTTTGGTGATTGCTTGCCTTGTGATTTCTGTTCCTTCGGTCAAAGTAGAAATAGAGTGTGCTCGTTTGTCTGTTAATTTTGTGACTAAAGACAAACGGGTGGGATCACCTAAGGCCGCAAATAATGTGGCCCTTTGTTTGATTTTTAAACTTGAAGGTCTAACTCGCATTGTTTATGAATTGTGAAATGTTATTTAATTGAGCTTCCCAACCACCTGAATGCATACGGAATGCTTCTGCGCGACGACTAGCAGTTATCAGATTGAATCCTGATTCTATAACTTTCAAATTTGTAATATCTCCTTTTTGTTCTAGAAAAAATTCGACTAATGTTGGTTCTTCTTTGCTATAATCAAAACTTTGATCTAGCGGGAAGGGAGTCCACGCATAAGAAAAATAGTTTTGTGGAGTTATTTTTTTAACATGAAACGCCATCGGCATCTCAAAACCTTTCGCCGTGTTTCTACCTTTTGTAGTTTGACCCGTAACGAATTCTGATTCCAAAATTACTCCAAACCATTTTCCAAACTGTTTCGTATCAGTAAGTGATTTCCAAACCTTTTCGATAGGAGCCTTAATTTCTATTTGTCTTTCGATCGAATTTTCTGAATTTTCCATATGCAACCTCTTTGTTGCATAATTTGGATCATCAATTTAAATGCAACCATTTAATTGCATATATTTTTATCATTGCATTTACGAATTTAAGTTAAATTTATGAAATTTACTTATGGAAAAAAAATCTAAAAATGATTATCTAGTCATTGGATCTTTACTCTTTCTTGGCACGGTTCCAGGCATAGCAGGTATATATAGATTATCTCAGTTATTCGCTGGCAAAAATATTAACATAGATAACAAACGATTTTTTAATGATCCTATTCCTGCTATCGTTCATATCATTGCTGTAATTGTATTTAGTATTGTTGGTGCGTTCCAGTTTTCAGAAGGGATCAGGCACAAACAATTAATGTGGCACAGAATATCTGGTAGAATGCTCGTTCCAGTTGGTATTATTTCTGCACTTTCAGGTTTATGGTTAACAGTTACCTATCCTAAGGTTCCAACAGATGGGGAATGGCTTTATAGCATTCGTTTGGTTGTCGGCCTTTGGATGATTTTATGTATGCTCCTTGGATTTATTTTCATTCTCAAAAAGAAAATTACTTCACATAGCCATTGGATGATTCGCGGTTATGCGATAGGTATGGGAGCAGGGACTCAAGTGTTCACTCATTTGCCATATTTTATTTTGGTAGGAGGAGATCCTTCTGGTTTAGGGAGGGATTTAATGATGGGTGCGGGTTGGTTCATAAACTTTATCATTGCTGAATGGATCATTTGTATGGATAAGAAAAGAAAAATTTAAAAGTATGAAACTAGATGAGATATAGATTTTACAATTTATTTTTCAAATCTGTAAGATCCTCTTTTGTATTTATATTTTTAAAAAATATTTCCTCTGATAAAGGTAGATTTAAAAATTTAGGATGAGGATTTATTTTTTTAATTTTTTGGAACAAAGAATAATTTTGATTTTTTGAATTTGATATTTCTTTATCCCATTCATTTAAAACTTCTGTAGAATAAATTCCTGCGAGGGGCTCTATTCCAAAACTTGACTGATAAAATAAACCAGAACATTTTTCATGTATCAAATTTAATTCAACTAACAATCTTGCGATGGTCTTCAGTCTTATCAAGGGTAAATCTATGGGTAAAACAAAAAAATAATCAGGTAAATCTTTCTTATTTTTAAAATAATGAAATGCGGAGATGATTCCTTTGAGTGGCCCTTCCACATTAACGGCACTATCAAGAATTAAAGTATCACCTGGAATAAAGGAAGAATATTTTTTCCATTGTTCGGATCTTAACGAAATGAAAATGGGAATTTTGAAAATACGAATCCGTTTTAATAAAAGAGAAATGAAATTTGATTTTTTGTTTAAAAGAACGAAAGATTTATCTTCGCCCATTCGAAGACTTTTTCCACCCACTAACAATAAAAAATATACTTTAGTGTTTATGGGATTCATCTATGCATCCCTTTGACCATTCTGAACTGCCATCAATATAATATTCTTTTTTCCAAATTGGCACTTCATGTTTGACTCGATCAATAATATATCTATTTGCTGAGTACGCTTCATCCCTATGGACAGAACCCGTCGTAACGATAACGGCAATTTCTTGGAGATTAACTTTACCAAGTCTATGTTTACAATCAGAGAAAACTAAATCCCATTTTGTCTGTGCGTCTTTTAGAATATCACTGATCATTTGGTCTGCCATTTCTGCATAGGCATCGTATTCTAAATGTGTGACCGACTTCCCTTCGTTTATATTTCGGACAATACCAACAAAGATCACATAACCACCCATTTGGGGGAGGTCTGGTGACTCTGTGGGTAAAGTTAAAATATCTTCGGTAATAAATTTAAGTGAATGGTTCATGCCAATTAACCTCCGCTTGATGGAGGTAAAATAGCTATAATCGCTCCGTCTTGAATTTTATCTGAATCATTTACTATGATTTGATTTAATGAGACCCGGCTAATGCGGATTATTTCTTTCGCATTTGGGTTATTGGATACCATAAAATTTTTGAATTCACTTACAGTAATAATATTTTCTAATTCAATTTCTTGTTGGCTAGGGAAAAAATCGCGAAGTCCAGCAAAACATAAAATTTTAACCTTCATTTACCCACCTATATATTTCATAGAAAGTTCTGATCCGGTGAAATAATTTTTTTTAGTTTTCATCGCATTATTTAATACTTGTTCTACATCATTTTTTTCATTAGGTAAATCAAAAGAGGTTTGATCACTGAGACAACCGTAAATTTTTCCATAGGAATCCATTCTCAAACGATTGCAAGAATCACAAAATGGTTCTGTATGGTTGGCAATCATTCCAAAAATATATCCTTCGCTTGTTTTAAAATAATTTGCTGTAGAATTTGAATCAGTGGGGATAGGACCAAATTGAAACTTTGTAGATATAATTGATCTGATATCACTAGCAGAAAAAAAATATTCATGATGGGAATTTTGAAGTGGGCCCATTTTCATAAATTCAAGAAATCTGATCGGGATTTTTCTTTCACCTGACCATTGCAATATGGGTAAAATTTCGTGTTCATTATAGCCATTTAATACTGTACAATTGATTTTGACTTCAAGACCCAATTGTTTGGCTTTTTCGATTCGCAATAATAGATCTGAAATGATAAATTTACGATCACTCAACCTTTCAAAATTTGATTGTGAAAAACTATCCATAGAAAAATTGATTCGTTTCAGTCCGGCCTCTTTCATTTTGAATAATAAATTTTCCTCAAAGAACCCATTAGAAGTTAAGGCAATGTCGTTGATTCCGAGTTTTATTAAAGTTTGAATTAGTTGAAAAAGATCTTTATGTAAAGTCGGCTCCCCGCCTGTTAGGTGAACTTCCTTAATTTGAATATGAGGGATTAATAATTTTACTTTTGTCTCTAAAACTTCAGGGGTAAGGAAATGATAATGATTAGTATCCACATCAGATTTAAATTTGTTTTTGGGAGCACAATAGACGCAGGCAAAATTACAATGAGAAAGGATACTAATTCGTAAGACTTCGAATTTTCTTGTTATCTCATTCATTGTATAGTCTAAATTATTAGAATGTAAGTTAATGAAAACAAAAATAGAGAAAATTCTATAGTTAACAATTTATTCTTGCTCGTTTATTCTAAGGCTGTTCACTTTTCATATATGAGTTCCATCGAAGAGACTTTTTTCAGTAGACAGGTTTTAGTCCCTGAAATCGGCACTGAAGGTCAAAAGAAATGGAGCGATTCATCGGTTCTCGTCATAGGTCTTGGGGGACTCGGTTGCCCTTCCGTATTACAGTTGGCACTTTCTGGAATAGGTCGCATTGGGCTCGTAGATTTTGACAAAGTAGAACTTACAAATTTACATCGCCAAACATTGTTTACTCATTCCGATATAGGTAATTTTAAAACCGAAGTTGTTTCAAGAGTTATATCGGAAAAATGTCCTTGGATCAAATTAGAAAAATTTACAGAACTGATTTCAGATTCTACTGATTTGCAATTATTTGATTCATGGGATATTGTATTGGATTGTACGGATTCGATATCCTCAAAGTATTTGATCAATCAATACTGTATCCAAAAATCAATTCCTCTCGTTTCTGCTTCCGTGTTTAGAACCAGTGGACAATTCGGAATTTTTTCAAAGGAAGGGAAGCCATGTTATCGTTGTTTGTATCCAAATTTAGAAGAAGGTGATTTATTAAATTGTAATATTGGCGGTATCCTTGGTATACAAGCAACGCTCGCAGGAACTTACCAAGCATCTTTAGCTTTACAATACTTATTAAATCCTGGAACCACTAACACTGATTTAGTGTATTTTATGGAATGGAATCCACTTTTGTTATTCCAATCAAAAATAATTCCAAATCCCAATTGTCCCGTTTGTTCTTCAGAAAAGAAGGACTATTCTGAAAAATCAACAAATAAAACTAATGAAATGAGTATCGAAGATTTCGATCAGATAAGAAATCAAAAAAATATTTTATTCTTAGATGTTCGCGAATCAGAAGAAACATCTCATTCAAATATAGATGGGGCTATATCCTTTCCTTTGTCTGGTCTCGAAGAGGGAAAAATGCCAAAGGTCGCTGACCACCAAATGATTGTTTGCATTTGTGAATCAGGGGTTCGTTCAAAAATTGCACTTAAATATTTCAATACCAAAGTGCAAAAATTTTCGATCATAGGTGGAAGACGAGCTTATGTAAATTTTTACCAGCAAAAATCCTAAATTATGCTTTCGATAACGACACCATAAGCCCACTAAATGCAGCATTGCCAGACAATTCATCGATAACTTTGTCATCTGTTAGATCATTGATGCTAACACCAGAATTTTCTGTTGCTACTTTCTGATTTGTACCAATGCGATTATGACCAAACCCATGTGGGATACTCACGACGCCTTTCATAAGTTCTGTGGTAACTTCAGCTGGAATTTGAATTTTTCCTACATTTGATTCTACGATTACTATATCTTCATTACTTAATCCAAGTTCGGCGGCATCTTCGGGATGAATCATAATCGTACATCTAGCTTTTCCTGTCATTAATTTCGGTAAATTGTGCATCCAGGAATTATTGCTACGTAGATGTCTACGGCCAATAAGTAAAAAGTTTAATTTATCGTTTGTTAGTTGAATTCTTTCCTGTAGTTTTTTTGCGAGACGAGGAAGATCATTTAATATCACTTCTGGAATTAAACAAATCTTTTTATCCTTGGTATACAAACGTGCAGGAAAACTAGGTTCAAGTGGACCGAGATCTACTCCGTGTGGACTATTTTTTAATAGTTCCAAACTCATCTCGCCTTGTTTGTTTCCTTTGGAACCATAAGGACCAGATTTCAAAGCATGGTCGAGTATGCTCGCCGGAGTTAGTTTTGTTTTTATAATTTCACTTGGTAGATTTTTTTTTGAACGAACCAATTCTAATCGTTTTGCCAGATCAGAAAAAATTTCCCAATCATGTAACATACCTTCTTCGGGTTCAAAAAGAGCTTGGTTGTATCGTGTTGTGTTTCTAACCGCAAATACATTAAAGATTAGATCGTAGTGATCATGTTCAAGAGCTGAAGTAGGGGGTAATATATAGTGAGCATGTTTTGTGCTTTCATTTAAATAAAAATCGACACTGACCATAAAATCTAAATTGGATAAAGCTAAATCTAGTTTTTTACCGTTCGGAGTAGATAAAACGGGATTTCCTGCAGATGTGATAAGCGCTCTAATTTTTCCATCACCTTCGACTAATATTTCTTCAGCCAATGTAGATACGGGCAATTCATCACTGAACTCTGGTAACTTTCGAACTCTCGACTGGTACGTGTTAAAACTCCCTGGTGATGATCGCATAACGGACCCTTCACCAACTAAATCAACAGCGGGAAGTGTAAACATAGCACCACCTTTTTTGTCCAAATTTCCAGTGACAATATTAATCAAATTGATTAGCCATTGGCATAAAGCGCCAAATTCTTGCGTTGATACTCCTACGCGGCCATAACAAACTGCAGTCTTGGCATTTGAAAATTCCGTCGCGATTCTATGAATGGTATTTGATGGTATGCCTGTAATATGTGTTATAGTTTCTGGAGCATAGTCCTTGCAAATATTTTTGAGAACTTGGACATCCTCATCTTTCACAAGATTGTTTGGTTTTGTCAAATTTTCTTCAAATAGGACATGAAGAATTGCTAAGAGAAAAAAAGCATCTGTTCCCGGTTTAATGAATATATGTTCATCGGCGTGCATTGCCGTTTCCGATTTACGAGGGTCTACAACTATATACTTTCCTCGCCTTTCTTGAATCGCTTTCAGTCTTTTTTTGACATCGGGAACACTCATTAAGCTACCGTTAGATGCAAATGGATTGCCACCTAAAATCAAAAAATATTCTGTATGATCAATGTCTGGTATCGGAACCAAAAGTTGGTGTCCAAACATTAAATAAGATAATAATTGATGAGGAAGTTGATCAACTGATGTAGCTGAAAAATTATTTTTTGTTTTTAATTTGCCAGCGAATCTTTGGCCAAATAACATTGAACCATAATTATGTACTGTGGGATTTCCATTATAAACGGCGACAGCGTCATTGCCATATGACTCTTGTATGGCGACGAGCTTGGTAGCGATATCGGATAAGGCTTCAACCCAGGATACAGATACCCAATTTTGATTTGTCCGTTTGATGGGAAATTTAATTCTATCGGGGTCTTGGTATAAACTTTTTAATTCTGGCCCCTTAGGGCAAATATGACCTCGGCTAAACTTATCTTCTGGATCACCTTTGAAGCCATGAATGACTCCATCTTTGATTTCGATCTGAAGCCCACACATTGCTTCGCATAAATTGCAAGACCTGAAATGTATATGATCCATGATTCGCTCCTAAGATGATAATCTTAGGAGGAACCAAAGGACTATGACAAGTGCAAATTTTAATAATTTAGTATAAAAATCCTTTTGAAACCTTTATACTGCAGTTTTTGCAATTACCAAATTTCCATCTTTTTCAAGTGAAGGTAAAATTTTACCAAGTTCTGTGTTCACTTCTTCTTCTTCCGCCATAGAGAATCGTATTAACAATGCAAAGACGGCAGATACTGTCACGGTCGCACCAATGATAAATAATGCATTTTGGTATGTAAGGTCGCCTCTAAATAAAAATCCAGCAGAGACGGCACCAGCATTTCCACCTGCTCCGACAATCCCAGATACAGCTCCTATCGCCTTTTTGTTGATAAACGGAACCACTGAAAAGGTAGCACCTTCCGACATTTGCACAAACAAACTAAAGACGATCATAGATGAAATTGCTAATATCAAGGTATTCATTTGTGAGAAAAGGATTAAACATATACCTTCTCCAGCGAGCGCGATAGCTAACCAAACAACTCTTCCGCGAAGACCCCATTTGATTCCAAATTTATCGCCAAAGGCTCCGCCCAAAGTTCTGGCAAATAAATTCATAAGTCCAAATAAACCAGCAATTAAACCAGCCGTTGCGGGAGTAAGTTTAAACTGATCCACATAATACAAGGCTGCGATGTTGTTGATTGTTAGTTCGATACCAAAACAAGCACCATAAGCCAAAAATAATAACCATACGCGCGGATCTTTGACAACCATGATAAAATTGCTTAATGAATTTTTCTTTCCACCCTGGAACGTAGGGTAGGTTTCTTTGATGTCTTTAAAATTTCCACCAGGCGTATCTTGCGTTCCATAATAATATATGATTCCCATTATGAACAATGCTGCACCTGGAATGATCATTGCGTATCGCCAAGAGAGTCCAGTTGTGAAACCAAAGGCTACAAAAAATCCAAAGATCATCGGCATAACCATTTGTGTTACACCACCACCTAAGTTTCCCCAGCCGGCAGTTGTTGCATTTGCAGTGCCAATTATATTTGGGGCAAACATGACTGAAGTATGATATTGTGTAATAACAAAAGAGGCTCCAATGGCACCTATTGCTAATCGAAATAGTAAAAAGGAAGTATAACTATCAGCCAGTCCGATCGTCATTACAGGAATCGAACCCAATACCAATAACACTGAATATGCGATTCGCGGACCAATTTTATCGCATAACCAACCAATGAGTAGTCGCATAAGTATTGTGATAGCAACGGATGCTATAATAATATTTCCAACTTGGGCTTTTGTTAATGATAGCTCATCGCGCACATAAACCATTAGGGGGGCAATTCCGAACCAGCCAAAAAAACACAAAAAGAAGGCAATCCATGTTAGATGGAAAGTGCGCATTTGTGGCGTAGTGAAATTAAATAATTCAATTTTTGTTGCTTTCGCATGTGGTGTAATCGTCACGGGGTGTTTACTCCTATTGCTGATTAAACTTGCAAAAAGCGTACCAAAATGCAAAATCACCTAAAATGCATCAAAAGGCCTTTAAAATGAGCTATATTTCACCTATTGATTAGGACTTGTTCTTAATTTGCATAAAAAGAAATAGAAGTGTTTAGATTTCGTACAGTTTTAACTAAAGAATTGGCTTACCAAGGGAGATATTGAATGATTTCTCCTTCATTTAAGGTTGTTTTATGATCAGGAAAGATTCCCAGACCATCTGAATGTAGGCCTGCGCGAATATCTCCACTTCCATTGAAAGTAACGGGTGTCAAATATGTAGTTTCGTTTATCTCGTATTTAACGGGGAAAAATTCTGTGAGTGAATTCTTTTTTGTTTTGGTTTTTGACAAAGGCAATTTTAAGATGGGTGCTTGCTTTTGTCCTGAAATTTTTCTTAGAAAAGGTTCTAGAAAAATCCTAGCGCAAGTTTGAACACTAAATGGGTTACCAGGTAGCCCAAATACAACAGTATCATTTTTTTTTCCGAACCAAATTGGTTTTCCAGGTTTAATGCCTGTTTTATGAAAAATTAATTTGACATCTAATTTTTGTAAGATGGAAGGAACTAAATCCATTGTACCCATGGAAACGCCGCCAGATAAAATTAAAATATCAGATTCCAGTCCTACATTGATTTTCATTGTTAATAATTCTATATCATCTTGGACAAGAGAAGTTTTGAATGGGGCAATATTGTACTTTGCTAAAATAGATGTGATCGTATGAGAATTTGAATCTCGAATTTGATAGGGTAGTGGAATTTCTCCCAGGGATATCACTTCATTGCCCGTTGATATAATGTTTATAATAGGGAGTTTCGCTACTCTCATTTGACTGATTCCGAGTGATGCCAAAAGAGATATTTCTGAAGTAAAAATAGATTGGCCTGCATCCATTACGAGTGTCCCTTTCGGAACATCTTCACCTTGTTTGGCGATATTGGTCCATGGTTTGATTTCTGCTGGATGGAATTTTACTTTTTTGGCGCCATTCATTTCTATTAAATGAGAGTCCTCTATTTTGATCACAGCATCAAGTCCAGAAGGAACGGGTGCGCCTGTCATGATTCGAATCACATTCTCATTTGGTTCTAAAGAAATACTCTTTCCTGCGGCTAATTCTCGTTCATAGACAAATTCATGATTTTGAATATAGTCTTGTGTACGAATTGCAAATCCGTCCATAGCAGATCTGTTAAACGGAGGGTAATCGCGATCTGAAATTATACACTCTGTTAGGACTCTACCTCTTGCCTGCGATAAAGAAATCAATTCCTCGGGAATTTGTTTGGCATTTTGAAGAATTAATTCTAAGGCTTCCGGATAAGAAATCAATGTCCTTCGCCTCGCATCATTTTTTTTGCATGAAAGATGGCAGGTAAAATAGCACTCACACTTTCTTTAGCACCGTTTGTGCTACCAGGTACGCTAACGATCAGAGTTTTACCAATTGTTCCCGCAATGGATCTGGATAACATAGCAAAGGGAGTTCTTTCTTGCCCAAAGGCGCGCATCGTTTCCGAAATACCAGGAATTTCTTTGTCAAACAGAGACTTCAAAGTATCTGTCGTATTGTCTCTTGGACCGAGGCCCGTTCCACCAGTTGTAATGATTAGATCGATTTTTTCCTTTGACCATGTAACTATGGTATTGCGGATATCTTCTGGTTCGTCTGGAACAATTTTTATTTCTTTGACTTCGACCTCTTCGGATAATAATAGTTCTGCGATAGCTTTCCCCGAACCATCTTCTTTTTTACCTGAGAAACAAGAATCAGAACAAATTAGGATTTTAGCATTTGATCCTTTGGCAAATTTGGCAATCTGTGTATCTGTTTTTCCGCCTTTTTTATCGAGGAGTTTTATAGATGAAATTTCTAAAGTTTTATCGATGGGTTTTAATAGATCATAAATCACTAATGCGGCCACTGAGACACCAGTTAAGGTTTCCATTTCAATCCCTGTTTTGCCGATAGATTTTGCCCCCGCGAGTATACGAATCGCATTTTTATTTTCTATGATTTCAAATTGTATCGAAAACGAATCAATAGGTACTGGATGGCAATGGGGTATGAGTTCTGCTGTCTTCTTGGCACCTAACAAAGCAGCAGCCTTGGCTACACCAAACAAATCTCCCTTAGGAAGATTATTTTCTTTAACTCTTTGTATGGTCTCCCCAGTGCAATAGACAAAGCCTTCCGCTTCGGCAGATCGTAAGGTGGTTTTTTTTCCTGTAATATCATTCATCCCTATCCCTTATAAGGGTTGCAAGAGAGACGAATAGTCATTTTTCAATTTTTCCATTTCAGAATAAAATCCGACAATTTTGCCAATGACGATGATCGCTGGGGATTTGACTTGATTTTCCATGAGTATGGATTCTATGTTGTTCAGATTTCCCACAAAAACACGTTCATTGATCAGAGTGGCATTTTGTATGATGGCTATTTTTGTATCACATGGATTTCCTGCAGACAAAAGTTCATTTACGATTAGGCTAATGGAATTAAGCCCCATATAAACAATGATAGTTTTTCCTTCGCAAATTAACTTTTTGAATCCTTCTGCATTTGTACCGTCTTTTTTATGACCTGATACAATAAGAATTTCGCGCGCATAATCTCTATGTGTGAGGGGGAAGCCAAGGGATGATGCCACTCCCGATGCCGTAGTGATTCCAGCGATGATTTCACATTGGATACCGTTTTCTAAAAGCGATGCATATTCTTCGCCGACTCGACCAAATACGGATGGATCTCCTCCCTTCAACCGAGCAACTATTTTATGTTCGGCGGCAGCCAGAATTAATTGTGTGTTGATATTTTCTTGCAAACAACTGTGAACTCCAAGCCTTTTTCCTACATATACCAATTGCGCTTTTTTTCTACAAACTCCCAAAATTCGAGGAGATACTAAATCATCATAGAAAACTATATCAGCTTTTCTTAATATTTTCAAGGCTTTGATCGTTAATAGTTCAGGATCACCAGGACCTGCACCTACTAGGTAAACTTTCCCTTTGTTTTCGTATAATGAATTCATAATATTAATCAATATTTGTTTATCATATTTGCAAATAATTATATTTCTAAATAAACGAAGCCATTCTCAACTAATACCGGATATGTGTTTATCTTATATTTTTCACCACTCAAACATTCTCCACTTGTGAGCGAAAAATTGCGCTTATGTAGAGGGCAAACGATTTTGGGATCTCCATTCGTATCACCCAAAAATCCTCTAGAGAGGACCATATCACCAGTATGAGGGCAGGCATTATCGCAAGCATACCATTCGTTTCTAGACTGAAAAAAGAAGATCGCAATTTGTTTTTCCCCGACTTTCGCAGTGACCCCACCTTCTGCTTCAAAGTCTGTAATTGGCCCAATCAAAATTTTATTTTTTATATTTGTTTGCATATGATTTGATCCTTTATGATTTTACCAGCTGATCTGAAACCCAATCAGCAGGTCGAATTTGACCTCTCTCTTCAATGAATTTGATATTTGGATCTGTATCTGAAGCATTTATAAAATGTTTAAATTTCTTTTGTTTTTCAGGATCATCCACTACATCTTTCCATTCACATAAATAAGTATTCACAAGTGAATTCATTTCTTCTTCTAGTTGTGAGTTTATCCCCAAACGATCGTTAATGACTACATCCTTTAGATATTCAATTCCACCTTCCAATTGTTCGAGCCAAGTGGATGTTCGCATTAATTTATCTGCGGTGCGAATGTAAAACATCATATAACGGTCGATATATTTGATACAAGTGTCTTCGTCTAAGTCTTCTGCAAAGAGTAGTGCATGTTTTGGATTCACTCCACCATTCCCACCAATGTACAAATTCCAACCTCGTTCTGTCGCTATAATACCAAAGTCTTTTCCTCTTGCTTCCGCGCATTCTCTGATACAACCAGAGACACCGCACTTAAGTTTATGCGGTGCTCGTATGCCTCTATATCGTTCTTCAAGCTTGATCGCAAAAGATGTGCTATCTTGGACGCCAAAACGACACCATGTTGAGCCAACACAACTTTTTACAGTTCGCATTGCTTTACCATAGGCATGGCCACTTTCAAAACCAGAATCGATCAAATCTTTCCAAATCAATGGAAGTTGGTCAATTCTCGCTCCAAGCAAATCGATTCTCTGTCCACCGGTAATTTTACAGTACAAATTGTACTTTTTTGCTACATCACCTATCGCAATAAGTTTGTCAGGTGTGATTTCGCCACCTGGTATTCTTGGGACAACGGAATACGTGCCACCTCTCTGGATATTCGCTAAATACTTATCATTGGTATCTTGTATTTCTCTATGTTTAAGTATGGGTTCATTCCAAATACTAGCAATTATAGAGGCGACAGCTGGTTTACAAACTTCACATCCATTTCCGCGTCCGATTTCTTTAATCACATCTGGAAAACTTTTTAAAGATTTAACTTTGATTACCTGAAATAATTCTTTACGAGAATATTTGAAATGTTCACACAAATATTCTGTAACTACTTTTCCTTGTAGTTTTAATTCTGCTTTTAAAATGGAAGTTACTTGCGGCAAACATCCACCACAGCCACTGCCAGCCTTGGAACAGTTTTTAACGCTTGTAATGTCATAACATTCCTTATCGCGAATGGCTGATAGAATGTCACCCTTTGAAACATTATTGCAGGAACAAATTTTAGCTTCCTCTGGCAATGAATCGGCACCGAACAAATTTTCAGAAGATACGGAACCGACAATCAAAGTCTCTGGTTCTTCTGGAAGTTCAATTTTATTTAGATAGAAAGATAATAAATTTCCATACGCTTTTGCATCACCAACAAGAATTCCACCTAACAAATATTTTCCGTCGGGTGAGATGACCAATTTTTTATATACACCACTTCTCGGATTTTTAAATACAATCGGGATATGTTCTTTTTCACCAAGGGCATCACCGAATGATGCGACTTCAACGCCAATGAGTTTAAGTTTTGTAGATAAGTCCGAGCCAACGTAAACTTTTGGTTTGTTGCCAGGACTACAAAGGTTAAATGCCAATGTATCAGCCATTTCATAACCCGGAGCTACGAGTCCATAAATAAAATTTCTATGCAAAGCGACTTCGCCTAATGCGTATATTCCGTAGACATTTGTTCCCATTCCATCGTCGACTATGATTCCACCTCTCTCGCCAACGGCAATTCCTGCAAGTCTTGCAAGTTCATCTCTTGGTCTAATCCCCGCTGATACGATGAGCATATCGAATTTCAGGCTTCCCCCATCCTTAAATTCGAAACCTTCGATTTTTGATGTACCTAATACTTTTTCCGTTTGTTTGTTTAAATGAATTTCAACACCGATCTCTTCAATTTTAGCTTTTAGAATGGATGCGCCACCTTCATCTAATTGCCTTGGCATGAGCCTTGGTGCAAATTCGACTACATGCGTTTCTTTACCCAAATCTACTAAAGCCTTTGCAGCCTCTAAGCCAAGAAGTCCACCACCTAATACGGCGGCTTTCTTTATTTTTTTACCATATTCTAATGTTTGTTCTAAATCTTCGATGGTTCTATAAACAAAAACACCTTCTTTATTTAGACCTTCTAAGGGTGGGACGAAAGGAGAAGATCCAGTGGCAAAAATTAATTCATCAAATTCTAATTCTGTGCCTAAGTTTGTTATTAATTTTCTTTTTATTGTATCTATAGAGATGGCAGGCTCGGATAACAAAAGTTTGATACCATTACTTCTATACCAATCAGGGGCGCACAAATATAGGGAATCGGCAGACTTATCAGTGAAATATTCAGAGAGATGAACTCGATCGTAAGCTCTTCGTGGCTCTTCACCAAGGACAGTAATTTCAAATTTATCCGTCCCACCAAACTCGACCAATTTTTCGCAAAAACGGTGACCAACCATACCGTTCCCTATGACCACTAACTTTCGCTTTATCATTTCAATTCTCCCCTACAATGCCAAACAATCTTCCTACATTATGCACGAAGTGTACCTACTTAGGGCATCTCGATTAAAAATGCACCGTTCTTGTGCTTTATTCTAGGAAATGGCTTCCCAACCGAGTTCTAGTTGGTTGATTTGTAAAAATTTTGCGGAACTAATTGTCCAAACTAAAAATATTTTAACTGAAGTAATCTTTATCCATCGCGTATTTTCGGTCATTCGTCCTATTATTTGGAGATTATGCTTAAATTATGGGCAATTGTTCTTGGCCAAAATTGCGATTAGCATATAATAATTAAATCAAAATGAAGAAATTGACTCCATATTCCTAAATAATTAAGCAATATTGCTATTATTTCAGCACATGGCATAGATTTTGCTGGTATATAGCGTGATTCCAACGGAAAATTTTGCTTCTACATGCTCTTATTGTGGCGTCGGTTGCGGTGTGCTCATAAGCAAAACCAATACAAATGAAATTTCTGTGACCGGTGACAAAGATCATCCAGCTAACAAAGGTTTACTCTGTTCAAAAGGTATGAATTTACATTACACTGTTATGGATACTTCGGACAGAGTTCTATATCCTTCCGTTCGTAAATTTAAAAATCAGAATTTGCGTCGTATTAGTTGGGATGAGGCATTGACTGGAATTTCACAAAAATTTAAGCAATTAATCAAAACCTATGGTCCAGACTCTGTCGGTTTCTATGTCTCTGGCCAATTATTAACAGAAGAATATTATATTATAAATAAGTTAATTAAAGGATTTATTGGCAGTAATAATATTGATACAAATTCAAGACTATGTATGAGTTCAGCTGTTGTTGGTTATAAGATGGCATTAGGTGAAGATAGTGTTCCCATTTCTTATGATGACATTGAACTCGCAGATTGTTTTTTGATAGCTGGGGCAAATCCAGCTTGGTGCCATCCAATTCTATTTAGGCGAATAGAAGCTCATAAAAGTAAAAATCCAAATATCAAAATTATAGTAGTTGATCCACGTCGCACAGATACATGCGAAGATGCAGATTTACATCTGCAAATTAATCCCGGTACAGATATATATTTATTTCATGCCATTGCCAAGTTGTTAGTTGATAATAATTGGATAGATGAAGATTTTATAAAGAAGTCGACTGAAGGTTTTGAGGAATTAAAAAACTTTCTAAATAATTTCAATTTAGATGAAGCATCAAAAATTTGTGGTATAGAGATAAATGATATTTTTTTGGCAGCAAAATATATAGGAAATGCGAATGGATTTCTGTCACTTTGGGCAATGGGTCTTAACCAAAGTGTAATCGGTGTTAATAAAAATTTAGCTTTGCTCAATCTATCATTGCTTACAGGAAAAATTGGCAAACCAGGCTCTGGTCCTTTTTCTTTGACTGGTCAACCAAATGCCATGGGTGGAAGAGAAGTTGGTGGATTGTGCAATCTGTTACCTGCACATAGAGACCTCGCAAATCCAGAGCATAGAAGTGAAGTTGCCAATTTTTGGGGAGTTGAATCCATACAAAGTAGTCCAGGCTTAAGTGCAGTCGAGATGTTTGAAAGTCTACGATCTGGAAAAATGAAAGGTATTTGGATCATTTGTACAAATCCGACAACAAGTATGCCTGATGCCAAGATGGTAGAACAAGGCTTACGTGAAGCTGAGCTGGTGGTTGTTCAAGATATCTCTATGAGTTCAGCAGCCATTCCGTATGCGGACTATGTATTACCTGCGGCGGGCTGGGCTGAAAAACAAGGGACTATGACAAACTCCGATAGAAGGGTCACTTATTTACCAAAAGTAATCAATCCACCGGGAGAGGCAATAGCAGATACTATCATCATAAAGAAGTTTGCTGAAAAAATGGGTTTTGGTAAATCATTTAATTATAATTCCGAAGAAGACGTCTTTTTGGAGCATTGTGCATTAACTAAGAATACACGGATAGATATTAGTGGTTTAGATTATTCTACATTAAAAGAGAAAAGATCTGTCCAATGGCCATATCCAGAAAAAAATCACGGGGGCACTCCGCGCCTTTTTTCAGATCAAATTTTTTATAGAGCCAATGGAAAGGCAAAGATTCATAGTGTTTTGCCAGAAGATACTTCCGAAAAGCCAAACGCCGAATTTCCCTTTGTTTTGACAACTGGTAGAATTCGTGACCAGTGGCATACAATGACCCGGACGGGAAAAGTTCAGAAACTCCTAGAGCATAAGTCGGAGCCTTATTTAGAAATACACCCAAATGATGCCACCAAACTCTCTATCAACGAAAATACCTTAGTAGATGTAAGTAATGAACGTGGGATTGTTAGGGTTCGCGCAAAAATTACAGACACCATCAAACAAGGCGTAGTATTTTTACCAATGCATTGGGGTCGCAAGAATCAAAATGATGAATCGAGATCAAATAACTTAACTAGTAAAAGTTATGATCCATTTTCAAAACAGCCTGGGTTTAAAAATTCCGCTGTTAATGTTAAGGCATACAAAAAAGAAAAAGAAAGAATTATCATAATTGGTGGAGGGAATAGTACTTACGCATTTATTAAAAATTATAAAACCTTGGCCCCCGATGATGAAATTACAGTGATTTGTAAAGAGGAAAACCCTCTTTACAATAGAATTTTACTTCCTGATCTTATCAGTGGTGAAAAAGAATTCCATGAATTAGCAAGCGCAAGTACAGAAGATATCAACTCTTGGAATATTAATTTACTCACATCGACGGCCGTTTTAGAAATACTTCCAGAATCCAAAAAAGTTAGGGATTCCAATGGTACATTGCATTCTTATAATAAACTAATATTAGCTACGGGAAGTTCTGCTCAAATCCCAAAATATATTGCCGAAGATACAGTAGGAGTCTTTAGCTTACGTGCCAAAAACGATGCGGATCGTATCAAAGGATTTTTTGTTCCTGATTCCCATGCTTTAATAGTTGGGGGCGGCTTGTTAGGTTTGGAATTGGCTGTTGCTCTTAAATCTTTGAATGTTAAAGTTACTATACTCGTTAGAACAAATCGATTGATGTCAAAACAATTGGACGAAGTCGGATGTGATATATTACGGGAAGAAATACAAAATCGCGATATAGAAATTTTATTTAATTCAGAAATTTCCAAAGTGAATGGGATTGGTCGTGTAACAACTGTCGAGTTAAAAGACGGAACTAAACTAAATCCCGATGGAATCGTCTATGCTATGGGTACAAGTCCAAATTTACATTTAACAAAAAATCTAAATATAGAAATTGGTGATGGCATAAAAGTAAACGATTTTTTACAAACGAATGATCCCGATATTTATGCGATAGGCGAAGTCGCTGAACATACGAGCGGTGTTTATGGAACAGTGCTGGCGGCAGAGGAGCAGGCATTTGTTGCGGCATCGCACATCTATGGTTATAAATTTCAAACTTATGGTGGCTCATTGCACTCTAACTTATTAAAAATCCCTGGATTAGAACTGGTTTCATTACGTCTCCCTGGAGTTCCATTGGAGAAACTAACAGATGAATATGAAGAAATACATTTTATAGACAGAAAAAATAGACGTTATAAAAAGTGTATCGTAAAGGGAGATAAGTTAGTCGCTGCCATTCTTATCGGTGATAAAGCAGAATTTATTGAATATAAGAATCTTATTTCAAGCGGAGTGGAATTAGGTGAAAAACGTTTTCAACTGTTAAGTGGCCGAGTGAATGCTATCGCACCGAAAGGAGCTATTGTGTGTTCTTGCAATTCCGTAGGAAAAGGGAATATAGAAGACGAAATTAAAGCTGGATGCAAAACATTAGAAATGATAACGACCAAAACTGGAGCTGGTGGTGGTTGTGGGAGTTGCCGACCTGAAATCAATCGTATCCTTAAGGAAAATCTACCTATTAAATAATTATTTTTTTATTACTTATGATTCATTTGGAATCTTTATCTTTATTTATACCAATGTCATGGAAGACTCTAAATTGAATCGGTGAATAAAATAACAATGTCCCAACTAACATTCCTAGTAAGAACCCAAATGGTAAACCGAAAGATATTACACTTACAAAGAGTGCAATAATAAAGTTTCGCCTTTCAGATATTAAATCTTTAATGAGTGAAACTAAGGAGATACCTTCAAATAAAAGGATAACACCTAAAATAGATAAAGGAAATGCATTCACCAAATAAAATAAACCATTCCCAAAAAATAAACCTAAGGAAAGAAAGATGGTTCCATAGATTATTACTGATCCGCCAGTTCTACCACCAAATGTATAATGACCAAGCATTCCGCCAGAACCATGACAACAAGGGATACCTCCAAATAAACTAGAAATCAGATTCAGAATGGAGTAAGTAATTCCAATTTTTTTGACTGTTATTTGTTTTTGCTCTGGGAATAGATCATTAGCAGTTTGTTTGGTGGCAAGGATTGAGTTTCCTAAAGATAATGGAATTTGTGGCAATGCCAATAGCAAAAATCCTGTAGATATTGATTCGATCGTTGGAATATTGAACTTTGGTAAATTTATACCGAAAGATATATCAATGTGTGATAGATTTGAGTTGGTACCAATTGCATAGATTATGCCAATTATGATTATGATAACAGAGACAGGAAATTTTCGATTATCTATGAGAAAAATTATAATTGTAAACGATAAGAAAGAAAGTAAATAGCCCTCTAAGCCTTTAGAAGGAATATATTCTTTGCAAGCTAACAGACAAAGACTAATTCCTAGTCCAAATTGTAACCCACGTACTACGGCCTTAGGAATGATTTTATTTAATTTATCCAATGCGCCCGTAATCGATAATAAAAACATAACAATGCCTATAGCGAGTCCTGCACCGAGCACAATAGACCCTGCAATTTTTTGTGTAATGACGATGGTTGCCACAGCTTTCAAAGGTTGGACGGGCATAGGTAATTTATAGATTAACCCAGTTAAAATTTGCAAACTTCCAAAAATGATAAAGACGCTAGTTGCCTCAAGTCCAGTGGCAAGAATCATTGCAATCAGCAGTGGTATATCAGTGCCTATATCACCAAAGGCACCTGACAATTCCTGGCGATTGAACTTTATCCCATCAAAATTAAACATGTAAACAAAGTAAGAAAATCCATTCCTCAGGGAAGAATAAATTTTAATCGAAATCTACTTTGCAATTATTCTTTTAAGATCTTTTTCAGCAATTCACGACTACCTAATATTTTCAATGTTGTAGCAAGGCCACCCATCATGGCACCAGCAATGCCAGGTGAGCCACCAGCGTCTGCTCCTGTTATATATAAGCCTTGGATAGGTGTAGCGATTTCAAACCATGGCGATTCTTTTTTGTCATACCGTTCTGGTACGCAAGCAAGCCCATATATTGCCCCATCAGGATGAGATGTAAAATGTTCATTCGTTAATGGAGTTGAAACTTCAATGTACTCCACAATATTTTTAAAGCCAGGAAATCTTTTATCAATCGTATCGACGACTGTATCAGAAATCTTTTTCTTGAAAGCCTCATATTCTTCACCCCTTTTTTTCCAAGGCAGGTCTTTCCATCGTTCAAATAACGCATAGTCGGTGAATGTAATCATGTCTGCTGTGTGGTGTTTCGCTTCTGGATCTTTTAAGCTCGGAAACGACATATATAGATTTCTGATTTCACCAAAATTTTCAAGCCATGAATTTCTTTCATTAAAATTCGCCTCATGGTCGTTTGATGCAAAAATCCAATGATTCTCACCTTTAAATCCCAGTGTAGCTGGACTTTCTGATAAACCCATATACACACAGATGCTAGTTGCCATTTTTTCTCGTTTATAGAAGTTTTTTAAATCATTTCGAAATGAAATTGGAACTGATTCGGGAAGTAGTTTCATATATGTTGGGTAGGCTCCCGCACAGGATACTATGATTGGAGCATAGAATTTGCGTTCATGTTTGTCACCCCTTAGAAATCTGGTGTTGACTCCGATGGCGGATCCGTTTTCTACAATAATTTCTGTTACCTCAGTTGTATCGAGGACAGCACCACCATTTGATTTGATAAGAGGTTCAACACTTTCGAAAATTTTTCCACCACCACCAACAGGATAAAAACCGCCGTTAAAGTAGTGAACAACGAGAGCCGCATGTGTTGCAAACAAACATTTGGAAGGTGGTAAACCATAATCTCCCCATTGAGATGCCAATATAGCTTTGATATCAGGATTTTTAAAATATGTATCCAAATAATCTTTCAATGTTTCGATATTTGGATCATCTAACTGAGATTTGAAAGCAGATAGGTCGGGAGTGCTTGATTTCATCATCATTGACTTACCAAATAGGGCAGCTGCTTTGTGAATGTCTTTGAAATATCTGGTGATGGATTCAGTCTCAGTTGGAAATTGAGAAATTAAGTCAGATTTAAATTTTTCTTCGTCGCCAAACAATTCAAATGTTCTGTTGGGATATACGAATTTTTCAAAAGGCTCAGCCATCTTCTGCCATAAAACACCTTTATTTGTGATTTTATCCATTAATATTCTGCTAAAACCTGTGGAATGCATATCACCAACATAATGAATTCCAACATCCCAATGGAATTTATTTTGTTTTCTGGCAAATGCATGAGTATATCCGCCTGCTTGGAAATGTTTTTCTATTACTAGAATTTTTTTATTTGCGTATTGTGATAATAAACTCGCTACGGTAAGGCTTCCCATTCCAGATCCAATACAGATCACATCATATTTATCGTTTAGAATTTCTTTTGGCATTGACATTTGTCCTTAGGCAATAATGTTAACAATGAATACATTGGTTAATGCCAATAATTACCCATAATGTAATAACTGTCAACATGAAAAAACCTAAAGAAAAACATCCATATCATCACGGGGATCTAAAAAAAGCTCTTGTTGAAGCGACAATACAGCTTTTAAAAGAAGACGGTTATCAATCCTTATCTCTTAGAAAAATTTCAAAACTGGCAGGCGTGTCACAAGCGGCACCCTATAGGCATTATAATGATTTGGAATCTCTGATAGCGGATGTGGCCTCTGAAGGATTTAAACTGCTTACTGACCAATTAAGTAAAATTAGGCGAAAGGCAAAATCAAATCCTTTGTTGCAATTTCGTGAATCTGGTCTTTCTTATGTTGAATTTGCTCTAACGAATCCCGATCTTTTCCAAATTATGTATGGCAATCAAATTCAAAATCATTCTGAGTATGAAACCCTCATTGCTGCAGAAGATGAACCCTTTGAAATTTTAAAAGAAATAATAACTGATTGCAAAAATGCAAAAATCATAAAAACAGCTGATATAGAAAAAACTTCAATAGCTGCATGGACTATGGTTCATGGAATCGCAGTTTTGTTACTCGGTAATCAAGTCATGTTTCGGAATTTGGATCTTAAACATGCAAGAACTGTAACAAAAGAACTGATAGAACATTTGTTTGTTGGTCTAAAAAATCAATAAATATATAAACAAACCTTTTCAATCCTCTTTTTGATTATATATTATTTGAATCAAATTAATGGCTTTAATTCTCTTTGATAA
>Ga0163151_10001984_pt1 | contig 33144 bp, 25 predicted proteins | sample OliLakLV19MP5IB2_FD_145596 | JGI IMG/M metagenome (GOLD analysis project Ga0163151, IMG submission 145596) | Freshwater microbial mat bacterial communities from Lake Vanda, McMurdo Dry Valleys, Antarctica - Oligotrophic Lake LV.19.MP5.IB-2 | ecosystem: Environmental > Aquatic > Freshwater >... | reverse complement strand
GTGAACTTCTTTCAATACATCCACGACCGAGTCAGTGGCGCGCGGCAGATGCCCTCGCTGGCGGAACTGATCCAACAACGAGCCAAAACGATTAATCTCAGTCCTTCGTGGGGGGCTCCGTAATCGCCCCCCCGGTTTATTGAGAAGATTCCAGATTCGGATAGTCGCCGATGATCCGCCGAAGGAACGCGATGTCGTCCGCGGCGAGATCCTGGCCGCAGAAAGACAGTGTGCTGCCGATCGTGACTGGCATGAGTAAGACCTAAATACAGGCCCGCACGATCACTCTAAAGGAAATAGGCGAGAAAGTCCAGAGAAAAATAACAGCGCGTCAAGATTCGAAAATGGCCAATCTCCAGCGGCCTGTTGACACAGGCCCTCCAACGCTGCGGGCTGGTGTCGCCCTGCACTGAATTCCTGGAATAGCGCACGTTACTGTAGGGAAAGCCTGGAATCTAGCTAGGCGTTGTATTCATTATCTGGAATGATGTTGTAGTGAATCCCTGGAATCTTTCGCGGTTACCGGTACCGCCTAGAACAGGTGGTATCACCTGAATTTCCGCCAATGCGTACGCCACCAGCAGGCGCCAAGGCCAAGCAAAGTAGCAGAGTTCCGCCTCCGGGATTGTCCGCCCTCGGAGCAGGATATCGCATCGTGGATCGCCGTCGGCCATCAAAAGGAACACGGGGGTTCCATTAATGGGTTGAAGTAATTCCGCCACGTGATGCTCCCACCGGTCGCCACCAGATTGCTTGCTGGGTGTGTCTCGCGTCGTCCCGGTACTGGCGCGCAAGTCCGAGAGACGTTGCTGCAGGAACAGAACTTGCTCGGTCAGGTCTTTGAGACCCAGCCCGTTTTTGAAGGCCAATAAGCTGTCGCACCTTCGACAAGCATTTGCCCGGCCGGGTCGCGACGGCGGACCGATTGACAATGGATCAACAACGAAACACTCTGGGCATCTCTCGTGCAGCCGCACGCAATGGCGCGCGCAATGCGTGACGAGTGCGCAGGTCCACTCTGACCGGATCCACACAAACCCATGGGATCGATCCATCTCGCCGAGACAAAGGGTGCAAAACGCGTACCGGGCTCTCATCGAGAGTGCTCGCCCGGCGTGACGAAAATCCATCGGCAGCCAGCGTAATTGTCAATCTTTGGGCCAATAAGGGAACTGATGAGAGTACTGCAGAGCGTTAACCCACGGGACTGACACGCGGCAGAACGCGGCGAGTGCGTTCGCCCACACGGGAGGAAGCTCACCGTCAATGCACCCAAGTGGGCCCAGTTCCCGGGCGTGACGACAGTCGAGCGCTCCCAATAACTCCATCAAGCTGAGGCCGTTGGCAATCGCGACGCGCAGCAACCATGAGGATCGCAACTCGCCCACGGCCGGCCGGGGCGCTACTGGCAACTTCGACGGAATAGACGAGAATTGCTCACGACGGGGAATCATTCAAACCGTCGCTCGCCGGCGGCGGCGGTCTGAAATGGAGACCAACGTTTCCGCCATTAGGTCTTCGGTCAATAACGCCAAGTCGATCCGCTCCTGATCGGTTTCTATGGCTAAAACCGCCGCGGTTTCGAGCAGACGGCAGATCCGTACCATCACTCCCTCGGTTAGGCTCAACACCCGCCGGTGGACTTTCGGGTCCCGCAATTCTGAGGGTCGGCGAAGTGGCAAAATGGCGGCGAAACTGCTGAGCAATTGATGCAGGGGCGCATCATCGTTCCACGCGGGCATTTCCCAAGCCTCAAAGCGGTCCGCCAGTTGTTGGTCGGTCATCAATGCCTGCTTGGCTTCCTGCGTCCCTACACAAACCAGTGGAATATGGAGATCGTTTGCGAGGAATCGAATCGCGTTCAAAATGATACGCTGTTCCCGGTAGGTGCCAGCCAAAATAGCGTGGATCTCGTCGATGACAAGCATCCGTACTTGGCTATTATTGCCCAACCCGCCAAAAAGGTAAAATGATCCATACACGCTCAATAGAATGATAGAGTTAACGAAAACTGTGAGAGCATACGCGGATCAGATTCCCCCCGCTAAGTTCGGCCTGGCCAAACATTATAAATCAACGGTTTGCCGACAGGGAGTGAAGCTTTCCGATGCTGATTTTACATTTTTGGCGGGTTGGGCACAATTGGCCCACTTCGGATTCCTGGCTAATCGCCACCGCAAGGAAAAGCTGGCACTTTGTCGCTCTTTGCTGCCGCCTCGCCCAGCGGCCCCCACAAATAGCGTCGTGGGTTCTTCCAGCGACTTGTACTCAACCACGACGGAGCCGGTGTCTCTCCAATGCCCGATCTGCAAGGTGGGCCGAATCATCTGCATCCAGGTACTCTCGCCCGCGGCACTTGCCAGCCCGCCGGCGCCCATGTTCGTGGACTCTTCATGAATGCCATGACGACAAACCCAATTCAGTCCCTGCCAAACCGGTCCTTCGCTATTCACGCTACAGGAGATCCCTGTCCTCAATCGACGCCTTGGCATGTGAGGGGGCTCACACCCGACTCCAAGAACCCGATCCGACCTCTCCAGAACGCAACAATTGGGGTAGCGCAAAGATTCATACAAAAAAGGACACGGTGTGTGGAAGTAATTGAGCGGCAACCACTTAACTCAACGAGGCGAAGAGGTACGGATTCCCGCCGCCGCACCTCTCCCTGCAATAGAATGAATGGGTTACAGGATATGACTTCGCTGCATTCTGGCCCCAGTTGTCACTATGTACGAAATTTCACGAATCTTTGCGCTATACCGATTGGCGGCGGATCAGCCGGTGCAATTCTTGAGCGACGGTGCGGAGACGATGCGCAATCTGCAGATGTACATCAGTCCGCAATCGGAGCATTGGCTGGACTGGTTCCACATCACAATGCGGTTGACCGTGATGGGACAAATGAGGAAGGGCATGAACGGCGTGGAGGCATCGGCGTTGGTTGAACAGACAGAACAGGATTTAGAGAGCCTCAAGTGGCATGTATGGAACGGGAACGTCGAACCGGCGCTGAAGCTGGTCGATGGTCTGAAGGTGCTGTTGGGCGGCGACGGCATCAGCGTGGAGCGCCAGAAGCTGCTGAAGGCCGTCCGTGAGTTTGGCGCCTACATCGCGACGAACCAGGCCTTCATCCCGGACTACGGAGATCGATACCGGAACAAAGAGACGATCAGCACGGCGTTTGCGGAATCGGCTGTGAATCAGCTGGTGATCAAACGGATGGTGAAGCAGCAGCAGATGCACTGGACGCAACGAGGATCTCACCTCTTACTGCAGGTTCGGGCACAAGTGCTCAATAATGAGTTCCGCGAAACGTTCCGACGCTGGTATCCAGCCATGATGGCAGAGAACGAAACCGGGATACCGTTGGCAGCGTGATCAGCGGCCGCTACCGGCCGTTCCTCACCCCGCCGCCACTGGCCGAGCCCCCGAAATTTCAGAGTCTCCAAAATAGAGTGCATAGATATGGACGGGCGGGGGCTCTGGCTTGCTAGTCGGGGCCTGGGGGCGATAGGCTGCTCCTATATGCGGTCGATTTTGGCCTTTTTCGCCTCCGTTGCCGTGTGCTGCTTTGGGCAGGCGCCCCCTGCTGTCAAGGTTCTGGCGGAGCGGTGCATGGGTTGCCATACCGGGAAGTTTAAGAAGTCCGGGCTCGATCTTTCGACTCGTGAACTTGCCTTGTTGGGCGGGGATCGCGGGCCGGCAATCGTACCCGGGAAGGCGAAGGCTAGTCTGCTCTATCGGGTCGCCGGCCATTTGGCGGAGCCGCATATGCCTTTAGCGGCGGCTAAGCTTCCGGATGCGGAGCTGCGGGTTTTGGAAGAGTGGATTGATGGCGGCGCCGCTTATGTGCTTGAGACCAAGGTTGAAAAGCTTCCGCCGCTGCCGGACCACTGGTCCTTTCGGAAGCCCGTTCGCCCGGCGGTTCCGGCTGTCGCGAAACCCGTGTGGGTGAAGAACCCTATTGATGCGTTCGTGGCCGCGGAACGGGACAAGCGGAAGTTGTTACCCGTTGGTGAGGCGGATCCGCGGATCTTGCTGCGACGGGTTTACCTTGACCTGGTGGGCGTTCCTCCGACTGCGGATGAGTTGAACAAGTTTGCGGCGGACCGGTCTCCGAAAGCATATGATGCTATTGTTGATCGGTTGCTGGCCGATCCCCGGTATGGAGAACGATGGGGGCGGCACTGGATGGACATCTGGCGGTACAGCGATTGGTACGGATGGCGGAAGGGAAACGACGTCCGGAACAGTGCACGGTTCATGTGGCGGTGGCGCGACTGGATTGTTGAATCGTTGAACGAGAACAAAGGATATGACCGGATGATCCTGGAAATGCTGGCGGCCGATGAGGTGGCGCCAGAGGATACGAAAGCTCTGCGGGCAACCGGGTTCCTGGCGCGGAATTATGCAAAATACGACCGGGACGGGTGGATGCAGGACGCGGTGGACCATACAGCGATGGGGATGCTGGGTATCACGGTGAAATGCGCACGGTGCCACGACCATAAGTTCGATCCAATTCAGCAGGAAGAGTACTACCAGTTCCGGGCGTTCTTCGAGCCTTACGACGTTCGGGTGGATCGGGTGCCGGGGGAGACCGATATTGAGAAAGACGGGCTGGCGCGCGTATTTGACGCGGATGGACAGCGGCCCACGTATTTGTACATCCGGGGTGACCTTCAACAGCCGAAGAAGGACGCGCCGTTGACGGCGACGGTGCCGCGGCTATTTGGGTTGGGGTTAGGGAAGATTGAGCCGGTGACGCTACCGTTGGATTCTTACTATCCGGACCACCGCAGGTTTGTCCAGTCGGATTTAATGGCGAAGGCGAAGGCCGATGTGGAGCGCGCGGAAGCCGAGTTGACGAAGCAGCAGGCGGAATACGGAGCGATCGAAAAGGAAGTGGCAAGCCAGAGCATGGCGCAGGGCTACGAGAAAATGCGGGCGGCCTCCGACGAACTGACGCTGGCAAAGAAGGCGCTGGAGGCGGCGAAGGAAAACGTGATCGCATTGGCGGCACGGATTGCGGCGGATAATGCGAAGTTTGCGAGCCCGCCGGATTCAGCCTACGAGACATTAGCGATTGAGGCGCGGAAAGCGGAGCGGAAGGCTGGCATCCTGAAGGCGGATGAAGACGTGATGCGGGCGCAAATGGACTTCAACAAAGCGCTGAAGGCGAAGACCCCGGATGAGAAACTGATCGGCGCGGCACAGAAGCGTTTGGCGGCGGCCACGACCGCGCTGACACAGGCGAAGGACGGATATCATCCGGTTGGGCAGGTGTATGAGAACCGGAGCACGGGACGGCGGACGGCATTGGCGAAGTGGATCGGGTCGCCCGATAACCCACTGACGGCGCGGGTAGCGGTGAACCATCTGTGGCTGCGGCATTTTGGCCGGCCGCTGGTGCCGACCGTATTCGACTTCGGATTGAACGGGAAGCCGCCCACACATCCCGCACTGCTGGACTGGCTGGCGACAGAGTTTGTAAGCAGCGGTTGGAGCATGAAGGCGATGCACCGATTGATGGTGACGAGCGCGACGTACCGGATGCGATCGTCCGCGGGAACGGAGAATCATCCAGGCACGACTGCGGACCCGGAGAACGATTCCCTGTGGCGAATGAACCCGCGGCGGATGGAGGCGGAAGCGGTGCGGGACAGTATTCTGGCGTTATCCGGTGAACTGGACTATACAATGGGCGGACCCGAGATCGATGAGACTAAGGGTTTGGAATCCAAACGCCGGAGTATCTATTTCCGGCACTCGCCGGACACGCAGATGGAGTTTCTGAAGACATTCGACGGGCCGAATCCGGTGGAGTGTTATGCGCGGAATGAGAGCGTGGTCCCGCAGCAGGCGCTGGCCCTGGCAAACAGTCAACTGAGCGTGGAAAAGGCGCGAGTGTTGGCGGCGAAGATCGGAACTGGCACACCGTCGGCGGCCTTTGTGAAGGCCGCCTTCGAGACGATTCTAGGGCGTCCGCCGAGCGGGGAAGAATTGGCGGTGGGCGAACGGTTTTTGCAACGGCAGCCGGAATTGCTGGCGAACTGGCAAGTTGCGGCGGCGCCCGCGGTCAGGGCGCGCGAGAATTTCGTTCACGTGCTGCTGAACCACAATGATTTTGTGACGATTCGATAAAGGAACGGAAGCCAATGAGCAAAATTCATCACGTGGCGCGGCGAGGATTCCTGGCCGATATGGGGATGGGGTTTACAGGGCTGGCTCTGGGTTCGATGTTGAACGGAGCGACGGATGGCTGGCGTCCACCGGACGGAAAACCGCACTTCAGTCCGAAGGCGAAACGGGTGATCTGGCTGTTCATGATTGGCGGTGTGAGCCACATGGAGACGTTCGACCCGAAGCTGGCATTGAACAAGTACGCGGGAATGCGGCTGGGCGACACGCCGTTCAGGGATTTCGAACAGGATCCACTGGTGAAGAAGAATCTCCGGGAAGTAATCGTCGGGCTGCATAAGGTGGAACCGAACCTGTATCCGCTGCAGGTGGGGTTTAAGAAGCGCGGGCAGAGCGGAATCGAAGTGAGCGACTGGTGGCCGCACGTATCCGAGTGTATCGACGATATCGCCGTGGTGCGGTCCATGTGGACGACAGACAACAATCACGGGGCGCAAATGCAGTTCCACACGGGTCGGCACCAGTTGGAGGGGCAGTTTCCGACGATCGGTTCGTGGGTTCACTACGGGCTGGGTTCGTTGAATGAGAATCTGCCGCAATTCGTGGTGCTGGGCGAGCCGATCGATACCTGCTGCGGCGGGTTGGCGGCCCACGGAGCGGCGTATTTAGGGCCGGAGCACGGTGGAGTGCAACTGGCGGTGCGGCCGGAAGATCCGCTGGCGTTTTCGAAGTTGGGACCAGGCGTGAACAAGGACGAACAGAAGAGCGAGTTCGACCTGGTGAGCGAGTTCAGCCGGCTATCGGCGGCAGAGTATCCGGATGATGCGGCGATGCGGGCGCGTATCAAATCTTATGAGCTGGCGTTCCGGATGCAGACGGCCGTTCCAGAGGTGATGCGTTTCAGCACAGAAAACGAAGCGACACGGCGGCTCTACGGCTTGGATCACGAAACAACAAAACCGTTTGGCGAGATGTGCCTGGCGGCGCGGCGGATGGCGGAATCCGGCGTCCGTTTCGTGCAGGTGTTTCATGGTCAGAACGGCGGTGCGGGGAAGTGGGACGCGCACTCCAATTTGAAGAAGGGGCATACGGAACTTTGCCAGCAGGTGGACAAGCCGATCGCTGGACTTCTGCGGGATTTGAAACAGCGCGGGATGCTGGAAGACACGATGGTGGTGTTCGCGACGGAGTTCGGGCGGACGCCAGGTTCAGAGGGAACGAACGGACGGAACCATCATCCCTATGGGTTTTCGGTGTGGATGGCCGGTGGCGGCATCAAGGGCGGAACCGTGCATGGAGCGACAGACGAGATTGGATTCCACGCAGTGGAAAACCGCCACTACGTGACCGATATTCACGCGACAATTCTGCATCAAATGGGACTCGATGCGAAGCGGTTAGAGGTGCCGGGCCGGAAACGGCTGGAGATCGATCTGGGGAACCCCATTCGTGAAATTATCGCGTAACGCGACGGTCGTGAAATTTTCGCGTAGCGCGGCGGTCGTCCTTTTCTCCTGGACTGTATTTGCGCAGGAATCTTATCTGGCGCCGATGCGCGACGGCGTGCGGTTGGCGACGGATGTGTATGGGGCGGAGGCCGGCAAACGAAAGCCGGTACTGCTGCTGCGAACGCCCTATGACAAGAAGGGCGGCGCGACGGCGGCGAAGCGGTTTGCAGCTGCGGGCTATGTGGCGGTGGTGCAGGATGCGCGCGGGGCGTTCGCTTCCGAGGGGCGATACTTCCATCACAACAACGACGATCAGGACGGATTTGACACAATCGAGTGGTTAGCGCGGCAAGCTTGGTCGAACGGGAAGACGGGAACATGGGGCGGGTCACATCCGGGCGCGGTGCAATGGCTGGCGGCAGGCGATCGGCCCTACGGATTGACGGTGATGGCGCCGACGGCGTCGTCGCCGAGCCTTTACTCCACGGCGTATGTGGGTGGCGCCCTGCGATTGGCGTTGATTGGAGGGGCGGGTCCGGCGATCACAAAACCTCCGGAAGGCGTGAAGGCGCCAGCGAATCTGGAACCCATCTATATGAAGCTGCCGGTGGCGGAACTGGACAAGGCGATCGGCTGGGATATGCCATGGCTTCGCGGGATGGTGACACATCCATGGCTGGACGGATTTTGGACGCGCCAGCATGCGAGCGAGCGAGTGAAGGGGCTCGATCTTCCGGTGCAGCATATTGTGGGCTACTACGATTTTCTGTGCAAGGAAACCGTGGCGAGTTTTCAGCGGATGCGGAAGTATTCGTCGACGGAGCGGGCGAAGGCCAATCAACAATTGATACTGGGGCCATGGGACCACGGCACGGTGGGAAAAAGCGTTGTCGCCGGATTCGATTTCGGGGATGCCGCGAAGTTGGATGTGGTGGATGAGAATTTACGTTGGTTCGACCGTTTCATGAAGGACGGCGGCCCGGGGACGTTTCCGCGGGTGCGGTATTTCGTTGTGGGCCGGAACGAGTGGCGGACTGCGCCGGACTGGCCGCCGCCGGGGGCGGTGGAGACGTCGTTTTATCTTCAGGCGGAGAGGCGGCTGACGGCGGTGCGGGCGGTCCGGGAGGCGGTCGATTCCTTCGTTTCCGATCCGGCGAATCCGGTGCCGGTGGAGCCGCGGGGCGGAGAGCCGATGCCGCGGTCATCAATGTTCCGGCCCGTGAATCGCCGGGTAATTGAAGAGCGGAAAGACGTGATTGTCTACACGGCGGATCCGCGAAGCAAGGAACTTGTTGTGGCGGGGAATCCACGGGCGGAACTGTGGGTCAGCGTGGACGCGCAAGACGCTGACTACGCGGTGAAGTTAGTGGATGTGTGGCCGGACGGCGCAGCGTATCCGGTAGCGGAGGGGGTACTGCGATTGACGCACCGGGATGGGGACGCGAAGGCGGCCGAGGTGACGCCGGACAAGGTGTACCGGATTACCGTGGACCTTGGTCACACTGCTTTCTCATTGGCTGCGGGACATGCGTTGCGCGTGGAGATTGCGGGCTCGTATTTTCCGGCCTACGATCGCAATCCGCATACCGGCGAAGGGCCATTTTCGAAGACGGAAAAGATGGCGAATCAGCGGATTTTCCATGGTCCGGTGAAGGCATCGCGCGTGGTGATTCCGGTCGCTCCTTAGGCGGAGGACCAGAGTTCCTGGAGCATGCGGAGGGACTCTTCGACGACGATCTCCGAGGCGCCGGGGGCGAAGGGCGAAATCTCCACTTCATAGCCACCGGCGGGATATGCGTTGCGGACGGGTAAGTAGCTGAAGCCGCCATTGGAGTAGCCGGAGAAAAGCGTATGCGGGAAGGGCGAGCGGGCGGCGATCTCCTGACCGATTTCGGTGAACGGTTCGCCCGGGATGCAGACGAGGACTACGGGACCGATGCGAATGCCCTGCAATTGCCAATCGATGTGAGTGCGGCCGTGATAGAGGCGGGCGCGGTCGGCACGCATGCCGGCCTGGGTGGCCATGGCCGTGGCGGCGCGGACTTCGGCTTCGGTACCCTCACGGCGAAGGACGGCGAGTTTCTCGCGCAGTGCGGCTGCTTCGGCTTCCGCCTCGGCAGGGGCGGGGAATGATTTCAATGGCAACGGGAGAAACCGGGACCGGACGGCGAGGGCGGCGGGCGGCGGTTCGACGGGGACATCCTCAAAAAGGGCGATGGTGGTGCCGGACTCCTGAAGGCCGACGAGTTTGGGTTCGCGGGGTAGCGTATCGATACCAACGGCGAGTTTTGAAGCTTCCAAACCAAGGAGGCGGCCAAAGCGGCGGTAAATGCTGAGATCGCCGGTGAAGCCCATTTTTGGGCCGATGTTCCCGGTGGCGCCCTGGAGGAAGAGGCAGGTGCCGCCGAGTTGTTCTTCAACGACGCGCTTCGCCATGCCTGGGTAATCAGGAGTGGCGACGGTGGCGTGCCAGCCGACGATGGTCGGATGACAGGCATAGTGAACGATTGTGGCGACGGGTTGTTCATTGAGGCCGTCGATGCGGACGACCCGGACGGTTCGATCAACGGGGCCACCGGGATTGCGGCCGACGACGACGCGGCCGTCGGGCAGTTGCTGGCGGCGGTTCATGTTGATGTCGCAGGCGCCGCTGGCGGCGCCAACGCGCACGGGCTGGAGATTCTGTTGCGCCTGCCACACGGCGCCGGCGATTTGGAGGGGGAGTCCATTCAGATACTCGAGGATCATGTCGTGTCCCTCCGTGATGACGGGGATGCGAAAAGTGTTCGGTCCGGAGTGGGTGTGCGTGCAGGAAAAGCGGATGTTCTCGAGCGGCAGGCCGGAAAGGGAGGACACAGCATCAAGGATGCGTTTGGTCCACTCGGGATCGAAGCCAATGGAATCGACATCAATGATGGCGACGGTTTGAAAGACGTCGCGGAGGACGAGGGCGGTGGCGTAGAGAGGAAGATCGGCGCCGAGCCCGCGCTGATGAGTCTGCGCACCCCACCCGCCCTGTGGAGTACCAGGGGCGGGAGTGATATCGGCGCGGCCGGTACCTGCTAAGAGTTCATGCATGCCTCATTCTAGGCGAAGCAGGCAGATTCCACGGCCGGAGCGGGAGGCCTTTGTCCAGCCTGTTGGACCGTGCAACCAGATTTTCGTTCGAGATGTTGGACATTGCGGATGGGACCGGTGAGCGATTCCAGGAGTGCCGCTTAATCTTGGAAAGTACGCATGAAGATAACGAAGATAGAGACGCTGGTGGTGAACGCGCGGATGCGCAATTGGGTGCTGGTGAAGGTTGAGACGGACCAACCAGGATTGTACGGGTGGGGCGAGGCGACGCTGGAGTGGAAGACGAAATCCGTGGTGGGAGCGGTGGAAGATCTGGCGGTGCTGCTGATCGGCCAGGACCCGCGGAGGATCGAACATATCTGGCAAATTATGCATCGGCAGTATTTTTGGCGCGGCGGGATTGCGAACATGTCGGCGATGAGCGGGATCGACCAGGCGTTGTGGGATATCAAGGGGAAGGACCTGGGGAAGCCGGTGTGCGAGTTGCTGGGCGGGCCGGTGCGGGATACGTTGCGGCTCTACGACCATTTGGGCGGCGGAAGCCTGGAAGGCATGTACAAGACGGGAGAGGCTGAGGCCTACGCCGAGAGAATTCTGGAGAGCATGTCGCGCGGATTCACGGCTGTGAAAGCGATGCCGATTCCGGTGGCCGAACTGGTAGAAAACGCGGCAGTCCTGAAACAGGCGGCCAAGTGCGTGGAAGCCATGCGTAAGGCAGCCGGGGACGAAGTGGACATTATGTTGGATCTGCACGCGCGGACGACGCCGGCGGCAGCGATTCAGTTCGGCCGGCTGATGGCTGACTACAACCTGTACTGGTATGAAGAACCCTGCTGGCCGGAACATGTGGATGCGCTTGTCGAGGTGGCCCGGGCACTGCCGTTTCCGATCGCAACCGGAGAGCGGCTGGTGGGGCGCTGGGAGTTTCGGGAATTGCTGGAAAAGCGGGCCTGCGCCATCATTCAGCCGGATGTATCGCACTGCGGCGGAATCAGCGAAGCCCGCCGGATCGCGGCGATGGCGGAGACGTATTCAATTTCGGTGGCGTGTCACAATCCGCAGGGACCGGTGAGCACGGCGGCGAGTCTGCATGTCGGTTTCGCAACGCCGAACTATTTGATTCAGGAGGTGGTGCGGGCAGACGTACCTTGGCGGGACGACATCCTGACGACTCCCCTGGACGTGGGGCGCGGGAGTTGCGACCCACCGGCGGCGCCGGGATTGGGAATCGACATTAATGAAGCGGAGGCGCGGAAGCACCCATTCCAGCCCGAAGTTAAGATGGCCTATTTTCACAAGGACGGATCCGTGGCGGATTGGTAAATACCAGCGCCCGATTGTCTATGTCCATCCCGTTGGACGCTCAATGGGGAGGGCGATTGCCCTTGCCGCCAATCGCAATGTACTCTCCCAGGAAAGGAAGTATTTTGAACCAGCAATATCCAAAATCAGCGGAAATCCTTCAGCGTAACCGGCAGTTCATTCCGGGAGGAGTGGTTTCCGTGAATCGGGCGACGCAGCCCGAAATTGTATTTGTTCGTGGCCGGGGTGCGTACCTCTGGGACGCGGAAGGGAACCGCTACATCGACTACCATGCGGGGTTTGCACCGCACTTTCTGGGACACAACGATCCTTACGTAACGGAGGCCGTGATTCGCGGTCTGCGTGAGGATGCGAGCCTGTATGGGTCCGGGACGACGGTTCAGGAGGGTCGTTTGGCGGAGTTGATCTGCGAACATGTACCGGCGGTAGACAGCGTGCAGTTCCTGAATACCGGCAGCGAGGCGACGTACCAGGCGATCCGGTTGGCGCGGGCGGTGACCGGGAATGATCACGTCATCAATATGCAAGGGGGCTATAACGGCTGGCACAACGACGTTTCGAACAACCTGATGACGCCCCTCGCGCAGCTCGGGCCGCGGCGGGCCGGGGGCGAGTACCCTTATCATCCGATCAGCGCAGGAGTGCCGCTAAGCCATCAGCGACTGGTACACGCGGTGAATTTCAACGATCTGGCCGGTGTGGAGCATGTCTGCCAACAGTACGGGGTAGCGGCGCTAATTACCGAACCGATACTGCAGAACATCGGGATTGTGCATCCGGAACCGGGGTATCTGGAGGGACTCCGGACGCTGGCCGACAAATACAAATTCCTGTTGATTTTCGATGAGGTGAAGACCGGGTTCAGGCATGCACTCGGCGGCTGTTCGAGTCTTTTCAATGTACGGCCGGACTTGATGGCGTTCGGAAAGGCGCTGGCGAACGGATATCCGATCGCGGCGCTGGGCGGGAAGAAAGAGTACATGGACAGGTTTGTGGACCCGGACCCGGCGAGGCGCGTTTTGTTGGCGGGGACATACAACTCCCATCCAGTGCCGACGTTGGCGGCGATCGCGACGATCGAACGGCTGCTGATGAACGACGGGGAAGTGTACCGTCACACCGAGAAACTGGGGGCGCGGATGCAGGCGGGCCTGGAGGCTGTTGCGCAGGAGTTGGACATTGAAGCGACGGTAGCGCGACAGGGTTCGGCCTTCTGCCTGTATTTCATGGATCACCGCCCGAAAGATTGGCATGACCTGGCCGAGCATCACGCCTTTGCCGCTGACGACAGAATGCGGGCGGCGCTGATTGAACGCGGCGTGTATCCGTTCCCGCTGGCCACGAAGCAGTGGTCAATTTCGGCGGCGCACACCGAAGCGGATATCGACACAACGTTAGAACAGGTGGCCGCCGTGTTGCTTATATTGGAAGGGGTTCCTCTCCGCCGGGTGGCGGCAGGGTGAGATCCGGCCGTAGAATGAATGCGCGCTACGTTGCGCAGGAAAGTTACTACGAGATGCGGAGGTGGTAACCACATGTTTTCCGATTCCGGCGACTCTCCTCAAGGGTCCATCGCGCGCGCGCTGGGAGTTCTGGAGTTTTTGGACACGTCGCAACGGGGTTGGAATATTTCGGAACTGAGCCGCAAGCTTGCGGTGCCGAAGAGTACCATGCACCTGATTGTGCAGAGTCTGGAACGGTTGGGATATGTGGCGCGAGAGCCCGGTTCGCTCAAGTATACGCTATCTGTAAAGGTGTGGGATCTGGGCCGCGGACTGATGCGCAATGTGCTGCTGCCGGATATTGCGTTGACGCATTTGAATGAGCTTGTGAAGCGGGTGCAACTGACGGCGCACCTGGCGATCCTGGAGCACGATCAGGCCGTTTATGTGCAGAAAGCGGACTGCCTGGGGCTGATCAAGTTCGACACATATGTGGGCAAGCGGACGAACCTGCACTGCACGGCGGTGGGCAAGGTGCTGCTGGCGCATTCCTCCGAACAACGCAGTGGGCACGTGCTGGAACGGGAGCCATTTGCGCGCTATACACGGCATACGATCACATCGGCAGTCTTACTACGGAAGGAACTGGCGAAAGTGCGGCAATGCGGGTATGCGGTGGACGACCAGGAAGAGGAATTGGAAGTGCGCTGCGTGGCGGTGCCTGTTTTCCGGCGAACCGGCGAATTTGTGGCGGCATTGGGTGTGACGGGGACGATCGGCCAGGTGCGGCCGGAGATGATTGAGGCGCTGGCGGAAGAACTGCGTGAGACAGGGCAGAACATCATTGGCGGATCACGCCGCGTTGTCCGTGACCGGATTGGCTGACGGAGGGCGGTCCGGCAGCCACAGCCACAGTGCGCCGACGCCAAGGGGTTGGAGGGCCACGAGGATCAGAAACGCAAAGAAGTAGTCTCCACTCATGCTTAGATGGCCCACGAGGGTGTTGAATAGAATGCCGCCGATGGCGCCGGCGGACCCGGCAAGACCATGGACAGTAGCGACTTCCGGCTGCGGGAAACCGTCGGCGGCGACCGCATGCATATTGGCGGACCAGATGCCGACGCCGAAGGTGCAGAGGCTGACTGAGATTAGAACGCCGATAGCGCCGGAGGCCGATTGGAATAACGACCCGGCCAGGACGAAAAGCGCGGCAATACTCATCATGATTTTGCGCGATTCGATAGGGCGCTGACGCCACTCCACCAGCCGGCCCGAGGCGTAACCGCCGGCGAGGGCGCCGAGATCGTTCCAGAGAAATGGGATCCAGGCGAGAGCGCCGACTTCCTTGAGTGTGAAGCCTTTCGAAGTGATGAGATATTCGGGGAGCCAGAAGAGAAAGAAGTAGCCGGTTGTGTCGCCGAAGAAGCGGGTGGCGACATAGGCCAATGAGCGGGGATCGCGGAGCAAGCGGGGGAGAAGCGTGAAGACTGGCGTTGGCGCGGGCGCAGGCGGCGCGTTGGAATTGCGAGTGGCGATGGACCAGAGCGGAAGCCAGATCAAACCGAGGAGCCCGGCGATGAGGAAGGCGCTACGCCAGCCGTAATGGAGGCTGAGCCAGACAACGAGCGGCGGGGCAATGACTGAACCGATGCCGGCGCCGCTTGTGAATATGCCGGCCGCGAGGCTGCGCTGGGCCGGGGCAAATCGCTCCGAGACTGTCTTGACCGCGCCCGTCCATCCCCCTGGTTCGAAAACGCCGAGCAGAAACCGATAGGAGACGAGGCTATAGAAACCCGCGATGGCCGCGTGAAGCATACAGGCCGCCGACCAGAGGCCGACAAAAAGGCTGAGACCGGTGCGGGATCCGATGCGATCAAGCACGAGACCGGAGCCCAGATACATGACGCCATATGCGACGAGAAAGGCATTCACGGCGACGGCGTAGTCCATCTGCGTGAGTTGGAATTCAGCGCGGATGACGGGGCTGAGAAGCGAGAGGACGACACGATCCAGATAGTTGAGCAGGATCATGAAGAACAGCAGGATGGCAATGATCCACTGTTGGCGGGAGAGGGAAACAGAGGCCATTTCGAGGTTAGGCGGGAGCCGTGCCGTAGTCCCGTATTTTCAGGACTTCCCCACCGCGGAGAGCCGACTGATGCGCGACGATGCCGGGGAGCGTGTAGGCGATCGCTTCCCAGATATTGACCGAAGGATGCCTGTCTTCCGCGATGGCGCTGATGAACTCGTGAGTCAGAAACGTATGCGAGCCTCCGTGACCGGATTTAACCCGCATCGGCGCGGGGAGGCGCTCCAAATAGGCCGGCTGCTGGAAGGCCTCCATGGAAACGTTCCCCTCAGGGTAACCGTTCGAGTCCAGCACTGTCTGTCCGTTCTTGCTGATGCGGACGACGGTATTGGGAGAACGTTCGGGGCGCTCCATAATGTAGGAGAGCCGATCCCCGTAGAACTGCCCTCGCTCCGTGCCGCCGGCCGCAACGTGCCAGTAGACGGCGATGCGGCTGGAGTGGCCGCCCGAGGTCTTGAAAAACGCGGTGGTGTTCCAGAAAGGATTGCGGTAGGCGTTGGTCTTGAGGACCTCGTGTCCATCACCCCAGCCGATGGCTTGCACTTCCACGAGACGCTCCCCGGTAACGGGAACCACCATGCCGGTGCAATGGGTTGGATAGAGCATCGGCGGCAGGCCGTGACGCCAGGTGGGCAGGCCGCGATCATCGAACATGAGCGGGATGAGACCTTCGTGATGATACTCGGCTTCGGAATGGAAAATTGTGCCGAACTTTCCTTCGCGAGCCCATTCGCGGCAGGTTATGACTTCGGGGCGATAGTAGCTGGTTTCCGCCATCATGTACTTGCGGCCGGTGCGTTTTACGGTTTCGAGGATCTCTTCGAGTTGTTCGACAGACAGGCCGGCGGGAACGGCGCTTATGACATGTTTGCCGGCCTTCATAGCCTCCACCGCCATCCATGCATGCAAGGGCGCGGGAGTGAAGACACCAACGGCATCGAGCTCAGGATGTTTGAGTAAATCGCGGAATGATTTGTAAGTCGTGTTACAGCGATAAACCTCTGAAAGATGCTGCAGCGCCGCGGCCTGGATGTCACAGACGGCGGTGACTTTGGCGCCAGGGTCGAGATGCCATTGAAAGGTTGAACCGAAGCGTCCGCCAACGATTCCTATTCGAACGGGTTGGGTGCGCGCAACCTGAGCGGAGACGCCGGCGACGGTTGCTCCGAAGCCTTGCACGACGGAGCGGCGGCTCCAATTCGCTGACCGGTTTTCGTTCATTCCTACTCTCCTTCGCGGCGAATTACTGGGTTATCGTATCGGCCGGACGGCGGCTGGGCAAGGCGCGTTCCGAATTATGTCCAACAGCTTGGACGACGCAGACGATACTCCTTTATGTGAACGGGAGGAGTGCCGCATACTCACCGGTATCCTGAGGAGAATTTTATGCTGAGATGTCGCAGAGTTGGTTCGATCTTACTTCTTCCTGCGCTGCTGGAAACACGCGTTTTCGGCCCACGGTTCTGCCATGGGCTAGCGGCTCTTGCATTTATCCTGATTGGGGAGTTGAACGGGCAAGTCTCCAGAGGAACGATTCTCGGAACCGTTCTCGACCCAAGCGGCAACCGCGTTCCGAGCGCCAGCATCACAGCCCGCCAGTCCGGCACCAACTTCGACCGTTCGACAAGCACGGACGATCTGGGCGATTACGAACTGGTGGGGCTTGCGGTGGGGCAATACACCATCGAAGTGGAAGCCGTCGGCTTCAAGCGGGAATCTCGCGCCAATATCGATCTAAACGCGCAAAGCCGGCTGCGGCTCGATTTCAAATTGCAGCTCGGCTCCGTCTCGGATACCGTCACCGTGGACGGACAGGCTCCCCTGATCGAAGGCGAGAACTCCGTGCGCGGCCAGATCATACAAAGCAAGACGATTGTCGATCTCCCTTTGAACGGGCGCGATTTCCTCGATCTGCCGCTGCTTTCCGCCGGCGTAAACACGGGCGCGCCAGGCAATGCGCAATCGAACTATTTCGACAAGACGATCGCCGCGAACGGCCAGCCTGCCGACAGCAACGAATATTACATCGACGGCATCGTGAGCACGGTCCCGCTGAGCGCATTGCCCGGGCCGAAACAATCGCCGGATTCCATCCAGGAGTTCCAGGTGATGACGAGCGCCTACTCGGCTGAGTTCGGAGGCAAGGCTGGCATTCATTTGAATCTGATTTCAAAGTCGGGAACCAACGCCTTTCACGGATCGTTGTTTGAGTTCATCCGCAACGACAAGCTGGATGCGCGAAACTTTTTCGCGCTCACGCGGCCCCCATTCCAACGGAACAACTTCGGCGCAGCCGGCGGCGGGCCGATTCGTAAGGACAAGATTTTTTTCTTCGGCGCTTATGAAGCAACGCGAACAAGGCAAGGAGTGATACGGGTAAGCCGCGTTCCTTCGGCGGCGCAGTTGAGTGGAGACCTCTCTTCGCTCGGGCAGGTCTACGATCCGTTCAGCAGCGTGCCGGACCCGGAACGGGCAGGTCAGAGCATCCGCGGCCCATTTGCTGGCAACATCATTCCAACCAGCCGCCTCGATCCGATTACCACCAAGATTGCCAAACAGTTCTATCCGGCCCCCAATGTGCTCGATCCGATTCGCAATTTCGTGTCCGATTTGAGCAACCGGACCGACATTGACATTTACACCGGAAAGATTGACTGGCGCATCAAAGATAACCACACGGCGTTTCTTAAGTACAGCATCAGCCACCGTCCGGCGTACAATCCTGGAGCTTTCCCTTTGCTCGGCGGAGACAACCAGCTCGTGCGCCCGCAACAAGCCGGGTTGAACGAAACCTGGGTTGCCAGCCCGCGAACGGTGGTTGAGTTCAGCGCCGGTTATAACCGGTTTATCGCGAACTTTATTCAGCAGAATGTCGGCAAGGATATTGCCGGAGAGGCGGGCATTCTCGGAACCTCCAGAGATCCGTTCACGTTTGGTGCACCCATCTTCGGTGTTTCCGACTTTGCCGGATTCGGGGATATGGGTTTTCGCCCCAACGTCGAGACGAGCAATCAATATCAGGGCCTGGCCAAAATTTCCCACCGCCGCGGAAAGCACAGCCTGAAAGCGGGGATCGACTACAGAAGGGCCGGTTGGCACCAGTTCACAGACGGCTCCTTCAACGGCAATTTCCAATTTACCGGAATCTTCAGCACCCAACGGACGGTTCTCGGATCGAATAGCGGGCTGGCGGACATGCTGCTCGGCACGCCAGCTTCGGCAAGTGTTTCCGGCGGTGTGGATCGAGTCAGGATGTTTAGTCAGAGCCTATATACATTTATCACGGACGACTGGCAGGTCAGCCCGAACCTGACAATTAACGTTGGGGTCCGATGGGAGTTCAACCAACCCTGGACCGAGGCGCAGGACCGCTGGGTATCCTTTAATCCGGCGACTGGTAAGGCTGTATATCCTCGAACGGCGAACACGTACGGCAGAACAATCCCCTTTCCGTTCGAGCAAGCCGACCAGACGCAGTTGTTTGAGGCGCGGTACAAGAATTTCGCCCCTCGCTTCGGATTCGCCTACCGCCCGTTCGGATCGAACCGCACCGCATTGCGCGGCGGTTATGGCATCTACTTTAACAACCCGTTCTCCGTGGATCTGCTGAATGTGGGCGGCAATTTCCCGTGGCGTCTGACGCGTACCGTAATCTCCGATCCGGCGACTCCGCAACTGAACGTGCGGGATGCGCTCATCAGTGGCACGCTTCCTCCCCGTTTCAACATCACCTATTCACACGACAATGAACGGCGCGAAGGCATGAGTCAGCAGTGGTCTTTTGGGATTCAGCGCGAGCTTTTTCTGGGCATAGCTCTCGACGTCAGCTATGTGGGTGCGAAGCGCGACCGCGGACTGATCTACGGCGTGCCGTTCAATCAGCCCGCTCCGGGACCGGGCGCAGTCCAGCCCCGCCGCCCGTATCCGCAGTTCAATAATCTGACGGCCTACATGACCAACGGTTCCGGCAGCTATCATTCGCTGCAGGCGCGCGTGGAGAGACGCTTTTCCGGAAACCTCGGTATTCTGACCTCTTACACCTGGAGCAAGACGCTCAACGACAATGAGGGATTCGAGGGGGCCCGCCTGATCAATCCATACAAGGAGAAGGGCCTAGGCAGCATGCATCGCTTGCATCGGTTCACTAGCGCACTCAACTACGTCCTGCCGGTCGGCAAAGGCCAAGCTATTTTGAATAACTCGAACCGCGCAGTCGACGCCGTTCTCGGCGGATGGCAGGTCTCGGGCATTCTGACGTTGCAGTCGGGCTCACCCTTCAACGCGGGAGTGGCCGGGGATCTCGCCGGATGCGCATGCGTGAATCGTCCGAACCGCATCGGCAACGGCAAACTGGCATCTGGAGAGCGAAACATCAGGCGGTGGTTTGATGCGTCGGCATTTGCGCTGGCGCCCTCCTTCGTCAACGGGAACGCGGGACGCAACATCCTGATCGGCCCAGGCATGGAGAATCTGGATTTTGCGCTTCTTAAGAACTTTCCCATTCGGGAGCGAACCGCAGTGCAATTCCGATGGGAGATCTTCAATTTGGTAAACCACGCGAACTTCGGTTTTCCCGCCGCGACCATTAATATCCCTGCCGTGGTCGGTCAGATTTCCAGCGCGGCGATGGGGAGGCAGATGCAGTTTGCCCTGAAGGTCACGTTCTGATGCCGGTGGGATCCCGCATACTCTTCGCCGTCTTTGCGGCATCGCAACTGCTTACGGCTCAGGCTCCCGCGCTGGTGATTCGCGGCGCCTCCGTCTTCGATGCGATCAACGGCGTCATGCTGCCCGGTCGCACCGTGGTGATTGAGGGCGATCGCATCCGGAGTATTGGCTCGCCAGAGCATCCGGTCCGCATACCGCGCGGGGCGCGCGAGATCAATGGACGGGGAAAGTTTCTGATTCCCGGATTGATCGACGCGCACGTGCATACCACCTATGTGCTCGATTTCGCACACATGACCGGCGATCAGATTTTTCCGCTTTTTCTCGGCAACGGCGTCACCTCGATCCGGTCTACGGGAGATCTCATGGTCGCCCAAAAACTGCTCGCCCGCTACGCCGACGAACATCCGGAGCTCTCTCCAAGGATGTTTCTCTGCAGTCCACTGATCGACGGAAATCCGCCGTATCACGGCTATTGGGGGCGGCCTATCACGAATCCCGACAAGGTTCCGGAGTTTGTCGCGGACATGGCTGAGTGGGGAGTCAGCACTTTCAAGCTCTATGTGGGGACAGAGCGTCCAGTCGGACGCAAAGTGATCGAGGAGGCGCACAAGAAAGGGCTGGTGGTCACAGGCCATCTGGGAAAATACTCGGCCCAGGACGCGGTAGCCGATGGCATCGATAGCCTGGAGCACATTTGGGGAGTCTTCGATTTCATCTTCCCGCCGGGGGGGCCGAAGCCCGGGGAGACGGCCTTGGAGCGGCGCGCAAACGTCGACCTGCAGAGCCCGATGGCGAAGGATCTGATTGAGGCGATCAGAGCGCGTCAGGTCTTTGTCGATCCGACGCTTGTGGTCTTTCGCAACATGATCCTGCTGGCCGACCTGCCCGAGTACTATCAGCACGCTGATAACTCCGGCATGCCGGAACCGCTGAAGAAATACTGGTTGAAGTATCGCGCCGACAGGATGAAGACAGCGCTCAGTCCGGAAACGCTCGATCTGCGCAAGCGGGAATTTCAAAAGTACAAAGAGCTGACTGGGATTCTGTATCGCGCGGGCGTGCCGCTGCTAGCTGGAACCGACACGCCGGAGCCGTTTTGTCCTCCCGGATTCTCCCTGCATCAAGAGCTGGAATTGCTGGTGGAATCGGGGGTACCGCCGGCTGCTGCGCTGCAAGCGGCGACCATCAACGTTGCGCGAGTTCTTCACGCAGAAGGAAAATTGGGCAGCATCGAACCAGGCAAGCTGGCCGATATCGTTGTGCTGGACGCCGATCCCCTGGCTTCGATTCAGAATTCCCGCAAGATCTTCAAAGTAATCAAGGGCGGAAAAGTTCTTGATCCGCACAGCCTTCTGAAGGCGGTGCGAAACAATTAACCTGGAATTGTACGCAGGAGTCTTTTGCCACGCCTGAGCAGCCTCGACTTGTTTTGTTGAAGAAGACTTCCGTCCTCTTGTCCGGTGCCGCTGTTGGCTCCGCGCTCTGGATGCGCCTCGACTCGGCTCATGTCAAACGTGGCGGCGTCATACGCCTTCGAAAGACGCTGCAGCGCTTCAGGCCCGATGTCGCAAACGGCGGTCACCTTTGCCTTCGGATCCAGATGCCATTGAAACGAGGCCCCAAAACGTCCGCCGGCGATTCCGATTCGGACGGGGCGCGTGCGCGCGTTCTGTGTGTTGGCGCTAGCTGCCGTCGCTCCCAAGCCTTTTGCACAATGGAGCGGCGGCTCCAGCTCGCCGGCCGGTTCTCGTTCATCCGTTGTCTCCTCCAGTGCGAATCACTGCGCTATCGTAACCGCCCGGCGGCGGCGGGACAAGGCGCCCGCCGGATTTTTTGTCCAACCGTTTGGACAACCCTGGCGATGCATCTTTCCGTGACCGGGCGGTTGGCCGCATACTCGCCGATAACCTGAGGAGGTTTTCATGCTGAGGTGTATCCAATTTAGTTCGATCCTGCTTTTCCCCGCGTTGCTGTTTGCACAAGCCAACGGCACCATTCACGGCACGGTGTACGATTCCACCGGCGCCGTCGTTCCGGGGGTAACCGTCACCATTACCAATGCTGGCACGAACCTGGCCCGTACCGTCGCCGCCGACGAGTCGGGCCGCTATGTGGCCCCGCTGCTTCCGGTGGGCTCGTACAATGTCCGCGTCGAAAAAGCTGGATTTGCGAAATTCGTCCAAACGGGCATTACGCTTCAGGTGAATAGCAATGTGCAGGCCAACGCCGTGCTCACGCCGGGCGCCGTAAATGAACAGGTGACCGTAAGCTCGGATGCTGTGATGGTGCAGGCCACTACGACCAATCTCATGCTAGTCGTGGATGCGCGACGGATTGTGGATCTGCCCTTGAACGGCCGCAATATTCTCCAGCTCATGTTGCTCAGTGCCGGCGTATCCGACCGCGGCGCGCAAGCCGGCACCCTCCAGATAAATACCATCGGCGGCGGCCAGTATCACCAGCCGGTATCGATCAACGGCGCGCGCGGCAACGCCACCAACTTCCTGCTCGATAACGCCGACAACAACGACGGCTACACAAACATCGCCGAGCCCTACCCGAACCCCGACGCCATCCAGGAAGTCAGCGTCCAGACCAGCACCTTCGACGCCCAATACGGCCGCCAGGTTGGCGGCGTTGTTAATGCGGTGACGCGCTCGGGCACCAACCAGTTCCACGGCACCGCGTTCAACTTCCTGCGCAACTACAAGATGAACGCGCGCAACTACTTCTCCGGCCGCGATGCCATGAAACGAAACCAGTACGGCGGCACCTTCGGCGGACCGGTTGTCTTGCCCCGAATTTACAATGGCAAAGACCGCACGTTCTTCTTCTTCTCCTATCAGGGGACCAATCAGCGCGTGGCCACGCCCGGCGCGCTCCGCTTTGCGCCCAGCGAGGCGATGAAACGCGGCGACTTCTCCTCCTGGCTCACCCCTGACGGCCGCGGCGCCATCCGTGATCCACTCGCCCCCGGCCAGTACCTCCCCGGCAACATCATCCCCCAGTCCCGCATCGACCCCGTCTCGCGCGGCTTGCTCAACTACATGCCCTCCACCTCCGACCCCGCCTATCAACTGCGGCTGAATACCCCGGTGAATCCCACCGACGACTATCAGTTCATTGGCCGCATCGATCAGGCGATCTCCGCGAAGCAGCGCATCTCCGCCCGGATTTTTTACTTGGCCTTTGACCGCAAGTGGGTCTCGATCCCGAACAACCTGCTCTATGTCGTGAGCGGCCAATACGGCGGCTCCACCAGCATCACCACCAACCACAGCTACACCTTCACTCCGCGCTTGCTGAACGATTTCACCGCCACCTTCCACCAGACCACGCCCACCGCCGAACCCTCGCCCGCCCTGGACATTTCGTTCACCAAACTGGGCGCGCGCACACGCTACATCCCCGGTTTCGCCACCATGGACGTCGGTATCGCCAATTGGTCGGGCATCAGCCTGGGCCTTGGCTATTACTCGCCACAAGCAACGTATCAGTTGGGCAATACCATCAGTTACGCCACTGGGAAGCACAATCTCCGCATCGGCGGCGAAGTAAAGCGCTACCGCCTGGATATCGCTTCCTATTGGATGAGCGGCGGCACCGCCAGCTTCAACGGCCAGATGCTGAGCGACCCAGGCCGCTCCAACGCCGGAAACCCTTTTGCCGAGTTCATGCTCGGCGTCGGCTCAGAGTGGCGGCAGCAGTCTTTCTGGGACAGCCGCATCTACAATTGGAGCACCGGCCTGTTCCTGCAGGACGACATACGCGTGACGCAAAAACTGACCGTCAATGTGGGCCTTCGCTGGGATCCCCGGTTTGACATCATCGAGAAGTACAAAAAGCGCATTACATTCATCCCGGGACGTCAGTCCGAGACCTATCCCAACGCACCCGCCGGTCTGCTTTTTCAACGTGATCGTGGTTTCGAGAACGGAATCATCCCGACGCAAGGGAATCTGTTCGCGCCGCGCTTCGGCCTTGCCTATCAGGTGCGGCCTCGCACCGTAATCCGCGCTGCGTACGGCATTTTTTATGACACCTACATGGGCATTTTCAATAACCGTACGGCGGCCGGTCAACCGTTCGTCGCGCAATCGGTGGTGAACGGTCCCTTCCAACTCTCCGATCCCTACGCCGGCGGCCCGATTCTCGACCCTACTCCCGTCGTTCCGGGCAAGGACCGCCAGTTCACACCTTATGGAACGTGGGGCCTGCAGGGGCCGGACTTGAAGGTCGGCTACATGCAGAGCTGGAATTTCGTCATTGAACAGCAACTGGCCGGCGACTGGCTGGTCCGCGCCGCTTACGTAGGCTCCAAGGGCACTCGCCTGTTAAATTCGCCCGAGATCAACCCGGCCATCTACGGCGCCAGCGCCACGCCCGCCAATATCAATCAACGCCGCATCCACCAGCCGATTGGCGCCTTGCAGTTGGCGTCAGGTAGCGGCTTGTCCAATTACCAGTCAGCGCAGTTCTCCGTGCAGAAGCGCTTTAGCCATGGCTTCAGCGTGCTAGCCAACTATACCATCTCAAAGTCGATCGACATTTCGTCCTATGCAACAGCGGAAGGCAACAGCACCGGCCCAGACCCGTTCAACTTCAACAATAACCGCGGCCCATCGGATTTCGATATTCCGCAGCGCTTGGTGATGTCCGGCATTGTGGAACATCCTCGCCTTCTGGGTGCGCACCCCTTGCTGCGGACGGCGCTCGGCGGTTGGCAGAGCAACTTCATCTTCACCGGGCAGGCGGGAACGCCCTTCAACGTTTTCAGCGGCCGTGACAATGCGCTCAGCGGAGTCGGTGGCCAACGCGCGGATCTAACGGGAACGGCGATCGATTTCGGCGGCGGCCGATCGCGTGCGGAACAGGTCAACGCCTGGTTCAATCCGCAGGCGTTCGGACAGAACGCGATTGGGACAGTCGGCGCAATTGGGCGCAATCGCCTGCGTGCACCTGGAGGCTGGAATGCCGACTACTCGGTGTTCAAGGAGTTCACAATGGCGGAACGGGCTCGCCTCCAGTTCCGCGGCGAGATGTTCAACTTCTTCAACCACACGCAACTGGGAGGTCCGATTTCGACCGTGACAAGTCCGCTGTTCGGCCGCATCACCAGCGCGCGCGAACCGCGCATCGTCCAGCTCGTGCTGAAGATAATTTTCTGAGATCGCATCGCGGTCTGGCAAGAGCCCTAACTCGAAACCGCAGGGTGGATTTGCCCTTCTGCAAAATCCATGTAAATTCAACGGTTTAGCTAACAAGCTGGACAACGCCAATTATTCCTGGTATAAATCTTTGGATGGAATCGGCGGAATTCACAAGCGAAGCACTCAAGGAAACCCAGGTACGCCCAGTAGAACGAAGCGAGGAAGGGCGCTATCAAGAGGAGATGGCGCGTCACCACTATCTTGGCGCGCTGGCGAAGATTGGTGAGACGGTCTGGTATGTCGCGATTTGGCGCCGGCAGTGGGTGGCACAACTCAGCCTATCGGCGGCGGCGCTGAAATGCGGCGTTCGTGATCGTTGGATAGGCTGGGACTTTCGCTCGCAGTATGGCCGGCTGAACCTGATCGCCAACAACAGCCGCTTCCTGATTCTGCCCGGCTGGCACCGGCCCAATATCGGATCCCGGGTGTTGTCGCTGACCGAGCGGCGAGTGGCGGGCGATTGGCGGACACGGTTCGGTCATTCGTTATTTTTGCTGGAGACTTTTGTCGATCCCCAGCGCTTTCATGGCGGCGTGTATCGCGCGGCCAACTGGATGGAACTGGGACTGACGCAAGGGTATCGACGCGCCAAGGAAGGCTACAGCGCGCAAGCCGATGCCCCCAAGCGAGTCTTTGTGCGTCCCTTGCGGCGCGATGCGCGCGCGCAACTGACCCACGCCGACCGAGATCGTCTGCAACTCACAGGAGCCCCTAAGATCATGCTTACTGCCGAACAGATGCGCCAACTGCCGCAATGTTTCAAGACCATTCCCGATCCGCGCCGCAGTCAGGGGCGGCGCCATCGCCTGCCTGTGGTGCTGGGCATCGCGGCGGGCGCTACCCTGTGCGGCATGCGCGGGTACAAAGCCATCTCCGATTGGGCCGATGCCTTGGGGCAGAAAGCCCGCGAACGTTTTGACTGCCGGCGCGAGAACGGACGCTATGTCGTGCCCAGCGAATATGTGATTCGAGACTGCCTGGTACGGATTGAACCGGGAACGCTGGATCAGGCGCTCAATGGGTGGAATCAGGCCTGGGGCGCCCAAGACGAGGCGCTGGCGATGGATGGCAAGACGATGAAGAACGCTCTCGACGAGGAGGGGCGCCAGACGCACATCATGAGCGTCGTCGGGCATGAGTCGAAACGCTGCTACGCCCAAAAAAAGTAGGTACTTTGCCTGTAGCAGGCAGCGATGCGCAAAAGCTCACCAACGAAATCGGCATGGCGATTCCGTTGCTTGCCTCCTGCGACATCGCCGGCAAGGACATCACCGGCGACGCCCTGCTGACGCAACGCTTACTTGCCACCTATGTGGTGGAGCGGAAGGCGCACTATCATTTCACGGTAAAGGGCAATCAGCCGACGTTGGAAAGCGATATCGCCTTGCTGTTCGAGAAGCGCGGCGCCCCTGATTTCGTCGAGGTCACGCCGCCGGATCATGGCCGCATCGAGACGCGGAGCATTTGGTGCAGTACGGCGCTCAATGACTACCTCGCCTTCCCCCATGTCGGGCAGGTCTTTCTGATCGAGCGCGAATCCATCGTAAAAAAGACCGGCGCGCACAGCCGTGAGATCGCATTGGGGATCACGAGCCGCACACCGCAAGAAGCTTCGCCGCAACGCCTCCTGGCCGTCAACCGCGGGCATTGGAGCATCGAAAGCGTTCATTACATCATCGACTGGAACTACGATGAGGATCGCAGCCGAATCCGAACCGGCTTCGGCCCGGAAAACATCACGCGCCTGCGCCGCTTCGCGGTGGGTATCCTCAAGTCATTTCAGAAACCCGCCCAATCCATCGCCGAAATGATGCGCAAACTCACGTTCAGGACGCGTCCCGTCTTCGACTACTTGCGGATGACTCAAAATTCGAGCGCCCGGGGATTCGCCCATTGAGAACAAATTTGCCGTGCTCGAAACCGGCTCGGCGCGTCCTTCTACAACACGGCGCAATTCGGGTAGCTCGATGGGCTTGGCGATGAAGTGGTCCATTCCGGCTTCACGGCAACGGGCGCGGTCGGCGTCGCATCGGCGGTCATCTTCAAGATGGATCGGTGTCCTTTCGGCAAGCATGCGTGACGGAGAGCAGCACAAAGCCGGGGGTCAGCCAAGGAATTGCCTTTGGAATCAACAGCGACCTCCAGTCGCCAAACCGGTGTGATTGCCAAAACTCCAATGTTTCGATTGGGCAAAAACCCGAATGGGACGGGTCGTGTCCTTTGGAATCATGCGCGTACGATACTCACGCCCGACTTTGTGCTGCTCCTCTTGTAGATCGGAGTTTTGGCGATCAGTTTCGGAAGATACCCGGATGTAGCCCGCCTTGAGCCGGAATAAGCGTAAAAACAGGACATTGCGGCACCAAGTACTTTTGATGAGAAGGTCTCCTGTTATGCTGTGCCGATGGCTTCAATCGAACGAACTGCCTATCCCCGCTTCAGCAGAGTTTTCACGTCGCGGGAACTCCACGGTGACTACACGCCAACGGCCGAGGAAATCCTCTTCGCGCGCCTTCAGGTTCGCGCCAACGCCGGTCTGCTCTCTTTGTTGGTTCTGCTGAAATGCTTTCAGCGTGTGCAATACTTTCCTCCGTTATCCAGCGTGCCCAAGCCTGTCGGGGACCATGTGCGGAGTTGCTTACATCTTGCTCCTGATCTGCCGCTTGGTTGTGATCAGCCGAAGACCTTGTACCGGTATCATGCCGCTATACGGGAACACCTGAATGTCACCGGTTTTAGGGGGAAACAGGCCCGTCATACGGCCGTCCGTGCTGCCTATCGAGCTGCCGAGGTGATGGATCAGCAGACCGATCTGATCAACGCCACTATCGATGAATTGGTTCACCAGAAATACGAGTTGCCGGCTTTCTCAACCATTGACCGCATCGTTGAGAGTGTTCACGCCGTCGAGCATCGCCGGGTGTTCGGACGAGTTTTGAAACTCCTGTCGTCAGAGCAAGCAAAGGAGCTCGGTAATCTGTTGCAGTCGGAAACGGATCAGAAGTTCACGGCTTTTCACTCCCTCAAGGATCTCCCCAAACGCTCCACGGTGTCACATCTGGAAACGTTGCTCAATCATCTCGAGTGGCTTGACGCCATCGGCGACGTTGATTTGCCGCTGACGGGGATTCCACCGGCGAAGGTGCGGGCTTTCGCACAGGAAGCCAGGGTGCTGGACGCCTCCGATTTCAAACGCTTCACGCCGCCTAAACGATATACGCTGCTGCTGTGCTTGATTCAACAGATGCGGGTCCGCACGCGCGATGATATCGCCGAGATGTTCCTCAAGCGCGTGAGCACTATCGAGAAACGCGCCAAACAGGAACTCGCGGAAATCCAGTTGGCCCAGCGGTCCCGCGCCGAAAAACTGGCCATGGCGCTGGATGACGTGCTCGATTTCGTCGATAGCGACATCAGCGATTTTGAAGCCGGTCAGCAACTGCGGGCTTTCCTGAACCGGAACGGAGCGGTGGCGAAGCTTCGCAAGGACTGCGCGGCGGTCAAAGAGTGGGACAACAATAACTATCTGCCGCTGCTCTGGAATCTTCTCAATAAACCGGGGGCGCGATTACGGAGCCCCCCACGAAGGACTGAGATTAATCGTTTTGGCTCGTTGTTGGATCAGTTCCGCCAGCGAGGGCATCTGCCGCGCGCCACTGACTCGGTCGTGGATGTATTGAAAGAAGTTCACTCCCAATTTCCTGGCTGTGCCGAGCAGCGTTTCCATCGTGTCCCAAGCCTTGGCGCCCGCCGCCGAGCGGGGGCCGTAGCTGACCACCCGCTTTCGGACTCGTAGCCGCGCCCCCAATTCCGCCGGGTTGTTGTGCAGGGGAATCTCGGGATGTTCCAGCACCATCAGCAGGTACGTCTTATCGGCCTTGGTTTGGGCGATGCGCCGATCCAGCACATCGTAGCCCGTCACGGCGGAAATCGGGATAGGGGGAAGCCTCGCGGCTCCTCCCCTCCCACACCACCGGACATGCGGGTCCGCATCCGGCGGTTCGGCGGGTTGAGCAATTACCGAACGGTTAATCTTGGAATCTGAAGCGAGTCGAAGTAAGCATTGGGCAGCGCAATGGAAAGGGCCGGTGAGTTGGCCAACCGCCAGGGTCCGTGTCCGCTGCCCGCCGTTTTCGCGGCCAAGTCGCGGTTCACGCCCCGTTTGCGCAGTTCGGCAAACCTCGTCTTCCCCCGTTTCCACTGCTTCCAGATCGCAGACCGCAGCCTGCGCCGGAGCCACTGCTCAAGACCCAGCAACACCGAAGGCGTTTCACACTTGCCGAAGTAGCCGATCCAACCCCGCAAATACCGGGTCAGTTCCTCGGCCATCCGCTTGATGCTCACCCCTCTCGTCCGGCTCGTCAGTTCCCGTACCCGCTTCTTGAACCGGTCCACCGCTTTCGGTGCTATGCGCCGCTTTGGTATGCCTGCGCTCGTAAAGCTGAAGCCCAGAAACTTCCGCGCCCATGGCCGGGCCACCGCGCTCTTCTCTTCGTTGACCTTGAGTTTGAGCGTCGTGGCGAGGAATCGCTTGAGGCTCTCCATCACCCGTTCCCCGGCCCGCTGGCTACGAACGTAGATATTACAGTCGTCCGCATACCGCGCAAACCGGAGCCCGCGCCGCTCCAACTCCCGGTCGAACTCGTCCAGCACGATGTTCGACAGCAAGGGTGACAATGGTCCGCCTTGCGGCGTCCCCTCATCCACCGGACTTACCAGCCCATTCTCCATCACCCCAGCCGTGAGGAACGTCCGGATCAGCTTCAATAACCGCTGGTCGCCAACCCGTTCGGCGATCTTCGCCATCAGTTTGTCGTGGTTCACCCGGTCGAAGAATTTCTCCAAATCCAGATCCACCACCCAGCGGTAGCCTGCGGCGATATACTGCTGCGCCGCCTCCACCGCCTGATGCGCCGACCGCCCAGGACGAAACCCGTAGCTGTGTTCGGAAAATACCGGGTCCCACTTGCGTTGCAGAACCTGCATCACCGCCTGCTGAATCATTCGATCCAACACCGTCGGAATGCCAAGCTTTCGCACCCCTCCGTCCGGCTTCGGGATTTCCACCCGCTTCACCGGTTGCGGCTTATAGGTTCCACGCAACAACTGTTCCCGGATCGCTGGCCAGTGCTCTTTCAGGTACTCCGGTAGCTGCTGGACCGTCATCCGATCCACTCCCGGACTCCCTTTGTTGGCCTTGACTCGTTTCAGTGCCTGCTTGCAGTTTTCCCGCTCGCAGACTTCCTCCATCCACTGTTCGCCAATGGCCGGGCTTTCTGTCCCGCGTTTCGCCGCAAACGATTCGGTCCCTTCCCTGGATACCCTCGGAGCTTCACTCCTACTCTCGTCCCAGAAGGCCAACACTAGCTGGTTATTCGGCCGCTTGTCGTTCATGAGTTACGCTGCTTACTCCCCTCTCCCATCAACCCCTTGCGGGGACCGTTCGGGCCTTCAGCACTCTCGTGCCTACTACGCCCTCTGCTGACTTCTGCCGCCCGGTCAGGACCGATTGCTCAGTCCTCAGTCTCGTTGCCGAGACAAACGGCAGATCTCCCGAGGTAATCTCGACCGCCTTCCGCACGCAACCGCCGAATTTACAACCAGTGCCTTTGATGGATATGGACTTCGCGATCAATTGCCCGCTCGTCCGGCACCGTATGCCTCGAATCCGGTTCTTGTACATCGGCTCGCACGTTTGCTCCACGCTTCTTTCAGACCCCGCCTCGCGGCAACGCCCTTGCGCTTCGCTATCACTTCACCTCCATCAGGTTGTGAAAAGGACTTTCACCTTCAAGCTGTCGATCATGCTCGGCACACAATGAAATGCCCGTCGCCGTTCCGCTTACGGACACGGCGCAGATCAAACCCCAGGAACCCGAAGGCTTCCCCGTTCAGCATATTCACCATCTTTGTTTTCTCCAGGTTCAACTCGACGCCCAAAGGCGCGATCTGCTCCTGAAGCCGTTGCCGCGCCCGTTCGGCCCAGCCCCGTTTGGTATGGTGCCCGCTGACGGTGATGACAATATCATCGGCGAACCGATGATAGTTGACCGCCTCGTATTCCCCGTCCGCCGTTTGTCGGCGAATCGCGTCGAAGAACCAGTCCAGCTCGTTCAGATAGATGTTCGCCGCCAGCGGACTGAACGGACCCCCTTGCGGGACCCCGACATTTCCGCCAACCTTGATGATCTGCTTCACCAGCCGCATGACCTGTGGGTCCTGGATCCGTTTGGCGATCTTATCCAACAGCACCGAGTGCCGGATCGTGTCGAAGTAGCGCGACAGATCGACATCAATGACCGTGGACATCCGCCGCATCACACTTCGCCTGACTTGCGCCAGAGCTTGATGTGGGCTCCGCTGCGGTCGAAATCCGTAGGAGTTCGGGCAAAAGTCCGCCTCGAATACTGCTTCGAGAATCAGCTTCAATGCCCCCTGCACCACGCGGTCGCGGATACAAGGAATTTGAAGTGTCCGGAATTTGCCGTTGCCTTTCGGGATCTCTACTTTGCGGTTCGGCATGGGTTTGTACCTGCCTGTGACAAGGTCTTCCCGCACCGCCGCCAGAAACCCAGACCGTCCCGCGGACTCGATGTCCCCGAAACTCTGGCCGTCGATGCCGGGGGCGCCGCCGTTTCCTTTCGCCATGCGATAAGCCTCTTCAAGGGTTTCGCTCTTCGTGATGTGCACGAACAGCCCCCAGAAGCGATGCGTCGTTTCCGACTTCGCCTTTCGATAGATCCGCCGTCTCAGTTCCTGCAGATTGCTGGGCGCCTTTGTCATCTCACCCCCAGGGTGAATTTGCGCTTCCACAGCATCCGTTTAGATTCAATGGCTTAGTCTAAAAGCTGGACAACGCCAAAAATTCCTGGTATAAATTCTGGGATGGAATCGACGGAATTCACCAGCGAAGCGCTACAGGAAATCCAGGTACGTCCAGTAGAACGAAGCGAGGAAGCGCGCTATCAAGAGCAGATGGCGCGTCACCACTATCTGGGCGCGCTGGCGAAGATTGGCGAGACGGTCTGGTATGTCGCGATTTGGCGCGAGCAGTGGGTCGCCCAACTAAGTCTATCGGCGGCGGCGCTGAAATGCGGCGTTCGTGATCGTTGGATAGGCTGGGACTTTCGCTCGCAGTATGGCCGGCTGAACCTGATCGCCAACAACAGCCGCTTCCTGATTCTGCCCGGCTGGCGCCGGCCCAATATCGGTTCCCGCGTGCTGTCGCTGACCGAGCGGCGGGCGGCGGCCGATTGGCGGACACGGTTCGGTCATCCGTTGTTTTTGCTGGAGACGTTTGTTGACCCCCAGCGCTTTCATGGCGGCGTGTATCGCGCGGCCAACTGGATGGAACTGGGACTGACGCAAGGATATCGACGCACCACGGAAGGCTACAGCGCCGAAGCCGATGTCCCCAAGCGGGTCTTCGTGCGTCCCTTGCGCCGCGATGCGCGCACGCAACTGACCCACCCCGACCGAGATCGTCTGCAACTGAGAGGAGCCCCGAAGATCATGCTTAATGCCGAACAGATGCGCAAGCTGCCGCAATGTTTCAAGACCATTCCCGATCCGCGCCGCAGCCAGGGGCGGCGCCATCGGCTGCCGGTGGTGCTGGGCATCGCGGCGGGCGCTACCCTGTGCGGCATGCGCGGCTACAAAGCCATCTCCGATTGGGCCGATGCGTTGGGGCAGAAAGCCCGCGAACGTTTTGACTGCCGGCGCGAGAACGGACGCTATGTCGT
>Ga0163151_10001977_pt1 | contig 33219 bp, 35 predicted proteins | sample OliLakLV19MP5IB2_FD_145596 | JGI IMG/M metagenome (GOLD analysis project Ga0163151, IMG submission 145596) | Freshwater microbial mat bacterial communities from Lake Vanda, McMurdo Dry Valleys, Antarctica - Oligotrophic Lake LV.19.MP5.IB-2 | ecosystem: Environmental > Aquatic > Freshwater >... | reverse complement strand
AGCATGATCTTCGGGGCTCCTCTCAGTTGCAGTCGATCTCGGTCGGGGTGGGTCAGTTGCGTGCGCGCATCGCGGCACAAGGGACGCACGAAGACCCGCTTGGGGGCATCGGCTTCGGCGCTGTAGCCTTCCCTGGTGCGTCGAAACCCTTGCGTCAGTCCCAGTTCCATCCAGTTGGCCGCGCGGTACACGCCGCCATGAAAGCGCTGGGGATCGACAAACGTCTCCAGCAAAAATAACGGATGACCGAACCGTGTCCGCCAATCGACCGCCACTCGCCGCTCGGTCAGCGACAACACGCGGGAACCGATATTGGGCCGGCGCCAGCCGGGCAGAATCAGGAAGCGGCTGTCGTTGGCGATCAGGTTCAGCCGGCCATACTGCGAGCGAAAGTCCCAGCCTATCCAATGTGATCACGAACGCGATCGCGATCGCCGCATTTGAGCGCCGCCGCCGATAGACTTAGTTGTGCGACCCACTGCTCGCGCCAAATCGCGACATACCATACCGTCTCACCAATCTTCGCCAGCGCGCCGAGATAGTGGTGACGCGCCATTTGCTCTTGATAACGCGCTTCCTCGCTTCGTTCGACGGGGCGTACCTGGATTTCCTGTAGTGCTTCGCTTGTGAATTCCGCCGATTCCATCCCAGGATTTATACCAGGAATTCTTGGCGTTGTCCAGCTTTTAGACTAAGCCATTGAATCTAAATGGATGCTGTGGAAGCGCAAATTCACCCTGAACGGCAACCGCTTTTCCCGTGACACGCTTGACGGCCTCTATATCGGCACCGGCCACGAAGAGATCGTCTTCGAGCCGTGCGCCGGCTTCCGCCCCTACTTTTATTTCCTCAGTTGCCCCGCCCACGCTAATCTCCCCGCTGTCCATATCGACCGGGCGCGCTGGGCCCGCCTCGCGTCGACCAGGATACTACCAAAGAGTCCCCGAAACCCAATGAAACTAACGACACCGAAATCGGCGCGCTCGCCGCCTGGGTCAACAACGGCGGCACCCTCATCCTCCTCAACAACGATCCCGGCAATTCGGAATTCGCGCGGATGAACAAACTGGCCAGACGCTTCGGCATCGAGTTCGAAGAACACAAGCACCTCGACGTCCGAGGCAACGGCAAACTGACGCTGCAAACAACTAGCGCGAACTGGTTCTCCCCCGGTCTGAAGTTCTACGGCGTCGATCTCGCGCCCCTCAAAATCACAGCCACAAATTCCTGGCCGAGCGCGAGACAATCATGATGGCCGCCGTCCCTCACGGCAAGGGTAAAGTCATCGCCCGCGGCGACCCCTAGCTCTACAACGAATACCTATACACCCAGGACAACCGCCGCATCGCCGAGGAACTTTTCCGCAACTGCTAAATTAAGAGCGGCTTGCTAACCTACCGTCAACAGCCTCCGCCAGCGCATCTCGCCCCCTGGGTCGAATGCATGTGGACTCTCGATGGTGTCGCGGGAACAGAAACCGAAACCATCCTTCCCGACGGCCGCATCGAACTGGTCGTCCACCACGCCTCCCGCCCGCGGGGTCAGGCCGCGAGCTTTGTCACCGGCCAACTTATTTCACCGCTTTACCTCCATCCCACCGGTCCCATGTCCACCAGCGGAGTCCGCCTCCGCCCGGCCGCCGCCGGCGCATTTTTGCGCATTCCCGCCAATGAACTCACCGGGCATTTCGCCTCTCTGAACATCCAAACCCCCGCCCACGTCCCCGACCCCGCCATCACCCGGGCCGTAGTCCTCATTGAGCAATCCGCCGGCGCCGCCCGCATGGATCAACTTACCCAAGCCGTCAACCTCAGCCCCCGCCAATTTGACCGCCGCTTCCTCGCCGCCGTCGGCCTGCAACCAAAAGCCTTCGCTCGCATTGTGCGTTTCCAGGCGGTACTCGCCGCCTATCGCCATCGGGACTTCCCTCGCTGGGCCGATCTCGCCCTCCACTGCGGTTTCTACGATCAAGCCCATCTCGCCAACGAGTTCCGCCAGTTCGCCGGCGTTCCGCCCACCGACTTCTTCCGCCACCCCAGCGCCCTGGCGTTATTAATGGCCAATTTATCCAAGACGCGAGCCTCCTCGAAAACCTATCATCGAGACCTATGCGATTTCTAACTCTCCTCTTCGCCCTCACGATTACGGCCCAGGAAAAACCCGCCTTCGAAAAACTAAGCTGGATCGCCGGCAACTGGACCGGCAGCACCGGCCGCGCCACCATCGAAGAGAATTGGCTCCCGCCCGCCGGCGGCGCCATGATCGGCGTCGGTCGCACCATCGCCGGCCCTCGCATGGTGACATTCGAGTTTCTCCGCATCGTTCAAAAGGACGGCGAGACTTATTTCATCGCCCAGCCCGAGGGGCGCCCGCCCACGGAATTCAAACTCACCAACGTGACGGACACGAAAGCCATCTTCGAAAACCCAAAACACGACCACCCCAAAATCATTACCTACGAAAAAGACGCCGGCGGCAACCTGCTAGCCACCATCGAAGGCGATGAGCGTGGGCAGCACAAGAAACAGCAGTTCCGCTTCCATCGCGCCGTTCGTTAGCGGCAACGTTCGTGATGGTGTCGCAGCCAAATGAGAATGTCCTATTCTGCCAAGTAGAAATGTCCTACTCGTGGATCGGGCCGCCCCTCGCCATTCCCCTCTGGATGCATGGTGTTGCATCGCGGCCAGTCGTCAAGGCTACCCTTCGGCGCATTGAACCGCGCGGCCTTGACGGCACCAGGCCGCGATGGGAGAACGCACCGTGATGAGGGGAATGGCAAGACTCTTCTGCCGCAGTTTCAGGCAAGCGGGAAAGCGGACATTTCTACTTGGCGTTGACACAACGTTCGTGATGGTTGACGATTCGGGCGAGTCTTCGCTACCCTTATAAGGAACTCGGTAGAGGAGCGAAGGTCACAAGTACGGCAGCCGCGGTTTCCGTCGCACGGAAGGCTGTTGGAAAAGGGCAACTTCGCCGAAGTTTTTCCGGCGGGGCGGCACGCGGAAAAGTTGGGGAGAACGGGTAAGACCGGCTCACTGTCATGCGGACACTTGGCGAAATGTCAATGATTGGCCGGATGGGGCGCTACGGAGAAGTGTCGGGCGCTACCCGTATACTCTCCCGGCGTTTCGCTACCAGAGAACGGAGAGTATGGACGTATTCGCGCTCACAAGAACCCTTATCGACATTGAATCGATCACCGGCAATGAGAAGGCCGTCGGCGATTGGCTGTTCGATTATTTGCAGCCGCTCGCGGCGGAGTATGGCGGGACGCTGGAGCGGATAGAAGTCGAGCCGAATCGCAATAATTTGCTGGCAATTTGGGGGCATCCGGTGGTGACGATGTCGACTCATCTGGACACCGTGCCGCCGTTTTTTCCGTCGCGCGAGGACGACGAATTTATTTGGGGGCGCGGAGCTTGCGATGTGAAGGGGATTATCGCTTGCATGATTCATGCGGCGAAAGCGCTGCTCGCCGAAGGACGGCGCGGATTTGCGCTGCTGTTCGTTGTGGGGGAGGAGCGCAATTCGGCGGGCGCCTATTTCATGGCGGATCGGCCGCGCGGGTCAAAGTACCTGATCAACGGCGAGCCCACGGAATGCAAGCTGGCGCTGGGTTCGAAGGGCGCGCTACGCTATGAGCTGATCGCGTCGGGGCGGATGGCGCATTCGGCTTATCCGGAATTGGGCGAGTCGGCCATTGAGAAATTGTTGGACGCTTTGGAACGGGTGCGGAAGCTCGACTGGCCGGTGCATCCGGTGCTGGGACCGTCGACGGTAAACATCGGGACGATAAAGGGCGGGCGGGCTCCAAATGTGGTTCCGGATGACGCGCGGGCGGAATTATTGATTCGCCTGGTGGATGATCCGGCGCCGGTGCGGGCGGCGGTTCTGGCGGCGTGCGCCGGATTAGTGGAGGCAAAAGAACAGCTTTGCATTCCGGCGATATTGATGGAAGCGCGGCCGGGTTTCGAGACGGATGTGATGAAGTACACGACGGATATTCCGGCGTTCGGCGGGGCGTGGGGCCAACCGCTGCTGCTGGGTCCGGGCACGATTCATGTGGCCCATACCAGCCAGGAGCGAGTGGCGAAATCGGAATTACTAAAGGCCGCCGGGCTGTATGCACAGCTTGTGCGGCAATTACTTGAAGAAGAAGGAAAGAGCGAGGAATGAAGATACCAGTAGGCGTGCTCGGCGCCACCGGAATGGTGGGCCAGCACTTCGTAAAGTTCTTGCAGAATCATCCCCAGTTTGAGCTGACCTGGGTGGGGGCGAGCGGCCGGAGCGCGGGGAAAAAATACCGCGACGCGACGTCGTGGCGGCTGGACGGGACGATGCCGGCCGGCACGGCGGAATTGACAGTGGAAGAGTGCAGGCCGGGCAATGCGCCGAAGCTGGTTTTCTCGGCCACCGACGCGTCGGTGGCGACAGAGATTGAGCGGGCATTCGCGGGAGCGGGGCATCTGGTGGTTTCGAACTCGAAGAACCATCGCATGGACGATGACGTGCCGCTGTTGGTGCCGGAAGTGAATCCGGAACATCTGGCAGTGGCGGCATTGCAGAAAACAACGCGCGGCTGGGATGGGCAGATTGTCACGAACCCGAACTGCTCGACGATCGTGCTGACGATGGCGCTGGGGCCGCTGGTGCAATTCGGCATTCAGCGGGTTGTGGTAACGACGCTGCAGGCAATCTCCGGCGCGGGATATCCGGGCGTGCCATCAATGGATATAACGGCGAATATAGTGCCCTATATTGGCGGCGAAGAAGAGAAGATGCAGATCGAGACGCAGAAGATTCTGGGCTCGGTTTCCGGCGGGAAGATTATTCCGCTGGCGGCGAAGGTGAGCGCCCATTGCAATCGGGTGCCGGTTGTTGACGGGCACACGGTGACCGTATCCGTTGAGTTTTCAAAGAAGCCATCTTTGGCCGATGTTCGGAATGCGTTCGATACGTTTCGCGGCAAGCCGCAACTGTTAAACCTGCCGAGCGCACCGGCGGTTCCGGTGATTTATATGGAACAGGCGGACCGTCCGCAGCCGCGCCGCGATGTGGAGCGCGAGCGCGGGATGGCGGTCTTCGTCGGACGTTTGCGCGAATGTCCGGTGTTCGATTACAAGTTCGTCGCCCTGGGCCACAACACGGTTCGCGGCGCGGCGGGCGCGGCGGTTTTGAATGCGGAGTTAATGCACGCGGAGGGACTGCTGTAAATGATCGTCATGAAGTTTGGCGGCACGTCGGTTGAATCGGCGGCCGCCATGGAGCGAGTTGCGGCGATCGTTACGGCGCGGCTGGACCGGCAGCCGGTGGTGGTTGTGTCGGCGATGGGGAAGACGACGAACCGGCTATTGGCGATCGCGTCCGCGGCTTGCAACAGCAAACGGGACGAGGCGGCGCGGCTGTTGGGGGAGTTGGCTGCCTATACGTTGGGCGAGGCCGACGGGCTGGGGGAAAATGACTTCATTGAAGCGCATTTTCAGGAATTATCGGCGTTTCTCGATGAGTTGGCTGAAATCGGTGAATTTCCGGCGCAGTATGTGGACTTGATTTCGAGCTATGGGGAGCGGTTGTCATCGCGGATTGTGGCGGCGGCGTTCAGGAAGTCCGGGATGGAGGCCGTGCATGTGGACGCGCGGGAGGTGATTGTCACCGACCGGCGGCACACGCTGGCGGCGCCTTTGTATTCGCGGTCTTACGCGAAGTTGGAGGCGCGGGTGCGGCCGCTGGCGTTGGCGGGCAAGGTGGTCGTGATGGGCGGCTTCATCGGGTCAACGCAGGATGGGTTTACGACAACGCTGGGTCGCGGCGGATCGGACTTTAGCGCGTCGATCGTGGGAGCGGGGATTGGCGCCGAGGAGATTCAGATTTGGACGGACGTGGATGGCATGTTGACATGCGATCCGCGGATACTGCCGGGCGGGCACCGGGTGAAGCTGATCTCGTTCGCCGAGGCGGCGGAACTGGCCTATTTTGGAGCGAAGGTGCTGCATCCGGCGACGGTGGCGCCGGCGGTGGAGAAGAACATTCCGGTGCTGATTTTGAACTCGCGGAATCCGGAGAGCGAGGGGACGCGGATTGTGGCGGAGAGCGTGGCGTGCGGGAACGCGGTGAAGTCGATTGCGTGCAAGCGGAACATTGTGGTGGTGAATATTCAGAGCTTGCGGATGTTGATGGCGCATGGATTTTTGAAGCGGATCTTCGATGTGTTCGACCGGTTCCAGACGCCGGTTGATATGGTGACGACATCGGAGGTGAGCGTTTCGTTGACGATCGACAATACGGCGTATCTGGACGAGATTTGCGCAGAATTGCGCAGAATCGCCGATGTTACAGTGGATGACAGCCAGTCGTTGATCTGCCTGGTGGGCGACAATATTCGCGAGACGCCGGGGTTGGGCGCCCGAGTGTTTGGCGCTTTGCGGGCGATCAATGTGCGGATGATCGCGCAAGGCGCGTCGTTGTTGAACCTGAGCGTGGTGGTGGCGGACACGGACCTGCGCGCGGCGGTCGAGGCGTTGCACACAGAGTTCTTTTCGATGCTCGATGAAAGGGTGTTTGAGGCATGAACCTGGCGCTGATCGGGTATGGGAAAATGGGCCGGATGCTGGAGCAGTTGGCGCCGGAGTATGGGTTTACAGTGGCGCTGATTTTGGACGTACACAACAACGCGGACGGCGCCGGAATTACGCGGGAGAACTTTGCGGGGATTGATGCCGCGATTGAGTTTTCGATGCCGGAGGCGGCGGTGGATAGCGCGGAGCGCTTGGCCGCGATTGGCATTCCGGTAGTAATCGGCACGACGGGCTGGCTGCATGAAATGGACCGCGTGAAAGCGGCCGTGACGGCGGGCAATTCGGCGGTGGTTTGGAGCCCGAACTATTCAGTGGGCGTGAATGTGTTTTTCCGATTGGTGGCGGAGGCGGCGAAGCTGCTGGCGGGACAGCCGGAGTATGGTTCGTGGGCATGGGAGATTCATCACGACACGAAGAAGGACGCCCCGAGCGGGACGTTGTTGAAACTGGTGGACGAGATGAAGCGGGCCGGGTATGCGCGCGATATCGACGTTTCGTCGAACCGCGCCGGGCGTGTTCCCGGGACGCACGAGATTGGGTTCGACAGCACGGCGGATACGATTACGCTGCGGCACACGGCGCGGAGCCGCGAGGGCTTTGCGCGAGGAGCTTTGCAGGCGGCGCGGTGGATCGTTGGCAAGCGGGGATTTTACGAGTTTAGCGAGACGCTTTTTTAGGAGGAGGTGGCACATGTTTGAGGGATGCGGTACAGCGTTGGTAACGCCGTTTAAGCGAGATTTGAGCCTGGATGAGAACGTTTTGCGGGCGCTGGTGCGCCGGCAGATTGAAGACGGAATTCACTTTTTGGCGCCGTGCGGGACGACCGGCGAGAGCCCGACACTGACGCACAAAGAGCATCTGCGCGTGGTGGAAATCACGCTGGAAGAGGCCAAGGGAAAAGTGCCGGTGATGGCCGGGTGCGGCGGATATAGCACGGCGGAGGTTATCGAACTAGCGAAGGAACTCCAGGCGCTGGGCGCGGATGGGCTGCTGTCGGTAACGCCTTACTACAATAAGCCGACGCAGGAGGGGCTGTATCAGCACTACCGCGCTATCGCTTCGTCAACGCGCTTGCCGATTATCGTTTATAGCGTGCAGGGGCGGACGGGCGTCAATGTGGAGCCATTGACGCTGAAGCGGCTGGCGGGGATCGACAATGTGGTGGGCGTGAAGGAAGCGAGCGGGAATATTTCGCAGATGGCATCGGTGCTCTATCATGTGCCGGCCGATTTCGCGGTACTAAGCGGGGACGATTCGATCACGATTCCACTGATCTCGCTGGGCGGGCGCGGGATCATTTCCGTGGCTTCGAACGAGATTCCGGGTCCCATGTCGCAAATTGCGCGGATGGCGCTGGATGGGGAATTCGCGGACGCGCGGGCCGTGCAGCGGAAGTACTTGCCGCTGATGGAAGTGAATTTTGTCGAGTCGAATCCGGGGCCAGTGAAGTACGCGATGGCGCGGATGGGGCTGTTAGAACCGGTGTGGCGTCTCCCGCTGGTGCCGCCTTCAGAGGCGAGCCGGCAGAAGATCGACGCGGTGTTGGAGCAGTGCGGCCTACTGGCCACGGAGAATGCAGTTGCCGCTCATTGATTCGTTGCGGAAGGCCATTGAAGATGCCTTCGATAACAAGCCCGCCTCATACGGCGAAGAACACTTCCGAATGTTCACCGAGTTCAAAGCGGCGTTGAACGCGGGCGAGATTCGCGCGGCATCGCCGGACGCGGCTACGGTCACTGGCTGGCGTGTGAATGGCTGGGTGAAGAAGGGGATTTTGCTGGGGTTCCGGCTGGGTTCGATTGTCGATATGTCCGTTGACAATGTGCGGCAACCGTTCTTCGACAAGGCCACATATCCGGTAAAGCAGTTCGGCGCTGACAGCGGCGTACGGATTGTACCGGGCGGGTCATCGATTCGCGATGGCTGCTATGTGGGCCGTTCGGTGACATGTATGCCACCGATGTACATTAACGCCGGCGCTTATGTGGATGACGGGACGATGGTGGATTCGCACGCGCTGGTGGGGAGTTGCGCGCAGATCGGCGCGCGGGTTCATCTTTCGGCCGCGGTGCAGATTGGCGGCGTGCTGGAGCCTGTCGGCGCGATGCCGGTGATCATTGAAGAGGACGTGCTGGTGGGCGGCAACTGCGGTGTTTATGAAGGCACGGTGGTGAAGCGGCGAGCGGTGCTGGGAACGGGGACGATTTTGAATCGCTCGACGCCCGTATATGATTTGGTGAAGGGAACAGTCTTGCGGGCGACGGATGAGGAGCCGCTGGTGATCCCGGAAGGGGCCGTGGTTGTAGCCGGTTCGCGCGCGGTGACAAGCGGGCACGGCAAGGACTGGGGCATCTCGCTGTACACACCGGTGATTGTGAAGTATCGCGACGCAAAGACGGATGCCCGGATTCAGTTGGAAGACCTGTTGCGATAGGAGCGAATATGTTGCTGCTGTTGGCGTTCGCGGGAGTGGCGATGGCGGTACCCAAGCCGTTGCCGATGGGCGGGGGACGGCCGGTCATGATGTAAAGTTCTCATCCACTGCAAAAAGGCCATGCCACGGTGCGCCGCGCGCTTATTGTGATTCACGGCGCCGGGCGGAATGCGGACGACTATTTTTCTTCGGGGATGGCGGGCGCCTATTTGGCGGGCGGATTGGACGACACGATTGTGGTGGCGCCAAGGTTCGCCGGAACCGGGTCGCGAACTTGCGATGACAAACTGGCGCCCGGGGAAATTGGCTTCGCCTGCAGCGGAAACGACTGGCGCGGCGGGGGGCCGGGAGTTGGCGTCGCGTCGGTGACAACTTACGATGGAGTGGATGAACTGATCCGGCGGCTCGCGGATAAGAAACAATATCCGCGGATGACGCATATTGTGCTGATGGGGCATTCTGCGGGCGGGCAGTTCTTGAGCCGGTATGCGGCGGCTTCGAAGGTGGAGCCGGCGGACGCTTCGATTCGTTACGTTGTGTCCAATCCCTCCAGTTATCTATACCTGGATGCATCGAGGCCGGGTCCGGTAGAGGGCTGTGCCGGCTTCAACCAGTGGACGTACGGCATGGAAAATCGGGCGGGTTATGCGGCGGCGATTTCCGATGACGCGATGCGAAAGAATCTGGCGCGGCGCGACGTGGTTTATCTGTTGGGCGGTTATGACACGACGCCGCAGTTCGGCTTCGATTCGACGTGCGGAGCGATGGCGCAGGGGCCGAACCGCTTGCAGCGGGGGCTTGATTATTTTGCGTATATCACCGCGACATTTGACGCGACGCATCGATTGGTTCAAGTACCCAACTGCGGCCATAACGGGAGGTGCATGTTAGTGGCGAATGAGGCGCGGGAGGCGTTGTTTCCTTAGTCCGCGCTGTCAAACGCAAGACGGCCCCGATGAATGTCCGCCGGAGCGGACTTGGATTTCGGGCTCGCCAAGCCCGGTAACGGGAATATTCAGTTGTCACAGATCGAGTGGCCGGAAGTCCTTCGCGGGTACGGCCCGAGCGTTCACGCCGCCACCGAAGCGATGGAGGCGCGAGAAAAGTATTTTCGAGGTTGACAGCGTATCCACGGAAGGTCCAAAGACCAAGGCTGCGGATTGGGTTCGAATTCTCAAAATTGCTTGCCGCCGGCGATTGCGGACCGGGCGGGAAGCGGGGCGCGGTGAACCTGCGGAACGCAGCTGCACCCGGCGGCGTCGAGAAACGGATGGAGCGCTTCGCGTTGTAGAATTCATCCGGGCGGACACTCGGAGCTATATTTGGGTTCGAACTCGCAAAACTGAGATTGTTCTTCGAGGGCGAAGATCAAGACTCCGATTTTGCCGTCCCCGATTGGGTGCGACAGGTGGCCAGAGAGCTTCTCCAGCCGTATCGAGTGAGGGGCGAAACGCTCAATCTAATTCCATTATATAAGTTTGTCTAGCATTTTCGACCGTTTAGGCCGGAGGCGATGGAGTCGAAATGGTTTGTTATGTTTCGATTGCGAATTATTTTCATGTGTTGTGAACGGGTTTCTGAAGAGGGGTGTTTTTTGAGATAGTGTAGTTCCAGAGGCGGGCGGCGAACGATGATCACCGGCGTGCTTTTATTGGCGTTCGCATTGTCACCCGTGGAACGGGCGGTGGCGTATTTGTCCAGGGAGGTCCCCCGTTGGCGCGGCGAGAACGGCTGTTTTTCATGCCATAACAATGGGGACGGGGCACGGGCTTTGTATCTGGCGGGAGTAATTTCGACAAGCGCGGCGCTGGCGGAAACGGCGGCTTGGCTGGCCAAACCGGAACAATGGGATTCGAACCGGGGCGACCCGGCGGTGAGCGATAAGAAGTTGGCTCGCATCCAATTTGGGGCGGCGCTGATGGCGTCCGGTAAGAAAGACGCTGAGTGCGGGGCGGCCGGGGTAATCGCGAAAGACATGGGTGCAAATGGGTCGTGGACGGTGGATTCAGGGTCGCCGGTGACTTATGGGACGGCGTTGGCGACTTACTACGCGCGGCAAGTGTTGCGCGCTTGCGGAAAGGAGACAGCATTGACAGATGCCTGGTTTGCCGCGCTGCAACCGGGGAATGTGGTGGAGGCGGCGGCGGTGTTGCTGGCGATTCCGGCGCGGAAATCGGCGCGGGAGTACTTACTGCGAGCGCAGACTTCGGATGGGGGATGGGGGGAGTATCCGGGGATGCCGGCGCAGGTATTCGATACGGCGGTGGCGATGATTGCGCTGCGTGGGCAGGGTTCCGGCACGGCGGTTGCCAAGGGGCGGGCGTGGCTGTTGGCACGGCAGCAGGCGGAAGGGGGATGGCCGGAGACGACGCGGCCGGCCGGATCGCAGAGTTATGCGCAGCATATTTCGACGACGGCCTGGGCGTTGATGGCGCTGTTGGATGAGGAGCGGGCGGGGTTATAGACCGGAGCTACCGCCCCTCAACCGCTACACCAAACGGCTTCCCCACAATCCGCAGTTTCAGCAACTCTCCAAAATCCACCGTCACCGGACCCTCCGAGGGTCCCGTCATCTTACCCCCTAACTTCCTGCCTTCAAACGAAGCTTCAACTGCTCTGATCGATATCTTCCCACTGCTATCCCACTTGTAACTTCCACTTATCCACTCCGCCAATCCACCGGTAAGTCGAGCCGTCCCCTGGACTGTCAGCCGCCCTCTGCCAGACAACTTCCAATCGCTCTCCGCGGTGCCGCCCTCCCAACTCAATCCCGCCAGGGTTCCCGCCATATCCACTTCTCCGCCCAGCCGTACCGTCCCAGCGCCCTTCAACTTCGCGTTCCGCCACTCGCCAGTCAGCGACGGGATGGTTACTGCCTCGCCTTCGCGCCAAACCGTCGCACGCACATTCTCCAACAGCCCGACGCGCTTAATTCGCAAATCTATCTCCGCCGCCCCACTTTCCTTCTTCCCGCCAATACCCATCGCTCGCGACAGGAATCCCGACCCTTTCCAAACCGGTCCTAAGACACGTTCCAAATCCTCCAACTCCACCGCGTCCGCATCAATCACCAGGCGGTGCGGCCGCGGCGCGTCCACCTCATACCGGTACGAACCCGTCCATGACAATCCTCCGGCGCTCGCCTTCAACGCGGGCATTACCAGCCGCTGGTCCCGCCATGCGACACTCGCCGCCGAAATTTTCACCGGCGCCGCCAGTTCCGGAACCTCCAGTTCCGCATTCCGCAACTCCAGTTGCCCTTTCCATAGCGGCGCCTCCATCCCGGTCTGCGCTACCGTGAGCGCTCCCCGTATCTGTCCCGCCGTCATTTGCTCCACCCACTCCGCGCGCAGCCCCAGCGCCTTCATCCACCGCTGCAACTTCATCACGTCATGCCCTTTGCTCGCGCCCCGGCACTCCCAGGCCAACTCGACCGGCAACCATTCACAGTCCACTTGCAATGCCTGTCCATCCAACTCCAAACCCGCCGGCGCGAGCCGTACCACGCCCTGCTTCCACTCCGCTTCCAATCGGCCAGCCTCAAGCCGATTGCTTTCTCCCCACGTCCAGTCGAGCCCCGTTAAGGCCGCGGTCCCGCTCGCCGGTAGATCGCTCGTCAAGAGAATTTGTCCGTCTAAAGTTCCCGCCAATTTCATCCCGTTGAAATCGGCTCCCGGTGGCCGTAACCACTCCGCCATCGGATCCAAACCCAGTCCATCGGCCGCCGTTTCGACGCGCCACCGCGGAGACGTCAAAAACTTGTCCAATACCACTTTCACGCGCAACGGGCGTTTGGCGTCGGTCTCCAAGCGCAGCGTTTGCGCGCCTAACCGCAAGGATCCCGTATAACCCACGCTGACCGCCGCCGCCCGGGGCGGTTGCGTCCAATGGTGCAATTCGGTTAAGTCCAACTGCCCCTTGATTTGCAGATCCGAGACAGGTCCGCCGATCTCCGCCCGGCTCGTGACTACGCCATGAACACCCAGGTCTCGCGGTCCAACTAATTGGGCCAATTCCTGGAGCGCGCTTCGCTCCAGCCGGGCGTCCAGATTCAATTGGGGGTCCGCGCCGGTTTCCCGGAGCCGTCCCCGTGCCGTCACTCTCCCCAGTCCCCGCGCTATGCGATCGGTCCGCGCCATCTCTCCCACAAACCAGATATCGAAGGTCCCTTCACCAACGGCCGAAAAATCGATATCGGCATCGGTGAAATAGTAGGCTGATTTGCTGTCGTCGATCTTAAAATTCAAGCGTCCCCGGCGCACCTCCAGTTCCGGCATGGGCGCGCCGCTTGTTCCCTCGCCGGAAGAGGCGGGCGGCGCCAGCAGGCCCTGTACATTCCACGCCCCGTCGGCCTGCCGCATCAGGTTCACATGGGGCTTGTCCAACCGCAGACTAGAAAACTCTAGCTTGCCGGAAAGCAGACTTAACAAACGGATCCGCACCACGAGGTCATCCACATACGCGAACGGCTCCGCCGAGATCTCCGGCCGCTCATGAATTACGACCTTCCGGACGCTGAAACCGAGGCCGGTAAGCAGGTGAAGCCGCACGGCGCCGATTTCCACTTTACGCCCCAGGGCGCGCTCCAGCCCCGCCTGAATGCGCGGCCCAAACCGGTCGGCTCGCAGAAACGGAGCCCCCGCCAATAGAGCCAATACAACGGCCGCCAACAGCAACAGCTTGCGCTTCATGCCATCCGCTCCCGCACCGCCGCGAACGCCGCCGCGTCATCGCAGTCCATCACACAGCCCGCATCATCCACTTCGATAAACGCCCGTTCGAAGCGCCGCACCACATCCCGCGCCGCGCCAACCGCCGGTGCCGCTAACAACGCCTTCACCACCGGCCGCCGAACCCACACCGGATGTCCGTGCCGCCCTTCGAAACTCGGCTGCAGCACCATAGATGGTCCGCCGGCCGCCACCGCTCGAATCGTCGCTTCGCGGACATGCGCGTAATCCACCGGGCTGAACAAAACGGCGTCGCCGGTGACGTCCGCCAACGCCGTCTGGAGAGAACTCAACTGTCCGCGTTCCGCATCGGGATTGTATAGAAGACGGGCATCGCCCAAGCGCCTGCAGTCGCCCAACAGCGTTTCCGCCCCCGGCCGCAACACCACCACGACCTCCTCGCAAACTTTGCCGAACAGCCGAATCTGCCGGTCCAAATACGTCTCCTCGTCCCAACGCAGCAGGGCCTTGGGAAATCCCATTCGCCGGGATAATCCCGCGGCGAGGATGACTCCGGAAACCGTCACTTCACCAGCGCTTTAGCCGCATCCGCCTGAAATATCGACTTCGAATGCTCCCGCCAATTCGCCTCCGGATTCCGCCGCGCCGCAATCATCTCCGCCACCACGGAAACCGCGATCTCCTCCGGCGTGATCGCCCCGATTTCGAACCCCATTGGCGCAAACAACCGCTCCGGGCCGATGTTCGTCACGCCTTCTTTTTCCAACTCCTTCATCACCCCGATCACCTTCCGGCGGCTCCCGATCATCGAGATGTATCGCGCCTGCGTATCGACGGCCCACCGCAACACCCGCATGTCATCGCGATGCCCGCGCGTCACGATAATCACGTAGCTGGTATCGCGAATCGACAGCTTGGGAAACAGTTCTTCGTACTCTTCGGCGAAAACATCCTCGGCTTCCGGGAAGCGCTCGCGATTGGCATACTGCTCGCGATTATCGATCACGGTTACGGAGAACCCCGCCAGCGAGGCTACTTTGCAGAGGCTCTTCGAAATATGCCCCGCTCCAAAAATGAACGCTTTCGGCTGCGGCACGATGGCCTCCACAAACACCTCCAACTGTCCTCCGCAAATCAGACCGTTATCGTACGCCGCGTCCTGGCCCAGGGAAAATTTCATGTGGCGCGGTTTCTCCGTCCCGATCACTTCCCGCGCCGCGTTCCAAACCTCCGCTTCGACGCACCCGCCGCCAATGGTCCCGATCATCGACCCGTCTTCCCGCACCAGCAGCTTCGCGCTTTCATAGCTCGGGATAGACCCGTTTACTTGCACGATCGTCGCCAACGCGCACTTCTGCCCGGCTCGCCGCAGCCGCACAATTTCGTCAAAAAGGTCCATGCCGACAATCTTATCAGCGCCGCGTGCGACCATAAAACCGATGGCCCCTCAGTCCTTCCAAAACCACACCCGCCGAGTCCCCGGCTTTCTGGCCGTCGGGTTCGTCCTCCTGCTGTGCCTCATCGGCGGCGGCGTGAACCTGTATAAGTCCATCGGCGATCACCAGCGTTTATACAGCGCCGCGCTGGTGCTCGTCTTAACGCTGTGCGTCCTGGCCGTTGCCGTCTACGCCCGCACCTTCGCGCTTAAAGCGCAGGATCGGGCGATCCGCGCCGAGGAGAGCATTCGGCATTTTATCCTTACCGGTAAGCCGCTGGACTCGCGCCTGGAACCGCTGCAAATCGTCGCTTTGCGCTTTGCAAGCGACGATGAATTTCCCGCGCTTGCCGCGCGCGCGGCGGAGCATAACTTGCAGCCGGACGATATTAAGAAGCAAGTGAAATACTGGCGCCAGGACACGCATCGCGCTTGACAGGGACGGGTTCAATTCGTCGCGGCGGGATTAATCGCGTTCTCTTTTACGGCTTCAACCCGCGCCCGTAGGTCAGGAAGCCAGTTCACCTTCGGTCGCGAATTCCGGCGTCGTCATTGTTCCTTTCGTTCTCATTTCTTCTTAGCAAACCGCAGCGCGTTGACAAGCTAAATGTATCCATAAAATGTATACGAAGGCAGCAACTACTTCGCGCGTTTCCACCTTGGACGGCGCTATAATCACGCGCATGATTTGTCGATTCATACGGCCGTCATCGCGGGCCTGGGAACGCGGATTCGTTAAACTCGCGGACTGAACCATGCCCGTCAACGAAGACGTCCAATCCGCGCTCGCTTGGCTGAAAGAAAACAGCACACCGCCCGACTACGCCAACCTCGCCCGTTTCGGCATTACCGCCGGCAAAGCCTTCGGCGTTTCGATGGCCAACATTCAAAAACTGGGCAACCTGAATGCCAATAAAGTTCTTTGGTATCTGAACGGAACCGATCTTTCGCGGAACAGCCGATGATTTGTAAGGTCCCGCAGTGCCGTCAGGATTCGATTCGAAGCAGTTCCGGAATTCAGACTCAGGAAAGGTATGGCCCCGATCGTGCAACATCGCGGCGCGAAGTCCAGCGAAGGTCCGTGTCTCGCGTTCGTGCGGTTGCCGCGGCGGTCTACTACACCCTTCGGGAAGTTTCTTCTGAAGTTCGAGCCAAGCCTGGCCGGCGCCCGGATCATCACCAGGATCTCCATGAGCTTCAACGTATACCGGCCCGGAAATCAAATGGGAATGTTGCCGTCTAAGCGTGGACAATTCTTGGCCAGCCATTGAAGGACCAATTATGATTGGCGACTGGATCCATGACGTCATCTTCGAGGCGTTGATCATCGTAACCAGAGGTTGGCTGACTGGAAGCGCCGAAACCGCGCCGCGTGACGCCGTAGACAGGACAGAACTGGCTCAGCTTTGGCGCGAATTCATCAAACACGTGCGCAGTGTTGCCCGATCCGGCTAATAGAACGACATTGCGGCCTGACCCGCCCCAATCGAGCACCACCAGACGAACACTCTCTTCAACAGTTACAAACCGGGCGGTGTGAGCAGCAGTCCAAGAATTGAACAGGCCTTCGTCATTCCATCCTCCACTGAGATTGTAGAAGGTTCCTTGATCACGACCTATCATTGATGCGATACATCGGAAACGCGGTACCAGCGCCTATAGTCAGAGAACAAAACTACGAGAGATCACGGCCGGTCTTGGCGGTTTGTCCAAAATGCCTTTTCATGAACCGAATATTCGAAGGTCCGTTGCAAATACGAGGGCTGAGAAAGAATCCCGAAACGGAATCATTGAGCCGGAGTACGGCGAGTCCACGGCCGCGACGGGCTTACCGCGGAAACATCTCCGAATATGCCTCCAAATACTTCAACCCGGAGCCGGTGTTATAAATCACCATCCGCTCATCCGCCTTCAAAAACCCGTTCGCTACTAGTTGGTCCATTGCCGCCATGCAGGCCGCGCCTTCCGGGGCCACAAAGATGCCTTCGTCAGTCGCCAATCGCACGCCCGCCTGCATCATGTCGGCATCGGAGACGGCAATCGCCGTCCCACCGGACTTTCGCACCGCTTGCAAGACCAGAAAATCACCCAACGGCTTGGGTACCCGCAGTCCGCTGGCCACCGTTGCCGCTCCCTGCCAGAATTCGCTCCGTTCGGCTCCCAGTTCAAACGCGCGCACCACCGGCTGGCATCCCTCCACCTGCACTACTATCATCTTCGGCCGTTCGGGTCCAATCCAACCCAACTCCTCCATCTCATCGAAGGCCTTCCACATCCCGATAAGGCCCACGCCGCCGCCGGTGGGATAAAAAATCACCTCCGGCAATCGCCACATGAGCTGTTCGGCCAGCTCATAGCCCATCGTCTTCTTGCCTTCAATCCGGTACGGCTCCTTCAACGTGGAAACGTCGAACCAGCCTTCGCTCTCACGCCGCTCGGCGACGATTTTGGCGCAATCGGAGATCAAGCCGTCGACCAGGGTGACGTTGGCCCCAAACGCCTTGCACTCAATGTAATTGGACTGCGGGACGTCGCTGGGCATGAAGATATGGGCCTCAATACCGGCGGCGGCGGCATACGCGGCCATGGCGCTGGCCGCGTTGCCCGCGCTGGGAATCGCCACTTTTGTTATCCCCAGTTCCACACACATGGAGACGGCGCACGATAATCCGCGCGCCTTGAAGGATCCGGTCGGGTTGATCCCCTCGTCCTTCAGCCACAGGTTCTTGTATCCCCCGTAGCGCCTCAATTTCAGCAGCGGCGTCCACCCCTCGCCCAGCGACACCATTGCCGCAGGTTTGGACACCGGCAGCACCGGGGCGTACCGCCACATGGAGCGCGGCCCGTTGGCCAGCCAGTCGCGATTCCAATTCTCGCGAGCCGTCTTCAGGTCATAACGGACCAGGAGCGGCATGCCCGCGCGGGACAGATTTTGGACCGTGCCAGCTTCGTAACGCTCGCCGGTAACGCTGCACTCTAAATGGGTAACGGTAGTCATCGGGGAAAACATTCATGATATCGCGTTGCACGTTTTGGCCATGGCGTGCGTCATACTCTTTAGCAAATGGACAACGCGTCCAACACATTTCCGTTCTTCATCGCCGCCGGCATTCTCTCGCTGACAGGGCTGTATTTTTACGCCAGCGGCATGAATCGGGGCGCGATCATTATGGAGTGCGCCGCGGTATTTTTCCTCAGCGTCGGCATCCTGCTTCGCCGCCACTACCGGACAACGAAATGACGCCTCTTTTGGCCCTATTCCTGTTCGCGGCCGAGGAGATTGTCCTTCACACCGGGTTCCGCATTCCCGCCGATAGGCACGAGATCGCCGGTGAAAATTTGCGGATTCACACGGCGTCCGGAACCCTTGAGATTCCCCGCGCGTCGGTTGAGTCGATTGAGGCCGTTGAAGCGGTCAGCACTCCCATGCCGCCACCAAATCCAGTACCGGCTCCCCCGGTCGCGGCGTCCTTGGCTCCCAAGTCGGCAAAAGATCATCTGCGGGACGCGGCCAGTCAAAACGGGCTTCCGCCCGAAATCCTACTCAGCGTCGCCAAAATCGAGTCGGCGTTTCAAACCAACGCGCTATCGCCGAAAGGCGCGATCGGGGTGATGCAATTGATGCCCGGGACGGCCCGTGCGCTGAACGTCAACCCCCGCGATACCCGCGAAAACATTGAAGGCGGCGCCCGGCTGCTGCGCGATCTGCTGGTGAAGTACGAGCGGTACCCGGATCAGGTTTACCGCGCCCTGAGCGCCTACAATGCCGGCCCCGGCGCGGTGCAAAAATATAACGGTATCCCGCCGTACCGCGAGACGCAGGCCTACGTTGAGAAGGTTCTGAACGAATATCACCGCCTGAAAGCCCGGAAGCCAGAATCGCGCTAACCAATTGAGGGTCTCGCGCATCGTATACTTATTACAGGAATAGGAGGCAGCCGAATGAACCGCAAGCTGCAATTCATCATCACCCTTTTATCTTTGTGCCTTGTGGGCGTGCTGCTGCTGGGCGCGGTCAACAAGTCGACCTCCTCTCCGGAAGAGACCTACCGCCACATTGGCGTATTCACGGAAGTGCTTTCCAAGATTAAGAGCGAGTACGTGGAAGAGCCCGACATGAAGAATGTCACGCTGGGCGCCCTGAATGGGCTGCTCGAATCGCTCGACCCCTACGCGAGTTATCTGTCCGCCGATCAGTTCAAACAGTGGCAGAAAACGAAGGCGGAGGCGAAAGGTTGGACCGGCCTCATCCTCGCCAAGCGCTACGGTTACATCGCGATTGTCGATTCGGTTCCCGGCTCGCCCGCCGATAAAGCCGGACTTTCCACCGGCGACATGATTGAGACAATGGCCGGTGTAAATACCCGCGACATGCCGCTGGCCTATGCCGAAATGATGCTGCTCGGCGAGCCCGGCACCAATATCGAGCTCGGCGTTCTTCGGTTCCGCAATCCGGAGCCCAGCAAAATGGCCTTGGTCCGCGCGCCAATCCAGTGGCCCGGCGTTTCGTCTAAGATGTTGCCGGACAGTATCGGCCTGGTGCAGGTTCCGACGCTCGAAGCCAATCGCAGCGCCGATGTCGCCTCGGCAGTACAAGCGCTGGAGAGGCAAGGGGCGAAAAAGCTGATCCTGGATCTGCGCAACTGCGCCACGGGAGCGCCGGAGGAAGGCGTAGCGCTGGCGAATCTTTTCGTCGAATCCGGACGCCTAGGCTACTCGGTTGGCCAGAAAGTGGCGCGTCAGGATTATGAAGCGGTGGCCGCCAAAGCCATTACGAAACTTCCGCTGACCGTTGCCACCAATCGGGGCACGGCCGGCGCCGCCGAGATTGCCGCCGCCGCCCTCTACGACGCCCGCCGGGCCGAACTGGTAGGCGAACGCACCTATGGCGACGCCGCCGTTCGAAAACCGGTCGTGATGGACGATGGTGCCGCCGTCATCTTGTCGGTGGCCAAGTTCCACAACGCCAACGGCAAAGCCATCCAGGACCAGGGCGTGATGCCATCGGTACCGGTCGCCGACCTCGAGCCGGCTGAACTGAACGATGACGATCCCGCCGCGCCGAAAAAAGAAGAGACACCCAAATCGACTGAGGATCTGATTCTCAAGAAGGCTGTCGAGATTTCGATGAAAGGCCTGAGCGCCGCCGAGACGCAGGCCGCGCAGCTAATGCGCGACACGGCCAAGAAAGCCGAAACCCGCCAGGATTCGACACTGGGTCCGTTGAATATTCCGACCCCTAAATAAGAGAGAACGACGACTAGAAATGCCCCTTTACGAGTACCGCTGCCTGAGTTGTAATGAAACCTTCGAGGTGCGGCAGAAGTTCTCCGATGAGCCGGTAGCCACACACAACGAGTGCGGCGGCCCGGGAAAGCGCCTGCTATCGGCGCCGCAGCTCCACTTCAAAGGTTCCGGATTCTACATCACCGATTACGGCAAAGGCGGCAAGGACGCCATAAAGCCTGTTGGCGCTAAAACGGAGTCGAGCACGGAATCGAAGACGGAAACAAAGCCGGATTCGAAGGCGGAGAACAAGTCTGAGTCTAAGTCCGAATCTAAGACTGAAAAAAAGACGGAGTCCAAGCCTGCCGCAACGCCGTCCGCGCCCGCTAAATCGGATTAGTTGAAGCTGCTAAACTAACTATCGGTTCTCACTCATGACCGGTCAGACGTTAAGCCATTATCAGGTTCTGGAGACGCTCGGTACGGGCGGTATGGGCGAAGTGTTCAAGGCTCGCGATACGCGGCTGAACCGGTTGGTGGCTATCAAGGTTTTGCGCGGGGATGTTGTTTCGAATGCCAGCCGAAAGCAGCGGTTCATTCAGGAAGCGCAGGCGGCATCGGCCTTGAATCATCCGAATATCGTGACGGTTTACGATATTTTCCAGCACGATGGCGTGGATTGCCTGGTGATGGAGTATGTGGCGGGGAAGACACTCGACGCTGTCATTCCGCGGCAGGGAATGCGGCTGAATGAAGCATTGCGTGTTGCGGTGCAGGTGGCCGATGGGTTGCGGAAGGCGCATGGCGCGGGGATCATTCATCGGGATATTAAGCCGTCGAACATCATTGTTCCCGATGACGGGCCGGTGAAGATTCTGGATTTTGGGCTGGCGAAGTTGACGGAGGCGACGGCGGCGAGCGGAGATGAGGCGACGCTGACGAAGCGGCCGGATACGGAGGAAGGCACCGTGATGGGGACGGTGGCGTATATGTCACCGGAGCAAGCGGAAGGGCGGAAGGTGGATGTCCGGACGGATGTGTTTAGCTTTGGGGCGTTGTTGTATGAGATGGTGACGGGGCGGCGGGCTTTCGGCGGGGATTCGAAGCTGTCGACGATGTCGGCGATTTTGAAGGAGGAGCCGAAGCCGGTGGAGAATGTGCCGGTGGATCTGGAGAAGATCATTCGGCGATGTCTGCGGAAGGATCGGGATAAGCGGTACCAGCACATGGATGATTTGAAGCTGGCGCTGGAGGAGGTTAGGGAGGAGTCGGAATCGGGGAAAGCGCAGACGGCGGTGCCGGTCGCGAGCAGAAGGTGGGTCTGGGTGGCGGGCGGTGTTGCCGTTCTGGCGATTGCGGGCGCGGCGTGGTTCTTTCGACCGAAGCCGGCGTCCGAGACCGGACCTTTGGCGCTGACTCGCATGACCTCCGACGCAGGCTTGCAGACGATGCCGGCACTGTCCAAGGATGCGAAGATGCTGGCGTATGCTTCCGACCAGGCGACGAACGGCGACAACCTGGACATTTGGGTGCGGTATGTGGCGGGGGGCGAGGCGATCCGCTTAACAAAGGACGAGGGAGACGAAACGTGGCCCGCGTTTTCTCCGGACGGCGGACGAATTGCGTTTGCGTCCGGGCGGGGCGCGATTTTGGTTGTTTCGGCGCTGGGCGGGGAGCCTCGTCAACTGACTGCGCGCGGAACGCGTCCGCAGTATTCGCCAGACGGACAGTGGCTGGCGTACGAGATTTCCTCCGCGGGGACGGCGTCGGGGACGACCAGGCGAGAAATTTGGGTGATGCCGTCGGCGGGAGGAGCGGGGCGGCGGATTGCTGCGGATTTTATGGATGCGGCGTCGCCGGTTTGGTCGCCGGATAGTAAGCGGTTGTTGTTCTATGGGCGTTCCACCCAAACGACCGCGGATTGGTGGCTGGCGGGGCTCGATAGCGGAGCTCCTGGGGCGGTCGGGATTATTCCGCTCCTGCGAGAGGCGCGCCTTTTGTTTTCCAATGTACCGTCGGCGTGGATAGGAGATTCCATCGTCTTCGCAGGCTTGCGGCCGGCGGGGACCGAAAGCATCAATTTGTGGTTGGCCTACATCGACCCGGCGACGGGCAAGGCGTCAGGACAGTTGCGGCAGATTACGTCGGGCACTGGGAGGGAGTTGCATCCAGCGGTGGCGGCGGATGGGACCCTGGCATTGACGAGTACCCAATTCCGATCCGACCTTTGGATGCTGGCGGCGGACACGGCGCGAGGGAAAGTGACAGGCGAGTTGCAGCGGCTTACGGACGACCCGGCGAGCGACGACACGGTGAGCATTAGCGATGACGGGTCCAAGGTCGTGTTCAACTCCAATCGGGACGGGGAGTTGGGGCTTTGGATGCGCGATATGAAGACCGGGAAGCTTAAGAAGGTTTCGCCTGGAAAGACGGTGGGTCAGTGGCCCCAGATCACCGCGGATGGGAGGCAGGCAGGTTACACGAAGGGTTTCAAGGATAGGAAGCATTCCTTCGCGATTTCGGGGTTGGGGGATGGCAGTTTGCACGAGCGAGAGATTCAGACGCGGAACTACCCGTGGGGATTGAGTCCCTCCGGGAAGTACATTATCGCTTGGGACACGGATGTGAAACCCGAGAAGCTGATCACCGTGCGGGTGGACGACGAAAAACAGGCGGACGCGGCTGCCCATCCCAGTTGGCAGGTACTTTCGCCGCGGCTTTCGTCCGATGAACGGTGGCTGGCGTTTCATGCGCGGAATTCGGATTTAACCCGGCAAATTTGGGTAGCGCCTTTTGAGTTTGGAAAGCCAGCGCCATTCTCCCAGTGGATCCCGATTACGGATGGAACGGCGCTCAACCGGGATCCCGTGTGGTCGCCGGACGGTAACATGCTTTATTGGCTGGCGGACCGGAATGGCACGCGCGGAATCTGGGCGTGCAAGCTGGATCCGGTCACGCGGCGGCGGGTGAGCGATGCGTTTGAGGTACGCATGTTCCGGGGGGCGCGGCGGTCAATGATGGGCTTTAGTAATTCCGGTATGGCACGGATAGGAGTGGCGCGCGACAAGCTGGTGTTCCCGCTGGGGGAGGAGACCGGAAATATCTGGATGACCCAATTGCCGAAATTATGAGGCTTCGGCGAGGCGCTTGAGGGTGGCGAGGTCCGCATCCTCTTTTGCTTGGGCGCTCGGAGTTATTATGGGTTCGAGCAAGCTTGCAAACCAGTGCGTGTATTTGAAGTCGCCGTCGACTTTGAGACGGGTGCGGCCGCCAAGATCTTCGAGGTCGTACGCGACGGTGCCTACGAAGCCCATTTCCATTGGGGTAGTTATGGCGACTTTGATGTGTTTGTGGAGGACGAGTTCGGTGGTGACGGCGTCAATTTGGACCAACTGGTTGTCCATGTTCGGATCTTTCATCGTAGTCCGGCGCTTGCCGCCGACGCCATTGGGCCCCGAGTCTTGCACGTCGACGGTCCAACTGACCCATTGCTTGAACTTGTCTTTTTCTTCCAGCCAGGCCCAGACTGCGGCGGGCGGGCGGTTGATTTCAATGATGGCGGTGGTCTTGCCGGCGCCGGCGCGATAACTCATCAAATGCAGCACGATGACGGCGATGGCGATGATTCCCGCGAACGTGATGGCCCCGTACTTTAACCATTTCATGCGATGTCTCCTTGGCGGCGAAGGGTTGCAAGCAAACCGCCGAGGAATGCGGCGGCGGTCAGGATTGCGGGTAGGTTTGTGAGGGCGGCGATGGCGGCGGTTAGCAGGGTTGCCAGGATGACCGGGAGCCAGCGGCCGCCGAGAAGTCTTGTTTCCCAGGCGGCCAGAGCGGCTATCGCGAGGGCCGTGAATAGGAGTGCGGAAAAAGAAAATTCGGCGGATTCCCGAAAGGGGATCAGGGTGAGCGCGAAACGCCGAAGTTCGAGGGTTAGAAGCAAGGGGAGGCCGAGCAGAAAAGCCGTGGCGGCGGCGGTTTCGAGGAGATTGGAGTTGTACGCAGCGGCCTCTGTGACTTGGCGCAGAAGCCAGAATTTGGACTTGGTTTGGGCTTCTTCTTCAAGGTCGCCCAGGAGGTGTTCCGAGGCGCCGGGGAGAAGAACGGCGAAGAGGAATCTTGTCATGCGAGTTCCCCCCAATTAAGGCCTTTCATCATGCCTTCAATGGCGCGGCAGGATTCCTCCAGGGCGCTGGAACCGGCGGCGGTGAGACGGAAAAAGCGTTTGGCGCGGCCGCCGCGCTCGGCGGTAGGTTCGCCGGTTTTGGAAGTTGTGAGGCCTTTCGATTCGAGACGGTCGAGGGTGGAGTAGACAGCGCCAATGTTGACGTCGCGCCCGGTACGGGCACTGATTTCCTTGCGGATCGACACCCCGTAGGCCTCGTCGCCGAGATGGGCGAGGGCGAGGAGGATTAGCTGTTCGAAGCCGCCAAGTGCGTCGCCTTTTGGCATTTCCTATACATACTAATATAAATCACTCGCGCCCGGCAAGAGTTTTTTGTGGCGCTACGAGGATGGCGGTCGCGCGTCTGAAAGTTCGCCGAATATGGCGCCGAAATAGAGGCGGGCCAACGGAACTTCAATACCCAGGCTCTCCCGTGCAAACATCGCGTTTATGTCCTCGATTGAGTGAAGCCGCCATTCGTTCACGTCGGTACGTGTCCAATGTTCGGCCTTCACGCATTCGCAGTCGATGAGCCAATACTCCCGGCAACCGGGCATCCTGCGGACGCCCGTCGCCTGCAAAAAGCTGTTCAAGGGTAACTCTCGGCGGGGCATAGGCATTGCGAAAGCGGGGCCTCGGGCGGGGGCGGCTTAACCGCTTTGTAACCATACCGGCTCGCCGACGCTCGCGGCTCGGTAACTCTTTCAGAATCGACGCGACCGAATCCGAGCCACGAGCCTTAGGTGGCGTTTTCGGCCAGAATTCCCGAAAACGCAAGCACCCTCGGGCGAGTAAATCCAGGGCAGGACCAGTTCCTTACCCGCGACCGGCGAGGGGCATCTTTGTCGCCATGATGGTCATCGTTAGAACGTTTGCGTCCAGGGGGAGATTGGCCATATGCAGGACCGCGTCGGCAACGTGTTGAACATCCATCCGCGGCTCGACCATCCAGGCGCCGTTGGCTTGGGGGACGCCTTGTTGCATTCGCTCGGTCATCTCGGTGGCGGCGTTGCCGATGTCGATTTGGCCGCAGGCGATGTTGAACGGACGTCCGTCCAGAGCGATGCTTTTGGTGAGACCGGTGATCCCATGTTTAGTGGCCGTGTAAGGCGCCGAATTGGGGCGGGGCGTTTGGGCGGAAATGGAACCATTGTTGATGATGCGGCCGCCCTGCGGGGTTTGCGCTTTCATCATGCGCATCGCTTCCTGGGCGCAAAGGAATGCGCCGGTGAGGTTGACGGCAACAACGGCGGACCATTGCTCAAAAGTTATTTCGTCCATTGGATTCGCGGGGGCGCCCATACCGGCGTTGTTGAACAAGACATCGATCCTGCCGAAGACTTCCTCCGTTTTGGCAAACAGCGCCTTCACCGCGACCGGGTCGCCGATGTCGGTGGGGACCACTAGCATTCCGGGCGCCTGTGCGCCGGTCTTATCGAGTTCGGCGGCGCGGCGGCCGGCGATGACAACCTGGTATCCGGCGCCGGCGAAGCGAAGGGCGACAGCACGGCCAATTCCGCTGCCGGCTCCCGTTACCACGGCCACTCTGGGGTTCATTTGCATTGGGTATATCCTTAAATCGTGCGGACCCTTTTGTTCATTGTAATTGCGTTGGCTGTGCGCGGCCAGGAGCCGGTGAGCTTTAACCGGGACATCCGGCCGATCATGTCCGATACCTGCTTCCGATGCCACGGGCCGGATAAGTCGAGCCGGATGGCGAATTTACGGCTGGACCTGCGGGAGGAGGCGTTGCGGCCGAATCGGAGCGGGGTGGCGCCCATCGTCCCGGGCGATCCCGCGAAGAGTCATATTATTCAACGGATCTTTGGCGGCGAAGCGCAGGTTATGCCTCCGCCGTCGTCGCATAAGACGTTAACCGCGAGACAGAAAGACACGATTAAACGGTGGGTGGCCGAAGGCGCGAAGTACGAGGGCCATTGGGCCTATGAGCCGGTTCGGCGATCGACGGCCGGGGCGTCCATTGATGGGTTTATCGGGAAGCGGTCCCCGGAAGCGGACCGGCGGACGCTGATCCGGCGGGTCGCCTTGGATTTGACGGGCATTCCGCCATCGCCGGAAGAAGTGGACGCGTTTGTGACTGACGCGTCGGCGAATGCTTACGAGAAGTTAGTGGATCGTCTGATAGCTTCGACTCGTTATGCCGAGAAACAGGCGATGCACTGGCTGGACGCGGTGCGGTATGCCGATACGGCGGGGTTCCACGGCGACAATCCGTTTCCGGCGTGGCCTTATCGGGACTATGTCTTGCAGTCTTTTCATGAGAATCAGCCGTTCGATCAGTTCACGCGGGAACAGTTGGCCGGCGATTTGATTCCGAATGCTACGGCGAGGCAGAAGACGGCGTCGGCCTACAATCGGATTCTGCGCGTCTCGGCGGAGGGCGGGTTGCAGCCGAAAGAGTATCTGGCGAAGTATGGCGCTGACAGGGTACGGACGACGACAGCGGTTTGGATGGGCTCTACGCTGGGTTGCGCGGAGTGCCATGACCATAAGTTCGATCCGTTTACGGCGAAGGATTTCTATTCGATGAAGGCGTTTTTCGCCGACATAAAGGAGACCGGGCTGGTGGCGGATAAAGGGCCGAAGGCGTGGGGATCCCAACTGGACTTGGCGACGGCGGAGCAGGCGGAGCGGCGGCGGGAACTGCGGGCGGCGGTGGATTCGAGAGCGTCGGAACTCGCGAATGGGCGAGCAACGGAATCGGCGCTCCTGAACCGGAACAAAGCGGGAGACTTGCAATGGGTCTATCAACGCCCGGTGGCTGCTTCGGCCTCGCGGGCGACATTGACGATTTACAACGACCAGATTCCGCCGATGGCAAACACGCCGAAACAAGCGCGGCCGGGCAACGGACTGGTGATTGCTTCGGGCGAGAATCCGGAGAACGAGACGTACACGATAACGATTGCGCCCGGCGCCGGGAAGTGGGCGCAGTTGGGTGTGCAGGCGGTGCAGGATGAGTCATTGGCCGGGCTGGGCGTGGCGCGGGGCGCGGACCGGTTGATGATCTCGGAGATAGAGGCGGAGTTACTGCCATCCCGTAAGAAACTGCGGTTTGTTACGGCGGCTTCCGGTATTCGAATGCAAAATTTGGACCAGAATCCGCTCAATGCCATTGATGGCGCTCCGGGGACGGGTTGGGGCGGTTCGCCTTACCACGACGGGGTGCTTCCCTTCCTCGCATTGCGGCTTTCGGAGCCGGTAACGACGGACGCGAATTCGCGGATTGTGATCCGGTTGCGGCATGACACGGCGTATCGGAGGGCCACGACGGGCCGGGTACGAATCGCCGTTTCGCCGGGGTTGGCGGCGCCTGTAATGGACGCCCCGAGTAAGAAGAATGAGCAGGTGGACAAGGGACTTTCGACACCGGTGACGGACGCGTTGCGAAAGCCGTCGGACAAACGATCCTTTGAGGACAAGGATCTGATTTCTAAGGTTTTGGACTGGACGGACGGGAAGCGTTTGGAACTTGTGGCCGCCCGGCAGCGGGCGCAAGCGGAGTTGGATGCGTTCGAAACTGCCGTGCCGCGGGTGATGGTGAGTGAGGCCACGACGCCGGAGACGACGCGGTTATTGAGACGCGGGAACTTCATGGATGAGGAAGGTCCGATAGTCGAACCGTCGATTCCGGGGTTCCTGGGCAAGCTGCCGGTGACCGGGAGGGCAACACGGCTTGACCTGGCGAACTGGCTGGTGTCGCGCGATAATCCGCTGACGGCGCGGACATTCGTAAACCGGCAATGGCGGGTGTTTTTTGGGGTAGGTTTGTCGAAAGTCTTAGAGGATTTGGGGTCACAGGGGGAGTGGCCGGTGCATGCGGATCTGCTCGACTTCTTAGCTTCGGAGTTTATGGATAAGGGTTGGGACCGGAAGCATATTACGAAGTTGATTGTGATGAGTCAGACGTACCGGCAGAGTTCAGCGGGTTCGAGCGATTCGGATCCGGAAAACCGGATGCTGGCGCGGCAGAACCGGTTGCGGGTGGATGCAGAGGTGGTGCGCGATATCGCGTTGAGTGTTTCGGGGCTATTGACGGAGTCCTTTGGCGGGCCGAGCGTACGGCCGTATCAACCGGAGGGGTATCTGACGGCGTTGAATTTCCCGAAGCGCGAGTATGCGGCGAGCAAGGGCGCGGACCAGTATCGACGAGGTTTGTATACGTTTTGGCAACGGACGTTTTTGCATCCGAGCCTGATGACGTTCGATGCGGCGAGCCGGGAAGAATGTACGGTGAACCGGTCCGTTTCCAATACGCCCCTGCAGGCGCTGGTGCTGCTGAACGATCCGAGTTTTGTGGAAGCGGCGCGGGTCTTTGCGCAGAATACCTTGAGTGGGGCTGGGTCAACTTCAGCGGAGGCGCGGGTGGGGTGGGCATTCCGGCGAGCGTTGGGCCGGGCGCCATCGGTTGAGGAACTTTCGATTCTGGCGGGTCTGTATCAACGGGCTTTGCGGCAGTTCGATTCGGATCCGCCGGCGGCGCGGGCGTTCATTACTTCAGGCGATGCGCCGGCGTTGGCGGGCGCGAATCCGGTGGAACTGGCCGCGACAATGACGGTGACACGGGCGATTTTGAATTTGCACGAGACGATTACGAGGAACTAGCCATGCACACACGACGGGCTTTCTTGAATAAAACGATGGCCGGTGCGCTAGGGATGACGGCGTTGGACCAACTAATGGCCAAAGGCGCAATAACGCCGTTGCACCATGCGGCGAAGGCGAAGCGGGTCATATTCCTGTACCAAGCGGGCGGGCCTTCGCATTTGGAGACATTTGACTACAAGCCGCGTCTGGCGGAGATGCATTTGAAGCCGATGCCGGAGTCATTCACGAAAGGTCAGCAGATCGCGCAGTTACAGGGCAAACCTCTGATTTGCTTTGGGCCGCAGTTGGGGTTCAAGAAGTTTGGCAAGTCGGGTCAGGAGATGTGCGATCTATTCCCGCACATGGGGTCGGTGGCGGATGAGGTTTGTATCATCCGGTCTATGTGGGGGGAGCAGATCAATCACGACCCGGCGCATACATTGATGAATACGGGGTCGATTTTGGCGGGGCGCCCGAGCATGGGATCGTGGGTGCTGTATGGGCTGGGCGCGGAGACGGAGGATTTGCCGGGCTACGTGGTGCTGATGTCGGCGGGGCGGGGCGGACAGATGCAGCCCATTGCGCAACGGCAATGGTCGGCGGGCATCTTACCCAGTAAGTTGCAGGGAGTGAAACTGAATTCGATTGGCGACCCGGTGTTATACATTCAAAACCCGGCGGGGCTGGGGGCGGGGCTGCAGAAAGACTCAATCGACGCGGTGGGGGCGTTGAACAAGGCGGCATATAAGCACTTACAGGATCCGGAGATACTGACGCGGGTGGCGCAGTATGAAATGGCGTTTCGAATGCAGACTTCGGTGCCGGGACTGGTGGATATGTCGAAGGAACCGGCTTCGGTGTTAGAGGCGTATGGAGCGACGCCGGGAGATGGATCATTTGCGTCGAACTGCTTGCTGGCGCGGCGTTTGGCGGAACGCGGAGTCCGGTTTATCCAGCTCTATCATCGCGATTGGGATCATCATGGGGGAGTGAAAGCGAATGTTACTTTGAAGGCGGAGGAGGTAGACCGGGCGACGGCGGCGTTGATCAACGATTTGAAGCAGCGGGGAATGCTGGATGAGACGCTGGTTGTCTGGGGAGGAGAGTTTGGGCGCACGCCGATGTCGCAGGGGGGCGACGGGCGGGATCATCATATTAAGGGCTTTAGTTACATGATGGCGGGGGGCGGAATTAAGGGCGGAGTTTCTCACGGCGCGACCGATGAGTTAGGGTATGCGGCGGTAGAGAAGCCCGTGAGCGTGCATGATTTCCATGCGACGATGCTGCATCTGCTGGGGATCGATCACTTGCGGATGACGGTAAAGTTCCAGGGATTGGACGCGCGGTTAACGGGCGTTAGCGGGGATGTGGTGCGGGATATTCTGGTTTAGCGGCCTATGGTTTTGGGGCGGCCCGCGGGTGGGGACCGGTAATAAATCACGACCGATTTATCGACTGAAATGACACGCGCGCGGCGAAAAGGCTAACTAGATTAAGCGACGCCGGAGTGGTCCTAACAATCGCAGAGCTTTTATACCTCGGCGGGATGAACGGTTCCTGAGCCCCGCAAATATGATACGCTGAGCAAACACCTTCAATTGAGACTGCCGCCGAGATAGCCAAGACTCTAGCGGATTGCGCCTAGAAGGGGAATTGCAGACAATGGCATCCATAAATGGAATTACGGACAGACTTGGCAGAGGCAAAGGCGGACATAGCGAGGCTGTCGGTTGTTGAAGGTGAAATCCTCGCAGAGATGGAGTGGTAGGAAAGGAAACGCGATGCGTATATGGTTGTTCTTGATACTGGCGTGCGCGTCATTCAGCGCGGAGAAAACCGTGGGCGATTACCCGGTTGAAATCGAGCATGAAAAAGGCCAGTTCTCCGGTAAGCTTTCGCTGTCAGCCGACGGCGCGGCGAACAAGGCAAAAATCACATGGCTCGCGTCCATCAAGAACACATCGATTCACAACGTCCACCGCGCGGAGTTTTGTGTCACCGCCACTGATAAGCATGGCGAGCCCATCATGCCTGGCGGGAGTGAGTGCGTGTTGCGCCTATGGACTGGAGTCTGGGCGTCCGGCGCTTCGTTGACCTTTAAGGGGAATCAGCGGGTGATGCTGTCGGATTCAAAGGAGCCCGTTGTTTTCTCCTCAGTAAAAGTGAGGGCCCTTGAAGTATACGACCAGCCGCCGAACGTCCGTCATTTGCCCGCTCGGTGCCCGCTCCTCTGGGCACCTGCTATAAAAGCCTTCGGCGATAAAAAGTTTCGCCCGCTCGTGCTCGACAAGGAGACGCTGACAGCCACCTTCGCCTTCGACGGCGGGCAGGACACGGGATACTCGTCATCGAACTCGATCAAGAATTACACGACGGCAAACACTGCGTTTTTCGGCCCGACGTGGCGATCATTCCGCGTTGACTCCGCGTCGCTCTACCTGCAGGAAGCTCCTGGCGGGCTCTGCCGAGCCGAGATGAAAGTTGCGTTCGCAGGTCTCGCGAAGCCGTTTATGGCCAGCGTCTACCAGTGGTACGCGCTGGAATCCAATTTGGCATTGGAGCGGATTGTTCTCGGCCAACTGGAAACGGCGGCCGCTTCGGCCGCCCTCGCAGATAGAGATAAGGGAATTGCGGAGATTGCCACTAAACCAGTACCCACGCCGCCCGCTGACCTCGCAGCGCAAATGGAATCACTGGGAAAGATGTTCAGCGCGGGCCTTTTGACCGCCGAGGAGTTCCAACAGGCGAAAACAAAGCTTCTTGATCCTAAGTAACCAGGCCCATGTGCATCCACCTCTACCGGGGGGGCGCGGGAGTTCTTGCCGACGATGTAGCCGACCGAAAAACAGGAAAACATGGTCGTCACGACCGCAAACGCTACGAGAAACATGGCATCCATACATCAAGAGATAGAGCAAATCGCCAACAAAGTAAACACCCTTGGAGGGGTGATCATCGCTGCGGCCGTGATTTCAGCCATCAGCGGTGGCGCTGTCTATTTCCTAAACCTGCGCAAGAACGCATTGCAAAAGCACTTAGACGATCAGTCCAAGCAGGAGATGTCACCTGAAAGTGTCCTCTGCTGAAAAGATGGCTAAGGAGGAGAGGGATGCGAGGCTGGCGCTTGAGGCGCGGCTTGCCCCGCGAACTCTTACCGCAGAGCAGCGCGGCAAGTTGATTGAGTTCCTTAAAAAGAACAAAAACTCAGATCCATTCGCACTGTATGTTGCCTTCGAAGCTGATGACGGCGTGTCGTACTACCGGGAGTTGTTGGGCGCCTTCAAAGAAGGGGCGTGGAATATCAGGGATGGCCACCGAACCACAGATCGCGCTGAGTGGGGACTGGCGATCATTTACAAGCGGGATGTCAACGAGCCGGTCCCGCCAATCGCGCACATGATCGAAAAGGCGCTCGCGAGTGTCGGCTTGGGCGCTCGAATTATGAGCGACAGCGGGCCGAACGCCGAGCCGATTCCAATGCTATACATTGGCACAAAGACGCATCAGTAAGCTTAGGTGCCACTGAACCAAACCGCTCGACCCAACGCGCCAACTGTCGATGAAATCTCTTGGTCGTCCCAGCGGCGGCAACTTCCACCAAAACCTTGGATGTTCAGTCTGTGGCACCTGGCATCTGACACCAAGAAAACTCGCCGGAAAAGGGTGTGCGTGCGGAGGGAATACGCGAGTGGAATTTATCCACGGCCAGGACCCGATGGCGGAGGAGCGGTCGATCGCCGCCTCAGGCTGGCGCCACTTTTTGAATTCTGGAGAAAGGCGGATTGCAACACAGTGCAGAATCTAAATCGCCAATTTTCGCTAAACCAATAAACCCAGAGGCTTTATTTGGGGTGCCCAACGGGGCTTGAACCCGTGACTTCCGGAACCACAATCCGGCGCTCTACCAACTGAGCTATGGGCACCCAATCTACTACCATTCAATCATAACAAAAAGCGACGGACGAAGTCCGCGCCGGAGAGGATCACGAACGAATTGGTGAAGTCGATGAGGAACGCCCCTACCACCGGCACGGCCAATCTGGCCCGTGGCGCGGCCCCGTGCCGGGCTTCCAATACATCCATAC
>Ga0163151_10001969_pt1 | contig 33309 bp, 28 predicted proteins | sample OliLakLV19MP5IB2_FD_145596 | JGI IMG/M metagenome (GOLD analysis project Ga0163151, IMG submission 145596) | Freshwater microbial mat bacterial communities from Lake Vanda, McMurdo Dry Valleys, Antarctica - Oligotrophic Lake LV.19.MP5.IB-2 | ecosystem: Environmental > Aquatic > Freshwater >... | reverse complement strand
GGATGGGCATTCCAAATTATAAACGCCTTCTTTCCCACAATCAAACAAAATCATCACTTTATGTTTTGGCACCGGCAGGCTCATCGTTCGATGAGCCTGCACCCGCGAAAAAATGGGACAAGCTCTATGTTAACCACAACCCTAGTTGTACTTGGTGTACTTCTTACCCTTGCCGGGACTTTGATTCTTTTATCCCTGCATCGCATCGGCCCTACCGAAGTGGGCCTTGTAACGCGCCGCTTTTCGCGCCAGCGCTTGTCCGAAGACAACCCCATCGCCTTCCAAGGCGAAGCCGGATACCAGGCTGAACTGCTGATGCCCGGTATCCGTTTCCAATTTTGCCTGCTCTATTCGGTCCAGAGATTCCCGTGGGTGCAGATTCCCGCCGGCCAGATCGGCGTCGTGATCGCCCAAATCGGGAAGCCGTTGCCGAATGGCGCCAAATCCGCCATTTACAAACCGGAATTTGAGCAGTTTACCGATCTTCCCGCGTTTATCAAGAACGGCGGGCAGAAGGGAGTGCAGCGCCCGGTACTTTCTCCGGGCACCACATTGCCAATGCATCCGGTGGCCTTCCTGGTCATCACGCGGGACCGCGTCTACGGCGTCCCCATTTCCGAGCGATTCGCGAGCGCCGGACCGCTTACCGCCGCCAGCTTTGCCCTGCACCCGGACAATTTGGAAGTCGTGCGCATTGAGCGCGACCTGGCGACTCATCAGGACATGATCGGCATAGTCACGGTGTTTGAGGGCGATCCGCTCGACTCCGGCGACATCGCCTCGCGCATCGACAGCTACGCCGACGTCGCCGCTCTGGAAGCCGGCAACGCGCCGGACGCCGAGATCATTGAGCGCTTGCTGTCTAACAAGAACAGCCTGCACAACAGCTATCAGGACTTTCAGTCGTTTCTCGACCGGAAGGGCCGGATTGGCCTGCAGCATGACCCGCTGCTGCACGGCGCCTATAACTTGAACCCGTTTTTGGTTCGGGTTGAACGAGTCCCGATGTTAGTCGTGGAACAGGGGCAGGTGGCGGTGATCAAATCCTATGTGGGACTGCCCAGCGCGGACACCTCCGGCAGCGATTTCAAGTTCGGCACTTTGGTCCGGCCCGGTCACCGAGGCATCTGGCAGGAGCCGCTGCGCACTGGTAAATATCCCATCAACCTTTACTGCTATAAAGCGGAACTGGTGCCGACGGCCATACTTACCCTGAACTGGGCGGAGCGCGTCAGCGCGGCGCATAAGCTCGACGCGAAGCTCGAATCCATTGTGGCGAAGAGCAGTGAGGGCTTCGTGTTTAAGATGGACCTGCAGGTGCAGATTCATATCCCGGACGCTCACGCGCCGCGCGTGATCTCGACGGTGGGAACGATCAATAATCTCGTCGATGAAGTCTTGCAGGCCGCGGTTGGCAATCACTTCCGGGATACACTGCAGTCCATGCCGGCGGTCCAGTTTATTGAAACGCGGCAGCAGGTACAGCGGACGGCGTACGAGCGCATTCGCCAGCAGTTAGAAACCTACTTTATCGAAACGCGCGGCGTCTACATCCAGGATGTTATTCTGCCGCAGGAATTAGTCGGAGTACTTACAGAGCGCGAGATCGCCAAACAGGAAATCGCGACGTTTGAGCAACAGAAGCAAGCGCAGTTACAGCGCATTGAAACGGAGCAGGCTCGCGGGACGGCCGATATGCAGGCGGAACTGGCGAAGTCGAAGGTCGGAGTGACGATTCGGACCAACAACGCCAACGCCCGGAAGGCGGAGGCCGAAGGGGAGTCGTTCTATATTGAGCAGACCGGCCAGGCGAAGGGCGCCGAAGTCCGCGCGGTTGGAATGGCGAAGGCGGAGGCGTTTGACGCGCAGGTTAAAGCGCTTGGCGTTAACGCGACGGCGCTGGTGAACGCGGTCGAGGCGCTGTCGAAGTCGGGAACGCCGATCGTTCCGAACATCCTGGTCACAGGGGGCGGTGGCACGATTGAAGCGCTTGCCGCCACGCTCCTTAGGAACCTCGCCGGAAAGCCTTTGGGCTATTCCGAGAGCAAGTCATAGCGGGCCAGCCAGCCGGCGGCGTCGAAATTCTCCTTCGCCGCCGGCGCCACAGCGGCGCGGGCTTCGGCGCGCTTCGCTTGCCGGAACAGCACTCGCGCCAGCAGCGCACGCGCCGGCATTTCAAAAGCCGTCTCCAATAGTTCCTCCAGCACCGGCAACGCCTCCTCATTGCGGTTCGCCAGCACCAGGGATGCCGCCCAATAGTACCGGGCATCGTCACGGTCATCGTCATAATCCACGACTTCCGCAAACGCTGGAACGGCGTAATTCCATTGCCCCCGACGGTAAAACACGATTGCCGCGCGAAACTGTATTTCCGCCTCATCCTCCGTCTCATCGCTCCGTGTCGCGGGAGCGGGTGGGGCTACCGCTACCCGCAGATCCGCGAATCGATCTGCCCCCGGCGGATAGGGCGGCCGCTCCGCCGCACATCCCGCCAACCCCATTAACCCGAAGACCCCAAGCGAAACGCCCGCTAAGAACTTCGAGCCCGAAAACGCTCGCGGCACAATGCCGTTCGACCGCCATCGTGTCATCGCGATCGCTGTGAGTGGCCCGTTCCAAGCCGCGCGAGCACACGCCGCCGCCAAGACCAAAAGCGGCGATCGTGGAGGCATTTCTATATTTTCGCCGACAATGGGAGAAATGAGCAGCGACAACCGTTTCCACGACCCCAACGTCACCCTCTCCAAGATCTACACGCGCACCGGCGATGAAGGCCAAACGGCCCTGGTCGGCGGCCAACGTGTTTCCAAAGACGCCCTGCGCATCGAAGCCTATGGCACGGTTGACGAGCTTAACTCCGCTATTGGTCTCGCCATCACCTCCATCCCCGAAGGCTCTCCGCCGCTTCGTCTACTCGCGGTCCGGTTGACGCGGGTACAGCATGAGCTGTTCAACCTCGGCTCGCTGCTGGCGACCGAAGCCGCCGATATTCGCCCTGGGCAGCCCGTTGTCACCCTTGATGACGTCGCGCGCCTGGAACGGGAAATGGACGAGGCGAATGCGACGCTGGAGCCGCTGCGGAGCTTTGTTCTGCCTGGCGGGTGCCGGCTGAACGCGGAACTGCACATTTGCCGAACCATCTGCAGGAGGGCGGAGCGTCGCGCCGTATCCCTTGCCGCCCAGGAGCCTACACCGCCCGAAGCCGTGCAATACCTCAATCGGCTGAGCGATGCGCTGTTCGTTTGGAGCCGTTTGGCAAGCCGTCTACTGCGGCAACCGGAAACGCTCTGGGCGCCTAACCAGCCGTAACGTGTTGAAAACACAAAAGTGATAGTACGCAGGTCCAACCCTTGGTTCTAGGTACGGATCGAAAAAATGTAACCAGGTTCGAGTACCGACGCGCGAGTGACCGGAACAACCCTGCCGCCGAGAATCAAGTTATCCAAAAGATACCTCGGAGCTTGAAATGGCTGGCAGCCTCGTCACACTTATAATCCCCTGTTACAACGAAATCGATGGACTCCCGCAACTTATGCGCCGCCTGATGGCGATGCGGGCCGCCGGTGAGATGTCCGGTTGGGAAGTTCTATTCGTCAATGACGGCTCCAAGGACGGGACGCGCGAGGCGCTGGACTTGATCGGCAAGGATCACGAGTGGGTGCGGGTGATCCACCACGGTACCAACAAAGGTTTGGGCGCCGTCGTCCGCACGGGTTTTCAAGACGCGCTCGCCCCGGTGGTTTGCACCATGGATAGCGACTGCACGTTCGCGCCGGAAACGCAGCCGAAAATGATACGGATGCTGAGCGAGGGCGCGGATATTGTGACGGCGTCGCCGTGGCATCCGGAGAGCGGGCAGGGATCGGTTCACCCGGTGCGCAAGATTCTCAGCCAGGGAGCGTCCCGGGTTTATCGGCGGATTTTGAGCAACGACGTCCACAGCTTTACCCCCATGCACCGCGCCTGCCGCCGCGAAGTGATCAAGAAGGTGAAGCTCGAATCGAATAGCTTCGCCGCCATCGCGGAGATCATGCTGCGGGCCATATTCCACGGTTTCCGCGTTAAAGAGTTACCGATGCCGGTTGACCGCCGCATGTTCGGTGAATCGAAAATCAATGTGTTTCAGTCGGTCACGGCGCATCTCTCGCTGATGCGTTTGGCCGGATGGACGACGTTGAGCATGTGGGCCGACGCGAAGATGGCTGGCGGCCGGTTCGTCATTGAAGAGTAGCCAAAAGGCAGGAGAGATCATGAAGAACTCATCCAGAAACAACGTGGCCGTACTTGGCGGAGGGATCTCCGGGTTGGTCAGCACTTACCGGCTCCTGCAGAAGGGCAACCGCGTCACCCTTTTTGAAGCGACCGACGAACTCGGCGGCCTCGGCGGAACCTTCCAGCACGAAGGCCATACGATGGAGCAGTTCTACCATGTCATGCTCAACACGGATGAGCACCTGCTCGGGCTTTTGAAGGAGCTTGACCTCGGCGATGAAACGACTTGGACGGAGACCAAGATGGGCTTCCTGTATGGCAAGACGCTCTATCCGTTCAACACGCCCATCGATCTGCTCGGGTTCGGCGGGTTGAGCTTTATAGGCCGCCTCCGGACCGCGTTCGGAGGCGCCTACATCGCCAAGTTGCTGAACGATCCGAAGGGGCTCGATCAGATTAGCGTTTCCGAATGGCTCGAAGGTATCTTCGGCGCCGAAGTCTTCGCCCAACTCTGGCGCCCGCTGCTCCGCGCCAAGTTCGGCGACATGTATGAGAATGTGCCCGCCTACTGGTTCTGGACCCGTCTGCGCCGCGAGAAAGGCTCCGCCAAAGAGGTGAAGGGGTATGTCAACGGCGGTTATCGCCGCATTGCCGACCGCCTTCGCACCGAGATTCGCCGCATGGGCGGCGCCATACGGATGCGTACGCCGATCACCGCAATTCAGGAAGCGCCGCAAGCCATTCGGATCGATTCGGAAGGCCGTTCGGAGTCGTTTGACTCCGTGGTATCCACATTGGCGCTGCCGCTTCTCCGGCAGATCGTACGCGGCCGGCTCGATGAGTCTATCCCCCGGCAGAAGGTGGCTTATCAGGGCGTCGTCAACGCCGTCGCCATCCTGAAGAAACGCTTGCAGCCCAACTATTGGAACGCGATCGTCCAGAAGGGTTTTCCCTTCCAGGGCCTGGTTGAAACCACCCACGTAGTCCCAATGTCGCAGACCGGCGGGCGTCACCTCGTCTATCTCCTCAACTACTGCGGCAAGGACAGCGACACGTTCCGCCAGCTGGACGCCGACGTGAGATTCCAGGCGCTGAAGTCCATGAAATCTTTCAACGCCAAGTTCAATCAGGACTGGGTTGAGGACATCAAAGTATTCCGCGCGCCGTTCGTCGAACCGGTCTGGCCGCTTGGCTATATGAATTCTAAACCGCGAATGCGCTGCGGTGACAGCCGTCTCTATCTCGCCACCACCGCCCAGTGCTACCCCCAGGTCAACTCCTGGAATACGATGGTCGGCATTGCCGGCGATGTCGCGGCCCGCATGCAGTTCGACCTCGACAACACCGTCAACGCGAAGGTAAAGCCGGCCCTTGTCGAGGTTGCCTAAAGCTATTGGTTGACACCGTCGATACACGATTGTGGCTGTATCTACTGGCTTTGCGGCGGTGGCGCTCCATTTGGATTCCATGGCGCAAGCCGCCGGTTATCCGGAGGGGGACGTTGACCCGACTTACCGGCAGGCGATGGATCGTTTACTTGCACTTGGCCGGGAGTTTCAGTTGCCCTACTCGCTGTACGCCATTGGCCGGGATCTTGACGACCCGTTTGCTTGCGAGCGGTTGCGCGCGCTTGCCGGGGCTGGCCACGAGATCGGCAATCATACGTGGAACCACTACATGGATCTGGGAGCGTTGGCGCTGGATGCGATGCGGGAGGAGATTGTCCGCACGCACGAACGGCTCGTGGACGCCGTCGGCGTAGCGCCGCGCGGCTTCATTTCCCCGGCCTGGTGCTACTCCGCGCGGCTGATGCGGCTGCTGAACGAACTCGGCTACCGCTACGATATGAGTCAGTTCCCATCCCTGCTGTACTATCCGTTTGTGATCAAGAATGCGTTGGACCACATTGGCCATTCGGAAAAGCTGCGCCGTGTGCTGAATCGGCGCGACTGGCCGCAACCGATTGTCGGTTCACGGGAACCGCACCTTGAAGACGATGTTATGGTGTTCCCGGTGCCGACCACGCCGGGGCCGTTAGGCATAGCTGTCTGGCACACCACCGGTTTCCTGCTGGGTTGGGAACGCCATTTTGCATTGCTGCGAGCCGCGGTTAAGGCTGGCCGGTTCTTTTATTACGTCGTTCACCCGGCTGACCTCACATGTGACGAAGACTTCGCGGGCACCGAGAAGACGCATCTGGAGCGCGCCGGCGGTTCGCTCGAAGAGAAAACGCGGCGTCTGCGGGAGAGCCTTGCCGTAATTCGTGACGCCAATCGCGAATGGGTCACCATGGCCCAGATGGCCGATAGTGCCCGCGTTGAAATTAAGTCATTTGCCGCGGCCTGAACTCCTCGCGCGGTAGAGTAGAAATCGAACCATGGGCTCCGATCTCGTCGTCCTTTACGAACATCCCGAGTGGCAAAAGCCGCTCTTCGCAGCGCTTGATCGCCGCGGGGTAAACTACGCCAAATTCGATCTGAAGCGCGCCGCTTTCAATCCGGATGCCGCCCCCGAAGCGCCGCTCTATTTCAACCAAGCCAGTCCCTCCGCTTACGTCCGCGGCAACACGCGGGCCGTCCCGTTCGCACTGTCTTTCATGCGAGCGCTGGAACTCGGCGGCGCACGAGTATTGAACGGCGCGGAACCGTTCGCCCTGGAGCTCAGTAAATCCGCTCAGGCCGCCCTCAAACACTCGCTTCACATCCCCCACCCGCGTACCCTTGCATTCAACGATATTGACGCCGCTCTGGAACAATGGGGCGACCAATGGCCCGCGCTCATCAAGCCCGAACAAGGCGGGAGCGGGGCGCGGATGTACCTGCTCAACAGTGCCGATGAAGCCCGCCGCCTGCTCCGCGATCAACCCGAAATCTGGCTTCCGGACAACCTGCTGCTTCTCCAGGAATACTTCCCGGTCGACCCCGCCAAAGGCATCGTCCGCATGGAGTTTCTCGGCGGCGAACTCCTCTACGCCATGCGCGTCGTTTCCCATGGCGCTTTCAACCTTTGCCCATCCGAAACCTGCAATCCCGAAGGCGGCGGCGGTCACTGCGAGATCCCCGAAGCCGCGCCCGTGAAACCGGTGGAGTTCTACCCTTACAAAGAAGTTCCCGTCGCCGCCGTCGCCCATGGGAAGCGAATCGTCGCTGCTGGCAAGCTCGATGTTGGCGGCATCGAATATCTGGAAGCCAAGGACGGCCGCCTTATTTTCTACGACGTGAACGCCAACTCTAATCTCCGCGCCCCCATCGCGCAAGCCTTTGGCGGCTTCGACCCCTTTGAACGAGTCGTCGATTTTCTTTCGAACCTCTAACTGCCCAGCAGCCGCCGCGTGAATTCCTGTTGCCCGTGCACATCGGTGAGCCGCTGGTCCCGGCTCAGGTAGAAGTATGTCAGCCTCGTATGATCCATTCCGAGCATCCGCAAGATCGTCGCGTTTACGTCGTGCGCATCCACCGGGTTCAGCACGGGCCGCATCCCGAACTCATCCGTCGCGCCGATCACTTGCCCGCCCTTGATGCCCCCGCCCGCCATCCACATCGAGAATGCATAGGGGTGATGGTCGCGCCCGTTCTTCGATTCGGCCAGCGGCGTCCTTCCAAACTCGCTCCCCCAAATTACCAGCGTGTCCTGCAACATCCCCCGCGTCTTCAGATCCGTCAGCAGCCCGGCCACCGGCTTGTCCGTTTTCGCCGCCATTCGCTGGTGCGAGCCCGATAAATCAAAGTGCCCGTCCCAGTCGTCGGCCAAGTGCGTTCCCGCATAGAGCTGCACAAACCGCACGCCGCGCTCCACCAGCCGCCGGGCGAGCAGACACTTCCGCCCGAAGTCGTCGGTCGGCGATTCGCCCACGCCGTAGAGCTTCTTCGTCTCCTCGCTTTCTTTGCTGATGTCCACCGCGTCCGGCGCCGTCGACTGCATCCGGTAGGCCAACTCATACGACGCAATCCGCGCTTCCAGTTCAGTGTCCCCCGGCCGCGCCGCCGCATGCCCACGGTCCATCGCCTCAATGAAGTCCAGCGTTCCCCGCTGCGCTTTATCGTTCAACCCGCGCGGCGTCTCCAGGTCCAGAATCGGATACTGTCCGGCGCGAAACACCGTGCCCTGGTACACCGCCGGCAGGTATCCGGCCGAGTATCCCTGCGGTCCCGATTTCAAAGCCCCTTCCGACATCACAACGTACGCCGGCAGGTTCTGATTCTCCGATCCCAACCCGTACACCACCCACGATCCCAGGCTCGGCCGCCCGGGAAACTGAAACCCGGTATTGCTCAAATAGAGCGCGGGGGCATGGTCAAAAGCGTCGCCGTGCAGGGAGCGAATCACGGCCAGGTCGTCGATATGCTTCATCGTCTCCGGGAACAATGTGGAAGCTTCAATTCCGCTCTGCCCCCAGCGTTTGAACTCGAAAGGGCTGGGATGAACTATCGCTTTGCGGAAGTCAATCCGGCTGGTCTTCAGGCCTTCGGCGAACGACGCGGGCAGCGTTTGTCCGGCGCGTTTTTTCAATTCCGGCTTCGGGTCAAATGTGTCGACGTGGCTCACGCCGCCATGCATGTAGAGGTAGATCACGCGTTTTACACGCGGCGCTTCGTGCGACGGCTTGGGCGCCAGCGGATTGATCGCGGCGCCTTCCAACAGGCTCTGCAACGCAACCGCGCCGAAACCATTGCCGGCCCGCGCAAGTATTTGACGACGAGATAGTTTCATGGTCTCCTCAGGCGAGTGTCTTGAGTTTAGCCGAAATCGGGGAGTGTGGAGGTTCTCCATGAATCGCGACCATAACCGCGTTGGATATCGCTCCGCGATGCCGCACGTGTACAGCGTAATCGCCCGGCGCCATTATCGACCGCAATTGACAGTTGATTTGTCCCCGCGACGGAATGACCTCGACCGGGGTATGAGGCACGGCCCCTAACTCCACAGTCGTATTTCCAGGATCCGCTTCGGCGGTCAAGCCGTCAGCCCAGAGAGTAAACCAACCGCCGCCGTTCCAGGATATTTCATTCGATTTCCAGGTAATCCCATCCTGGACCGCGACGAGCGAAATAGGCAGCGAGGCCGGCGGAAGATCGACAAAAAACGGAAGCCTTTCCGACCAATGGCTCTCGCCGATCTTCACCCGGGCGGAATGCTCTCCCGGTAACAAACCCGGTGGCAGCCGGACGCTGATCAAAAGCCCATCCGGGCGAATTGAAACGGCCAATGGCGCGACCCCGAACTCGTCAATCTCCGGATAAACGCTTGCCAGAGCGGGCTCGGCCGCCGCCCAGCCGCACCACAGTTGAATGTATTCTTCCTTGGAGGTCTGAAAGCTGCGGCCACGATGGGAGTGGCTACTCAATCTTTGCAGTTCGACGGCGGGATGGACAGCGGGGGGCAACTCCCGCCAACGCCGCCAGGCGGCGAACCGCGCAACATTCGCGTCAACGCCCAAGAGTTGCGCTTCTGCAAAACCCGCCTCCCGAATGAGTGTCTCCACCGCGAAAACGGAGGGTCCACACCAGTTATCCAGTTGTCCGCCAAGTTCGTCGTGCTCGTAGAGTTCCAAGACCGGAAACGCGGGCCGTTCGCCGTGCAGCCACTGCGGCGCATCGGAAACAAAGGTCTCGACAATACATAGTTCCCTGGTAACGGCACATGCTCTTTCCAGTCCCAACAGCGGATGCTTAAGGTGGTAGAGTACTCCCAGGAACAGCACATAATCAAATTGCCCGTGGAGCGCCGGATCCAGTTCGTAGACGTCCATCCGAATATAGCGGACACGCGAACCGTATGCGGCGGCGAGTGCCCGAAAGCTATCCAAATCGACGTAATCGATGGCTGTAACAGACGCGCCCCGGCCTTCCATTTCAAAAGTAAAGTAGCCATCCCAGGGTCCGACATCGAGTAGCGTCTTTCCGCGCAAGTCCGCGGGAATGGGGAAGGACATCACTCGTTCACGAAGTTGCTCCAGCGAGATCACTCCGCGAACCTTGCCGCCGTTCGGAAGCTCAAAGCTGTGGTAAAAACCGTTTGCCACTAACGTTTCGCGAGACGGGTTTGAGAGGCGTTTGCGGCGAAGTTCGTCATTCATAGAATTGACGTCAAACCCTAATCGATATACAAAAATTCGTTCAGATTCATCAGCCCGCGGCACAACTCCGCCGCCGCCGCCGGCCGGTTTCCCAGGTTTGTCCGCTGCTTACCGAGCAGGTCCAGCGCAGGCGCAAACTCATCCGCCCGCGGCTGGCGCCCCAGCACCTGCCGGAAGGCCTGTTGAGCCAGTTCCTTGTCGTCCGCGTATCGCTCCGCCAAATGCATTCCCAGCCGCCGCGCCTGCGCCATCGTGAAGTCGGAGTTCAACAGCGTCAACGATTGCGGCGCCGATGTCGACGCCTCCCGCCGCGAACAGCTCAGCATTGGCTCGGGCGAATCGAACGCGTCCATTAACGGCAGGCGGAACGTTCGCCGCTGGAACAGATAGATGCTGCGCCGCGAGTGTTCTTCGGCGTTCGCGTTCACAATCCAAAGGTCGTCGGAGTTCTTGGTGAAGTTGTACATTTCCGCCTTGTTCAACGGCGTTATCACCGGCCGGCCGCCGGCCTTCAGATTCAGCGCGTCCACCGCCGATAGAATGGAATCGCGGATCTCCTCCGCGGTCAACCGCCGCCGGGTAAAGTGTGAATACCAGGTATTTTGCGGGTCGCGCTTTTGCGTTTCCGCAGTCGGCTGCGCCGCTCGCCGGTAGGCGTCGGAGTTCATCATCAACCGGTGCATCGCCTTTATGGACCAGTTGCCGTCCATGAATTCCGCCGCCAAATAGTCCAGCAGTTCCGGGTGCGAAGGCGTCTGCCCGCGCGCGCCAAAATCGCTCGCCAATTGCGCCAGACCGCTCCCAAAATGCTGCTGCCAAATCCGGTTCACCATCACTCGCGCCGTCAGCGGATGATCCTTGTTCGCGATCCATTCCGCCAGCGCTTTCCGCCGTTGGCTCGACGTGGCTTCAATCGGCGGCTCGGAAATCAACCCGCCGCCAAGCGCTGTCAGAAGCCCCGCCTCCACCCGCTTCCCCGGCTTCACTCCGTGTTCCGGCATGTAGGTGTGCGGCGACTCCCGGCCCGTATCGCCAATCCCGCAGGCAAAGGGCTTCGGCTTGTAGTTCGCGAATAACCCGATGAACTCTTTTTCAACGGCGGCCAGCCCCGCCTTTTCCGCATCGTTCATGCATGCCCGGACCTCGTCCTGCGATATGCCAATGCGTTTCCGGTTAGCGTCGAACAACTGCTGCTGCGCCGCGGTGCGCTGCGCCTCGGGCGTATTGACGGCCTCTTCTACTTCCGGCGGCAGGAGCGCCAATTTTTGCTTATTCAGCGCCCTCCGGCAGCGAGTTTGCGCCGCTTCAATCTGGTCGCCCAATTCCTGGAACTTGATCTCCCGCTTGTTCTCGGCGAAATCGAACGCTAGAGACGGCAAAAACCCCAGCGCAATGCGCGTCTTCACGGCGGGCGCGAACAGGGCGCGCATGGCGTAATAGTCGCGCTGCGGGATGGGATCGTATTTGTGGTCGTGGCATCGCGCACACCCCACCGCCAACCCCATGAAGACGGCCCCGGTCGTATCCGTAAAATCCGTGAGTACCTCTTCTTTATTGATCTCGGCCTGCTCCGGATTCATGTCCCGGTTCGGCCCGACGCAATAAAAACCGGTGCCAATCTTTGCGTCCACTTCCTCCGGATAGATCTCATCCCCGGCCAATTGCTCCTTCACAAACCGGTCGTACGGTTTGTCGTCGTTGAGGCTCTTAATCACATAATCCCGGTAGCGCCACGCATCGGCCACGTAAGGGTCCGATTCGAAGCCGGATGTGTCCGAATATCGCACCAGGTCAAGCCAGAACCGTCCCCACTTTTCCCCGTATCGAGGCGATGCCAACAACTCTTCGATCAAACGCGTCCACGCTGCCGGGGATGTATCCTTAATGAACGCGTCGATCCGCGCCGCGGCTGGCGGCAGGCCGTGCAGATCGTAGTAGGCGCGCCGGATCAGAACTTCCCGCTCCGCCGGGCCATTCGGCGGCAGCCCGTTTTTCGCGAGACCCATCAAAATGAAGGCATCAATTGGACTGGTGGCCGGACTCGTGGCCGCCGGATGCACCGGCACTGCGGGGCGGATCGGTTTCCGGAACGACCACCACACCGGCCCCGCCGCCTTAACCGCGCTTGCTGGCCACTCCGCTCCGCTGGCCACCCAGGTCTCGAGCGTCGCAATATCGGCGGCGTCCAGCTTCTTTCCGGGTGGCATTTTGATCTTGCCCGCGTGGGTCACCGCTTGCGTTAACCGCGTGCCCAGCGCGTTTGAAGCCATTGCCGCCGCACGTGTCGAGAAGTTCACGCCGCCCATCGCTGTCGCGCCGTGGCACTGTCCGCAGTGCTGGTTCAGTATTTCTACCGCCCGCACCCGCACGTCCTGCGAGAGAGCAGGCAACAAACCGATTAGCAAAAGGGCTTGTAAGCGCATGTCCACAATTCTACAGAGACTTCAGGTATTCCACCAACGCCCACCGCTCCTCCGCGCTCAGCTTGGGGCCAATCACGCCATTCCCCCGCGGCGCATCCGTAAACTCATGCCCGCGACTGCTGTTCCCGGTCACTGCGGTGTCGTAGGCAAACGCCCCCTTCATCTCAGCGGTGTCATAACCCACATGGACCGGATCATAGCGTTTGCTCCCCGTCCAGAATTTTGCCGGCCGCTCTTCATGCGGCGATAACAGCAAATACAGGCTCGGCACCGAACCGTTGTGCAGGAACGGCGCCACCGCCCAAATGCCATTCAAGGGCCGCGCCTTGTAAACCAGGTTATCCCGCACGGCTTCCGCGCCGGGCTTGCGGTACCCCGCCCATTCCAGCCGCGTCGCCGCCGGAACCCGATTCGCGTCAAAGTACCGCGTCGCAATCGCTTGCGTCACCAAATCCAGCCCTTCCGCCGCCGTCAACCGGCCCTTCTTCAATGGCCCGCTGTCCGCCGTCCGGTTCCGGAAATCCAGCGCCGCTCGCGGGTCCGTACCGATGTCCTGAATGTTGATATTGGTCACCCTCAAAAACGCCATCCCCGCCGAAGAAGGTTCCCAATACCGCGGATCCGCCGATTCCCGGTCCGCCGCCAATTCCGCCGCTGGCGGTAAATGGCACCCCTGGCAACGCTGCCGATATAGCGCCTCGCCGTGCTTCACTTTCGCCGCGTCCAGCGCCGGGAACACCGCCGGCCACTTTGGCGAATTCAAACCGCTATAAGGGGCCGGTCCCGCCAGCAGTGTTTCCAAATGGTTCAACGCCGCCACGTCCACCGAGTTGTCCAAATCCTCCGCCGTAAATAACGCCCGCACGCCCAACGCCTCACCTATATTCCGTACCAGCGGATCGGCAATCGACGAGTTGTATTGCACCCAGTCCAGCCACGGCGCGTCCCAGATCTGCGGAAACCGCACGGACGCGTTCGAGACCTGGAAATTTTCGAACAGCCCCAGATCAACCGCAAAAACCTGATTCCCGATGCGGGTCAACGCATCGGTGCGTCCGAAGCCGGACAGGTTGTCGTAGATCTTGTGTTCCTGCGCGTAGTCCTTTTCCTTGAGTGCTACGGCCAGGAACGTCTCCACGTTCTTCTTCAGCTCCGCCTTCTGGGTCTCGTTCGCGCCCTCGCCCAGCACGCGCTTTTCAAAACGCGAATATCGCCACGGCAACTTCTCCGTGAACGCCAGCGCCAATCCCAGGGCCTTTTGAAACGCCCCTAAATCCACCATCGCCGGCCCGCCTTCAATGCGTATGGCGGTGTCGCCATAGAACAGTTCACCCGTATGGCACGCCGCGCATGTGAATCCCACCACCGGATAAGTCCGTTTTGAAACCGGATCGTGAAAATTGTCGTGGCGCGCAAATCCCACCGGCAGCTTGTCCGGAGTTTCGTCGGAAGGAATGAATCCGAACCGCGCCAGATACGCCGGATCCGCCAAATCGCCGCACGCCCAAATCGCGAAGCACGGCTGCTCCAACGCCTTGAACCACGCGAACGGCACCAGCCGCGTGCCCTGCGCCGTATGGTGAAAAGCCGCCCGCTGCGCCGGTGTCCAATTTTGTTCCAGTAGCACGGTCTTCGCCGGGCGCGGGTAGGCGTCGGGTATGTCGACGCGGAACTGGCCCAACTTTGGCCAAAGGACTACTCCCGCGACCGCCACAACCACTATGAGGAGAACGAGTTTTTTTGCCATGTGCGATATTCTAGCTTTTTTCGTCGCGCGATTCCCGCAAACTACTGTTATGCGATTGCTGCTACTGACGTTTCTCCCCGCCCTTTTTGCTCAGGATCAGACCGGCGCCAAGTACTTCCCGTTCAAACAAATCAACGCCGCTAACGTCTATCAGCTTACTCAAGCGTGGATCTATCGTACCGGCGAAAGTCTCGCACCCGCCGCGAAAGGCGGCCGCCGCCCGGCGCTTGAAGTCACCCCGTTGTTCTTGAACGAAACCCTCTACATCTCCACGCCGCAAGGCCGCGTCATCGCCATGGACCCCGAAACCGCCAAGGAGAAATGGGTTTTCGACGCCAAAATAAATCAGAATGCCTCATACGGCGACTTCGCGAATCGCGGCCTATCCCACGCCAATGGCCGTCTCTATCTCGCCGCCATCGACGCCCGCCTCATCTGCCTCGACGCCAAAACCGGCCGGCCGTGCGTGGGCTTCCAAGCCGTCGATCTCACCAAAGGCCTCCGCATTCCGCCGCGCGAAGCTGGTGAGTATGAACAGACCTCGCCGCCAGTCGTTGTCCGCGGCGTCGTCGTTGTTGGATCGGCGATTGCCGACAACGGCCGCGTCGACATGCCCTCTGGCGAAGTTCGCGGTTTTGACGCCGCCACGGGCGCGCTTCGCTGGACTTGGCATCCGCTGGAAACCAAAGGCGTGGGGGGCGCTAACGCCTGGTCGATGATCTCCGCCGATGAAGCGGCCGGCGCCGTCTTCGTTCCCACTGGCAGTGCCAGCCCCGACTACTATGGCGGCAACCGTCCCGGCGATAACTTATACGCCAATTCCGTGGTCGCCCTCGATGCACTTACTGGCAAGCGTCTCTGGCATTTTCAAACCGTTCACCATGACCTTTGGGATTACGATGTCGCCTCCCAGCCGGCGCTCTTTACCCGCCGCGGAATTAACGCCGTCGCCGTCGGCTCCAAAACCGGCCACCTCTTCCTGCTCAACCGCGAGACCGGCAAGCCATTATTTCCGGTCGAAGAACGCCCCGTGCCGTCCAGCGATGCCCCCGGCGAGCAAGCGTCTCCCACCCAGCCCTTTCCCACGCGCCCGGCCTCTTTGACACCGCAGAAGCTGGAAGCCGCCGAAGCCTGGGGACCAACGGAGGCGGACCGTACCGCCTGCGAAGCCCTGATTAAAGGTCTCCGCAACGAAGGCATTTTCACGCCGCCCTCGGAAAAAGGAACGCTCGTCTACCCCGGCAACATCGGCGGTCTGGCGTGGGGCGGGATGGCCTGGGATCCGGAGAACAACCTGATCGTCGCGCCCGCCAATCGGCTCGCCGCAGCCGTGCGCCTGGTCAAACAGGACGACTTTGAAAAGGTGCGCGCCAACTCGCCGGGCTGGGAGACCACGCGCCAGGCGGGCGCCCGCTTCGCCATGTCCAGGACCATCCTGCTCTCGCCCGGCGGCGTCCCCTGCACGCCGCCACCGTGGGCGACGTTGTCGGCGATCGATACCATCACCGGCCAACTCCGCTGGCAGGTTCCGTTGGGCTCATTGAACGGTGACGCCCGTCTCGGCGCGCCGCATCTCGGCGGTCCCATCGTCACCGCGGGAGGACTTGTCTTCATCGGCGCGACGATGGATTCATTCGTGCGCGCCTTCAGCGTCAATAACGGCGCCGAACTCTGGCGCGCCAAACTTCCGACGGGCGCCCGGGCCACGCCAATGACTTTTCAGACCGCGACTGGCAAACAGTATGTGGTCATCGCCGCCGGCGGCCACGATAACCCGTTCTCGCCCACCGGCGACAGTATTGTCGCCTTCCGTCTGCCATGATGGTGACGACCGGATCGGGTGTAGGGCTTGGAATACGGCGATCGCGCCAAATTAACGCGGCCGATGCACCGGTCAACAAGCGTCGCCGCCAGCTTCTAAAAAGTCTCCAGCGGGATAAACACTCAAATCCAGGCCTTACTTATATTCCGACCGGCTAACGCGTCCGTCCTTGTTGGCGGCCAGTCGTTCGAACTCCGTCGCGGCCTGCGAGGATTGGCGATTGTACCCATATTCCATACGAGTCAGGCAGCCGTCGCTATTCCTATTCAGGGAGGAGAAGCCGCTGGTAACAGACGAGGCGCCGGTGCGGTTCGGCGCCCCGTCAATCTGCACAGTCTTCTTCGTTGTAACGACAGGCTTCTTCTTTTCCGCCGCAAAGCACGGTGAAATCATCGAACCCGCGCCGAGCAGAAAAGTAAGCAGATGCATCCGGTTTATGACCGAACAGGCGTGCGCCAACTCATCAAAACGTCAACCGCAGCCCAAACTGAACCACCCGCGCCGGCGCCGCGCTGCTAATCACGCCCACCGTCGCCGGCACCGAGATGTTGCTCGTTGGATTGCCAAAATTGGCCCGGTTCAAAACATTGAAGAACTCGCTCCGGAATTGCAGCGTCACTTTCTCGCCGAAAACGAACTGCTTATAGACTGAGAAGTCGAACGTTAGCGATCGCGGCCCAAGCAGAATATTCCGCCCGGAATTGCCGAACGTGAACGGCGCCGGAGCGGCGAACGCCGCCGTGTTGAACCATCGCCGGATCGTCCGGTCGTCCAGTCGAGCGTCTGGAGCAATCAGATCCGCTCGACCGCTGGGCGAACCCAGCGTCGTCGAGTTGATGGTCACCGAAAAGGGCGTTCCCGAAAGCGCGCTCGTAATTCCCGCGATCTGCCAACCGCCCAACAGATAGTTCACGGGTCCCCCATAATTCAAAAAAGTCTTGCCTTTGCCGAACGGCAGATCGTAAAGATAGTTCAACCGGAACACATGCCGCGCCAAGCCCGATAGGTCCGCCCGGTCCGCGCGGAAGTTCCGGATATCCTGCGGCCCCCCATACAGTTCATCGCCGATCGATCGCACGAACTGGTATTCACCTTGGAACAACAAACCGTGCGAATACCGCTTAATCGCGCCAACTTGCAGCGAGTTCGAATTCCACGATCCGCCGGAGTCGTAGTACGTAATCGTCGACCAGGGCTGAATCGGGCGCTGCGGTTGCACCGGACCGGCTCGAAACGATCTTGGCTGGTTGATGTCGTACCCGCGCCAAGTCTGCAGGTAACGATTGCCAAGGTAGCTCACACGAATGCCGGTACCGCCCCAAAATTCCCGCTCAATGGTCAAATTCATTTGTTGCGAGTAGCCATTCTTCAGGTCCGGATCGAAGGCCGTAAAAGTCGGATTCGCGGGAAGGTTTCCCGATGTGGGAAAGGCATTTGCAAAGGAGATCGTCGGCGTCGAATTCGACTGGGACTCGCTCGTCTCCGTCAGCACGAACGGCGGGTTCTTGTCCGCCGCCAGCACTTGCGCCCCAAAGAGCGATCCGAAGTAGATTCCGTAACCGCCCCTGATCACCGTCTTCGGCGTCGCGCGATACGCAAACCCGAATCGGGGAGCGAAGTTATTGTGACTCGCCGCGAATCAGTTTCGAAGGAAACCCCGCGGCTTCGTGCGTGACAACGGGGAAAACGGACAAAAGACGCTGTATGGCCAACGGCGAAACGCCGCCGTTCCTATCAGGCACGACAATCCGGTTCGTCTTCAAGTCGAAATTGGCGTATTGTCCATCCCGGTCCTCCCAACGCGTCACAAGCTCGTAACGCACGCCGAAGTTCAAGGTTAACTTCGGGTTGATTTTGAAGTCGTCCTGAAGGTAGTATCCAAACACCGAGGCCCCAGGCTGCGTGGACCCGTTAAAGGCCGATGAACGCTGCGCCGTAAGCGGCCATCCCAACAGGAAATCCGCCAGTGCGTTACGCGTGAAATTGCCGCGGAAGGTGAACAGACCTCGCGGAAACGGTCGAATCGCCAAGCCGTCGTAGCTCTTGGCGAAGTTCATGTCGAACCCGCCCTTCACCAAATGCTTCCCCTTCACCCATGTCACATTGTCGATGTATTGATGGCTCCACCGCCGAAAGAAACCGCCGGAAAACGTACCCGTATTTTCCGTCAGAGTGGTGAACCCCAAAATGTCGATTGACGGCACGCCGCCGGCTCCCGAAGAGATCGGCGGAAGCCCGGGAATTAGCCGCGAGAGATCCAAATCGGCGTTGGCCGTGTTACGGAAATTGTCGTTAAAAACGTAGCCGAATTTGAATTCGTTCGTCAGCGTCGGCGTTATTATCCGCGTGTAGGAAAAGTTCCCGTTCTTATCCAGGAAGCCGAACTGGCCGTTTCCAAAACGCTCCGTGGCGGGACCTGCGGAGAAGTACGGTCCGTTCGTGAAGGAAAAATACCGCCCGTAGATGCGGTTCTTGTCGTTGAACGAGTGATCGATCCGCAGCGACCAGTTGTTCAGAGTGGGCTTGTTGGACAGCGCGGTCTGAAAATTGAATCCGCCCGCCTGATTCGGAAGTGGATAGAAGTCCAGAAGAGCTTTCGACGTATCTGTAATTCGGCCTGTCGGAATTCGACCGTTAGGGAATGGTGTGCCGCTCGCCAACGGGTCGATGATCGGCTGGGCGAGAGCGGAAAAATCGCCCGATCGCTGCGCCGCCGTGGGTACAGTCAGCGAATTCACTCGCGGTGAGCGTTCCCGCAAGCCTTCGTAACTGAAAAAGAAGAAAGTGCGGTTCTTGCCGTTATAAAGCTTCGGCAGCAGCACCGGCCCTCCGATCGATCCGCCGAACTCGTTCCGGTTGAACGGAGGATTCGTCGCGGCGAAAAAATTGCGCGCCGCAAACTCCCGGTTCCGGTTGTATTCATACAGCGAACCATGAAAACTGTTGCCGCCGCTCTTGGTGATCACTTTGATCTGCGCCCCGCCGCGCCCATTTTCGGCGCTCGCGTTAACGTTGATCACCTCGAATTCGGCCACCGTGTCGAGCGACGGAAACGCCCCCTCCAGCCGGCCGGATATCACATCGTTATTCGTCGTGCCGTCTACCGTAAAATTGTTGAACTGATTGCGCGGCCCGCCCCCGATCGACGTATTCGTGCCCGCGCCCTGCACTCCCGGCGCCAGCGCCAAAAGGGAGAACAAGCTGCGACCGTTAAGCGGCACTCCCAGTATCTGCCGCGTTTCAACAACGGCGCCCACCGACGATGTCTCCGATTGCACCACCGGAAGTTCCGCGGCCACATCCACCGAACTCGTCACTTCTCCCAGTTTCAATTCGAAATCCGCGCGCACGGTTTGCCCCACTTGCAATAGCAAACCGCTTCGGCGTTCCACGCTGAATCCCGTCATCTGCACGGCCAGCAAATAACGTCTAACCGGGAGCGACGGAAGCGCGTAATAACCCTCCGCGTTCGTTGTGGTGGCGGTGGCCGCCTGCGTCGATTCATGGGTCGCGGTGACTTGCGCCGACGTCAGGACTGATCCGGAAGGGTCCGTAACGCGGCCAAGCAGGGTTGCTCCCTGCGCCCGCAGACTCGGCGCCAGAGCGCCGCCAATCACTGCCAGCTATAGCGTTGTTACAGTCGTGCTAAACGTTGAACTCCTCATAAGACACCTCTGTCAAATCTAATACCCTATTTCCGGCCAAAAGGCGAAAGAATTTCGCTGCGATGGCTGAAGGTCTCAATCTGCACAAGCGCGAATTGCCGCGCATCCTTGGAGCTTACGTTTTCGAGTTTCAAGACGCCCCTGGGGCAGACCTCCGCGCAAAGCCCACACCCAACGCAGGACGCGCGCGTGAAGCTCTCATTCGCTTGCGCGTACGCGCGCACATCGATCCCCATCTCGCAGTATTTGGAACACAGGCCGCAGGAGATACACATGTCCTTCTTGACGGCGATCCGGTAGCGCCCGATTTTCTGAACGAGCCCGAGGAGGGCGGCCATGGGGCAAGCGAAGCGGCACCAGATGCGCGTGCCGCCGATTGGGTACAGTCCCACGCCAACAACGCCGGCGAGTATCGATGAGACGATCAAGCCATAAAACGACTGGAAGCTGGTAGTGAAACTCGCCAATTGGGGGTTGCTCTTGCCAACGCTGTAGCTGATGAACATGAGCGCGGTGAGCAGCAGGCTGATCCCGAGAACAGAGTGGACTGTGACCTTTTCGATTTTCCAGGAGGTGGTGGATTTATCCGAAAGGTGGCGCCACGGCTCACCGAATGTGTTCGCCAATCCGCCGCAGCCGCAGACCCATGAACAGTACCAGCGCTTGCCAAAGAAGGCGCCGAGAACGGGAACGAGCAGAGCGGAACCCAGGAAGCTATATAGAATGAACGGCAGCGGGAGGGAGAAGATATAGGACGGCGTGAGATACTCCATTTTCAACGGCCAGAAGTAACTGAGATAGTATTCCGGCTGGTGGAAGAATTTGAGTAGGTGAGGAATGGAAAAGGCAAAGGTGGCTTGGACGAAGATCACGGCCACGGTTCGCACAACCTGATAGCGGTTGTGCCTGTACTTGCGGATGACGTGAATCCCGCCGACGGTGACGGCAAGAGTGTAGAGAAGGCCGTAGAGTGTCCACTTGCCGTCCAGGCCTATCGCCTGCGCGATTGGCGTTAGGCCTTCGGTGAAATACAGAATGAGGTAGAAAGCAGTGAACACCGCGCTAAGAAACCAGGCGGAGATGCCGCGATTCTTAACATCGTGCAAGAGCCACTGGGCGGTACCGGCTCTGGTCATGACGCGGCCTGGAATGCGGCGCGGGCGCCATCGAGTGGAATGCGTCCGAACTCGACATCGAATTGAGAGAGGTGGAGTTGTGACATGACTTCCTTCAGGGACCGGCGTTCAAGAATCCACCTTTCGAACCAGGTGTGATTCCAACGGGAACCGAGCATGTTAAAGCCCACGACGGCGCTATCGCGGTGCATAATGCGGAGGCTGATTTCCCTACCGGGGAACCGATAGAAAAAACTCTCGGGCCCGGCCACGCCAACGGTGGTGTATTCGATATCGAAGAATTTGGCGCTGTTGTAGAAAAGGGGCGGGCGATAATCGACGGCGTCGCCGAGCATGGATTGGGCGGCGAGTTCGCCTTGGCGTTGGGCGGAATACCAGATTTGCTCGACTTGGGCATTGGGAAGTTCGGCGCAATCGCCGGCGGCCCAGACATCGGGCAGCGAGGCGCGGAAGTCATTCGTGACCAGAATGCCGCGGCCGAGGGCGGGCGGCGTTTTCACCCCGGGCAGCCAATCGATGGCGGGACGGACACCAATGCAAATACCGAGCAGTTGGCAGGGGAGATCCTTGCCCTGGATGGTGCGGACTTTGCTTACGCGGCCGTCGGCACCGGCGGAGACCTCGGCGATTTCGTCGTCCAAGTGAAGACGTATGCCGTGGCCCCGAAGGTGGGCGGCGATGAGTTCGCCCTCTTCCTTGGCGAGGGCCATGGGCCAATACCAGGATTCACGGACGAGGAAATCGACCTTGACACCGTGGTGGGCAAGGCATTCAACGAGTTCGACTCCGATGAGTCCGCCGCCGGCGACAACGGCTCGGTGCGTGGAAGGGACGAGGCGCTCGCAGACTTCGAGATCTTGAAGAGATACGAAATTGACGACGCCGCTGGAAACGTACTCAAGGCCGGGCCAAGCCGCCTGATTGGGAAAGGAGCCGGTGGCGAGCAGGAGGCGATCATAGGCGATTTGGCGGCCATCGGCAAGAGTCAGATTATGGGCGGAGGCATCGAGATTCGTAACCCAACCGCGGACGCGTTCGATTCGCTTTGCGTCGTAGTCCTTGCGTTCGAAGGGTTCGAGATCGCGGAGATTCATGCGGTCCATGAAAGCATACATGAGCGCGGTGCGGGAGAAAAAATAGTCGCTTTCGCCGCTGACAACGGAGATGCGGGCCGCGCCATCGCGTTTCCGAAGCGCGAATGCGGAGGTGATGCCGGCCACACCGTTGCCGATGATGACGTAGTTCATGGCTTGAGCCTGGCGAGCAGGGCGGATTCGTCGAGGATCGGAATGCAGAGTTCCATGGCCTTATCGAGCTTGGATCCCGCTTCCTGGCCCGCTACAACGTAACTGGTCTTCTTGCTCACTGATCCGCTGACCTTACCGCCGGCGGCTTCGATTTTTTCCTTGGCCTCGTCGCGGCTCAGCGTGGGGAGGGTACCGGTAAGGACGAAGGTCAAGCCCGTCAGCGGGCCGCCAGAGCGGTCAATTTTCCGGTGCGTCAGCGTTAGGCCGGCGGCGGCGAGGCGATTCGCCATCTCTTGATTATGCGTATCTTCGAAGAAGCGGCGGATGGATTGGGAAACCTTGGGGCCAACCTCCTCGGCCTGTTGCAACGCCGGCTCGTCGGCGGCGCGAATGGCGTCCAGACTGCCGAACGTGTCCGCCAGAATTTGCGCGGTGCGCTCTCCCACGAAAGGGATGCCCAGGCCATTCACGACCCTGGGCAGCGGCAACGTTTTGGATTTCGCGATGCCGGCCATCACTCGCTCGGCCGACTTATGGCCCATGCGGTCCAGGGCTTCAAGTTGCTCCAGCGTGAGGTCGTAGATGTCGGCGATGCTCTTGACGAGTCCCTTTTCGACGATCTGATCGACGAGAACATCGCCCATGCCGGTGATGTCCATCACCGCTCTGGAAGCGAAGTGAAGCACGGAGTTTTTAAGGCGGGCGGGGCAATTGACATTGACGCAACGCCAGATCGCTTCGCCTTCGGGCCGCACCACCACGCCTTGGCAAACGGGGCAGGCGGCGGGCATGGTGAAGAGCCTGCGTTCGGCGCCTTGAGCGACAACGCGGATCACTTTGGGGATGACGTCGCCGCTGCGTTCGACGACGACGGTGTCGCCTTCGGCAAGGCCGAGGCGGGCGATTTCATCCTCGTTGTGGAGAGTCGAACGGCTGACCGTCACGCCGCTGACGGTAACCGGTTTGAGATGTGCGACGGGAGTCAACGCGCCGGTGCGCCCGACTTGGACGTCGATCTTTTCGACCACCGTTTCGGCCTGGCGGGCGGCGTATTTAAAGGCGATAGCCCAGCGGGGGAACTTGGATGTCCAGCCGAGGCGCGTCTGCTGCTCGATCCGGTCGACCTTGGCGACGACGCCGTCGATCTCGTAGAGCAGGGTCTCGCGTTTGGCTTCGTATTCGCGAATGAAGGTAAGTAGTTCATCGATATCGGCGCAGCGGCGGCGGGCGGGGTTGACCTTGAAGCCGAGTTCGCTCAGTTTATCAAGGGCTTCGGAATGGGAAGGAGCGCCGGGAGCGCCATTGACCATATAGAAGTAGGCGTAGTAGTCGAGTTGGCGGGCGGCGGTGACCTTGGGGTCCAACATGCGGAGCGAACCGGCGGCGGAGTTGCGGGGATTGGCGTAGCGGGGGAGGCCTTCCTGCTCGCGGTCGTCGTTCAGGCGCTGAAAGGCCGGGTTGGAAATAATGACTTCGCCGCGGACTTCGAAGGGGGAATGCTCCCGGGTTTTGAGGGGGAGCGAGCGGATGGTGCGGGCGTTGGGAGTGACCTCTTCCCCGGTGGAGCCATCACCGCGCGTGAGGGCGAGTTCCAGCGTGCCGTTGTTGTAGTGGGCGGCCATGGAGAGGCCGTCGAGCTTGAGTTCGGCAACGTAATTGAAATCTTCGCCAGCGAGGAGTTCGCGGACGCGGCGGTCAAAATTGCGGAGATCGCCTTCGCTCAGGGCATTGTCGAGGGACAGCATCGGGGAGCTGTGTTTGACCTTGGTGAAGCCATCGCGGGGCTGGCCGCCGACGCGCTGGGTGGGAGAGTCCGGCGTAACGAGTTCCGGATGGGCGGCCTCGAGCTTTTGCAGTTCGCGCATAAGGGCGTCGTACTCGGCGTCCGAGATCTCGGGCGCGTCGAGGACGTAATAGAGATGCTCGTGGCGCCGGAGTTCCTGGCGTAAAGGCTCGATATTTTCGAGAACCATAGGATACTGAATAGTTTGAGCCATATCAGTTTGATCTACAACCCGATAGCGGGTAGCTTACGCCGGCGGCCGGAACTGGCGCGGCGGGCGGCGGAGTGGCTGGCTTCGATGGGAGAAGTGCGATTGGCGCCGACGACGGGACCGGAGACGGCTGGGGCGTTGGCGGAAGAAGCCGTTGCGAATGGGGCGGTGACGGTGGTGGCATTCGGCGGGGACGGGACGATTAACGAGGTCGCGAATGGCATGATCGGGTCTGCCATTCCGCTGGGTGTATTACCGGGCGGCACCGCGAACGTATTGTGCGTGGAAATGGGGTTGGGAACGAATCCGGAGAAGGCGGCGAAGCGGCTGACGGGCGCGTCGCAACCGGTGCGGATTGCAGTGGGCAAAATGACGCGCCCGGACGGATTTTCCCGGCATTTTCTGGTGATGGCCGGAATCGGGCTGGACGCGATGGTGGTGGCCGAAGTGAACCAGACGATGAAGAAGCATTTGGGAAAAGTCGCGTATTGGATAGCGGGTTTCGGGTTGGCGGCGCGGACACTGCCACAGTTTGATTTGGAGGTGGAAGGGGAGACCAGCCGGCGGAGCTTTGTTTTAGCAAGCCGCGTTCGGAACTATGGCGGCGACCTGGAAATTGCGAAGCGCGTGTCGCTTTTGGAACCCTGCTTTGAGACGGTCGCCTTCACGGGTGAAAACTCGCTGCGATACCTGCCGTACCTGGCGGGCGTGGCGGTGGGCCAAGTGGGAAAGATTCCGGGGGTGACGGTGGCGCCAGCGATGTTGTTGACATGCGCGCCGGTGAACGGCGACGCGGTGCCGGTGCAACTGGACGGTGAGTTGGCGGGTCACCTGCCGGCCGAGTTCCGCATGGAGCCGGACGCGTTGACCCTGCTGATTCCCACAAAATATGCGCGGCGGGCGAAGGAGCGGCGATGGATAACGTCACCCACACGTTGACGGCGGTGCTGCTGGCGCGTGCGGGCCTGGGGCGGCTTATTCCAGGAGGGACGGCGGTACTGGTGTTGGCGTCGAACCTGCCGGACGCGGATGTGGTGGGACTGTGGGGCGGAACGCTAAGTTACTTGGAGTATCACCGGCATTTGACACACACCCTGGTGGTGGCGCCGGTGTTGGGGTTAGCGGCGGCTTTGGCGATGTTCTGGATTAAGGGATGGCGATTATGGCCGGCATGGGCGGTGGGGACGCTGGGAGTGTGGGCGCATATCGCGCTCGATCTATTGAACAGCTACGGCGTACGGATCTGGCTGCCGTTCCGGGCGGACTGGGTGGCGTGGGACCTGTTCATGGTGGTGGACCCATGGGTGATCGCCGTGTTGTTGCTGTGCGTGCTGGCGCCGCTGCTGGCGAGACTGGTGGGGAGCGAGATTGGCGGGCGGGCGGCGGTGGTTCCGGGGCGCGGATGGGCGGTTTTTGGATTGGTGTTTATGATGCTGTGGGCCGGGGGGCGATGGCTGTTGCATGAACGGGCACTTGAGACGCTGCGAGTTCGGAACTACCAGGGCGCGGCGCCGGTGCGAGTGGCGGCTTGGCCGACACCGTGGAATCCCTTTGTGTGGCAGGGGTATGTTTCCACGGAGCCTTTTTGGGGTTTGTTTAGAGTGGATTTAAACCGCGAGTTTGATCCCGAGCGGGGCGCCATATATTTCAAACCGGAGGGAGCGGAGTTGGTTAATGCGGCGCGGCGGACGCCGGAGGCGCAGGTGTTTTTGCGATTTGCGCAGTATCCAGTGTGGCGGATGCTACCGGTGGCGGAACCGGAGGGCGCGACGCTGGTGGAGGCGACGGATGTCCGGTTTGGACCGCCCGAAGACGGTAAGTTCCAGTTACGGATATTGCTCGATGCTTCGCGGAGAGTGGTGTCGGCTAACTTCTCATTTGGAGATCCGTTGAAGGGAATGGGCGTGGGGAGATAGCCGCTGGCCCGGCCCAGTCTCGCGTGCCCAGATCTGCACGTTCAAATCGGAGCTCTTGTTCCACGCCGCGCCCGTCGCGTCGTATTCTTTCGCATACCGTCCCGCCGCTTCGAATAGCAGCAATTTGCCGTCGGCTCCGTCCGCCGGCGCCGCGCCCTGCGTCGCATTCGACCCATGCGTGAACCACGGATAGATATCGCCCTTCTCCCCTACGCTTCGGCCCATTCCCCAGGCCCCAAACCGGTACCGTTGTCCACCTTCCACACGCAAATTCAAGTTTCGAAACTCAATCTGGTAGATCTTGAATGGCGTGCCGAAGTTCTCATACAGCGGCGCATCGGTGGCCTCGCTAATCGTCACATCCGCGCCCTCCACCGCATTCGACCGCCGCGCTAAACGCCCGGACGCGACCGGCGTCAAGTCCTCCCCAGGCCCGCCCACGTACAATCGCACGTCCTGATACACATCGCCCAAATGAGCCGGGTCGACATCAAACGCCCCCGGCACCGCCCACACGCGCAGCGTGTTCACCACCCATTGCTCGCCCGCTTGCCCAATCACAAAGTCATCGCCCACAAATCCTTGGCTATACAGCGTCCAGCGCACATTCGCGCGCGCCGCCACACCGGAGGTATCGTTCCAGTTCGCCCGCGGCAAACCGCGGTCAACCACTAAAGTTCCCTCTTCCCGCGCAAAGGCGGCGGCGGCGAATAAGGCCGCGGTTCCCATCAGGCGACGAATCGTCATAATCTTCATTCTAATCAGTTTTCGCCCGCCACGAATTTGTCTCCCGTTACGACGCTCCGCAGCCCAAACGGCAGCGGCAATGGCTTGCTGGTATCGAACTTCTCCTTCTGCCGCGACCCCACCACATTGATCATCTTTTCCACCATGAACGCCGGCAGTCGGATGCTCTGAAAATAGGCCTTTTCTACGGTAAAGGTGCTTAATCCGCCAGCCGCGTTCATCCGCAAATCCACCCATACTTCTTTCTTCCCATTCAACACGGGCCGCAACAACACCGGCACCGTCCCTGGCCGCGCCGCCTCCACCATGTCAAAGTCAACAACCGTGAAAGTGGAGATGTAATTCCCAGGAAAGAACTTCACGGTAACCCGTTCCAGGCCCGGCCGCGGATTCACCGTCCGCGCATGACGAAGATACTCATTCACTTCGGCCTCGGTAAACTGAAACCGCACTTTTTGCTTCGTCGATTGCGCTTGATTCAAATCGTCAAATAGTCGAAGCACTTTCTGCGCCGCCGGCTGCGCCTCCGCGCAAAGTCCCGAAACCAGTAAAACCATCGTTCGAATAGAAAGCACTCCTTTCATAATACGTTCCCCCTGTGATAGCTTACGTTTACCTATGCGAACGATAACTCTCCCCGCCCTCGTTGCCCTCACCGCCTTTGGCCAAGTACCCTGGGAAAACCCGGTTAGAAAACTGCTCAAAGAGGGCAAGCCTGTCATTGGCGCCACCATCACCGCCGCCAGTCCCGAAGTGGCCGCGCAAGCCGCCGGTATGGGTTTCGATTTCCTTTGGATCGAAATGGAGCACAGTCCCATCACGCTTGAAACCGCGCGTAACATGATCCTCGCCACCCGCGGATTGAAAGCCCTACCCTTCATCCGCGTCCCCGTTAATGAATTATGGACCGCGAAGCGCGCCTTGGATATCGGCGCCATTGGCGTCGTTTTTCCCTTCACTTCCACTCCCGCCCTTGCCCAGCAAGCCGTGGCCTCCTTGCGTTATCCCCCGGCCGGCCGCCGCGGTTCCGGCCCCGCACTTGCTACTTTCCGCTGGCCCGCCCCCGAAGGCTACGCCGACTTCATGGACAAAAACGCGTTGGTCATCATCATCATCGAAGAGGTGAGTGCCGTCGAGAAGATCGACGAAATCGCCGCCACGCCCGGGATCGACGTTCTCTTCATCGGCGCCAACGATCTCAGCTATTCCCTTGGCCTCCGCGGCAATCAGGACCACCCCAAACACCGCGAAGCTATGAACAAGATCATCGCCGCCGCGAAGAAAAACGGCCTTCCCGTTGGCCGCCCGGTCGCCAATGCCGCGCAAATTCAGGAGGGGATCAAACAGGGCTTCACGTTCTTTCAAGGTCCGTCCGACATGGTGCTAATGCGTACCGGCGCCGAAAGTCTTTTGAAACCATTCGGCAAATGGGCCGCCGATGGCAAAGACCGCCCGGCTTACTAACGCGTCACTATCGCCCCCGGTCGCGCGCCCGTATGCGTCCCCCGGTCCAGCACCAGAGTTCCATTCACAATCACAAACGCCACTCCCGTCGCATACTGGTGGGGCTTATCGTACGTGGCGTTATCAATGATCGTCTTCGGGTCGAATACAGTAACATCCGCCGGAAACCCGACGCGCAATAAACCCCGGTCGTAAAGCCGCAACTTCGAAGCATTCGCCGAAGTCATCTTGCGAATAGCTTCTTCCAAGGTAATCACCTTCTCATCCCGCACATAGCGCCCCAGTACTCGCGGGAAAGTGCCGTAATAACGCGGATGCGGGTGCTGTGCCGCTAACAATCCCTCCGTCGCGATCGCCGTGCCATCGCTCCCAATCGAAACAAACGGCTGCTTCATCGCAAACCGCATGTCGTCCTCCGAATGATGAAAAAACACAGTCGGCACAGACCCGCCATTATCCGTTAATACCTTAAACAACACGTCCACCGGATCCCCGCCGATATCTCGAATTACCTCATTCATCCGCCGCCCCTGATACTTCTTATATTCCGGGTTCGATAGCGACGCCAGTAACATCCCTTCCCACGATCCCGTCGCCGTGTAATGGTTATACCAATTGGTCCCCGGAATCCCATTCAGCACCTCGCTCCGCAACCGCTCGCGAAGTGAAGCGTTCTGAATATTCTCCATCAACTTCGCCTGTCCGCCTTCATGCGCCCAGGGCGGCAAAATACTCGCCAAATTGTTCTGCCCGGCGCGATAAGGATACACATGCGCTTCCACTTCCTGCCCCTGCGCCCGCGCATTCGCGATCAGCCCGATCAGCTCCGGCATCTGTCCCCATAACTTATGGTCCGCTATCTTGATGTGAATAACATCGACCGGCAGATTAGCCCGCCGCCCAATATCGATTGCTTCCCGTACGGACTCAAATACGCCCTGCCCTTCGGTCCGCATGTGCGTGGAGTAAATCCCGCCAAACTTCGAGGCTTCTTCGCACATCGCCACCAGACTATTGGTGTCGATCCAAGCTCCCGGCGGCCCGCTTAATGAACTCGAAACGCCTAAAGCGCCATCCGCCATCGCCTGCCTTACGGCGGCCCTCATCTTCGTCAGGTTATCCGCGGATGGCGGCCCCGCCTTCGGGCCATGCGTCTGCACCCAGATCGAACTCGACCCCACATAACTCCCCACATTCGTGCTGATCCCGCGCTGCTTCAGCCGTGCGAAGTAATCGGTAAACCGCGGATACTCCCGCGACGGCGCCGCCGATTCCCCCTCGCCAAAAATCATCGTCGTCACGCCCTGCCGCACCATGCTCTGCGCATTCCCGTCCGCCAGCAGCGTTGCGTCCGAATGATTGTGGATATCGATAAATCCCGGACTGACAACAAGTCCCTTGGCGTCGATCACGCGCTTTGCCGTCTTCTCCGCCAGTCTCCCAAGACCCGCCACGCGCCCGTCCTTCAGCCCGACATCGGCCAGGAACGATGGGTTACCCGTGCCATCCACGACACGGCCGCCGCGAATCAGTAAGTCAAAATCCTGCGCCCGAAGCGCAAAGCAAAGTAATAGAAGAAATGTGTTTCTCACGGTAATTTAGGCCAATTAGCTTCCTGTGCGATCGCCCCAAGCAGGGGACGGATCAGCCGTCCCCCGCTGTCGGAGTTAGTCATAATAACGGCGCCATGGCTCGCATCGGCCCGGCAGATCAGTTCGCAACGGTATCCGGCATTGAATCCACCGTGACCGAACCATCCCTGCCCGCCCACGAAGCCCAGCCCGTGCCTTCCAATATGCGGAATAATCATTCGCTCCGCCGGCTCCCTCTCGATGATCTTATTCGATTCCCCCATCACCGCGCCCGCCACCGCAATCGCGAACAAGCTCAAATCCGTCGGCGTCGTCCACAGCCCCGCCGCCGCCATCTCGGGATAGGTGTGCCATCCGCCCGTGTACGACCGTCCGTTGTCATGGAACCCCACCGCTGTCCGCGCCGCTCGCGTCTGCGGCAGCGGCTGCTCAAACGTGCTGTTGTGCATCCCCAGCCGGCTCAGGACAATTCTTTGCATCAACTCCGGAAACGGCCGCTGAAACCGTTCCGTCAACAACAACTGCAACACCGTGTATCCGCCGCCTGAATAGCGGTATTGCGACCCGGGAACCACATCCACCCGTACCGGCCTCGTATTCGCCGGTGACGCCCCGTCCAAAACCTGACGCACCGTCGGAACCGCATCGTTCTCCCCGTAACCGGGAAATCCATGTACGGTCAACCCGGCCGTGTGGCTAAGAATTCCCCGCACCGTCACCTTCCGTGAAACCGTGAACGAGTTCTCCGGCACCTTCCATGCCGTCAGTTTGTCGTTGACGTCTTCATCCAGGCCAAAGTTCCCGTATTGCGCCATGTGCAACGCCGCCATCGCCGTCACCGGTTTGCTAATAGAAGCGGCTTGAAATAATGTCCCCGAACTCGACCCCACCCCATACGTCCGTGCCCACTCCACCGCTCCATTCCGAATCACCGCCAACGAAACCGCCGGCGTCTTGCTCTCCGCCATGGACGCTTCCGGCCGCCATAATCCCTCGATCCGCCGAATGCGATCCTCCAGCGGCCCGGCATAGGCCGCCGCGCCCGCCCCGAGTAGCAGAAACTGTCTGCGCGGCAACCGCATTCACTGTGTCCGGATAGCGGTGAGGGCGGGAAACGCGGCCTCGGCGGGCGCGGCCGCCAGCGTCAGGTCCAAATCCAGTTCGGTGTTGATGTCCTTGCAAATCGTCTCGGTACAAGCCTGTGCCCGAATCCCCACCCGAGCCCGATTCCCCGTTCGTTTCACTTTCGCCGCGAACAGCGCCTGCTTCTCAAAACCCCAGGAAAAGATACGCAATTCCGGTTTCGAAAAATCTACCACTGGCGGCTGCATCCACTGGCCTTCAACAACCAAACCGTCCGAAACGGCGAACGATGTTGGCCTGTCCATTCCCAACGCCTTCTTGCCCGCCAGCTTTTCATTCGCCCGAATCTGGTTGTCCATCGCGAACGTGTGCCAGCCATTTGCCAGCGTCAATGCAATTACCAAGTAGCCGCCGTCATCCACGCGCGCTTTATAGGTCGCGCAAACGGTGTCGTCCACAACAATCTCCACTGGGTTCGACCATTCAGCCGCCGAAATCGCCACGGCCGCGAACGCAAGTAAAGGTAATCTCATTTTCGAAAACTCATCCGAATCGTCTTCAACGGCATGGAGATCCGCTTCCCATCCCGCAACACATCCAGCGTACCCGTATCCCCTGGCGTCTTGTGAAGCACGATATATAGCGACGCGGTATCCGCGTTTTCATCCCGGTCCTTTCCATCCACCGCCACGATGATATCGCCCTCCTTCAAATTATGCGATCCCACACTCTGCGCCATCGTCGACACGTACTTCACCAAACTCGCAAACCCATCGGCGCGCAAACCGAACTTCGCTTTCTCCTCCGCCGTCAACGCTCGATCCTCGAAGTACGATCGCGGCTCAATACTCGATTGGCGATACCGCGTATCCGTCCGCCACCACAGCGCCGGCAGCACCACCGTAAAATCCCTCAATCCTCCATCCCGCTCCACTGTTACCTTCACACTCTTCGCCGTTCGCGGCGCCTTGTCATAACGATGCTGCAAATCCCCAAACGTCCAAACGGCGTCGCCTTCCCACTTCGCAATCCTGTCACCCGCAAGCAGGCCAGCCTCCTTCGCCGCGCCTCCCGCCTCCTTCACCGCCAACCCCCTTGGCACATCCAGCTCAATCCCCAAAGTCCGAATATCCGGCGACCGGAACAGATGAACCAGCTTGTCCAGAGTCCCGTCCTTCTCCCGGTGCAAATTCTGAAAATCCCCAATCAAATGGCATTCCACACAGGCATTCGTCTTAAAGGTCCGCTCCACGAGCATTGGAAAATCCCGCGGCGATATCGGCTTCGGCCGCATTGCTTTGGTCAAAGTACCCGCCCGATACTGCCGGTGGAGATCCAAGCCCTTCTCCGCCGCCAGCGCCAAACTGGCCAAGTTCAAATAGGAATCCGGCGACCGCCCATCCCGGCCCCCGTAACGCATATAGATTTGCTCATCCGCGTTCATCAGAAAGAAGTAGAGTGTGTTATTCCGGTCATACTCGAACAGACCGATGTCCACATTGTCCATGCGCGTAATCCGCACGCAGACATAGTTCCGCAACTGTTTCCCGAGCGGTGATTCTGACGGCGACAGCACAACCTGTGCGTCGAAAATTCTACCGTTCGTTCAAGGCTCGCACCGGTACTCCAGGAAGATCGGTTTGCCCGTGGCCCGCGCTTCCTTCAGCGCGGCCTGGTAATTGTCCAGCCAAACGATCTCATCATCACCCGGCTTGCTCTGCGCAATGGCGGCAAGCGAAAGCAGAATAACAGCGGCAACGAATTTCATGGTCTATTTTAATCTTACTATCCCGGCTTCGGCCGCCTCCAGCCGTTGCCGCCTGCTACTCCCGCCAGGTAAGCCATGGCAAACGGATTGGTTGAAGGCCAGACAGCGGCGCTTGCCGTTTCCGGCGGGGTGATAGTTGGGTGCATATTTTCCGAAACTGACAAGCCTATGCGGCTCCTGGAGATTGGCCATTTCAAAGGCTGATTTGAATAACAGTAAGCCCCCCCGGAGAGATTCAGGCGGCGAAAGTAGCGAGAGTGTCAGCGGCGAGCGGGAGTTTCGAGGGCTTTAGAGTGGAGGGGGAAGTGGCAGCTGCGAAGTCATCGAAACTAGCCGCAGGTGCATCCAGGCCGCGGGCAAAAATCTGATCGCGCAGCAGGTTGAGCAGGTCCTGCAAAGAAGGACGGGCCGCCTGAC
>Ga0163151_10001968_pt1 | contig 33315 bp, 34 predicted proteins | sample OliLakLV19MP5IB2_FD_145596 | JGI IMG/M metagenome (GOLD analysis project Ga0163151, IMG submission 145596) | Freshwater microbial mat bacterial communities from Lake Vanda, McMurdo Dry Valleys, Antarctica - Oligotrophic Lake LV.19.MP5.IB-2 | ecosystem: Environmental > Aquatic > Freshwater >... | reverse complement strand
CATCGGCGCCGGTGCCGGCGCCGATGGATGCTTTTTTCAGAAAGTCACGACGTTCCATGTTTGTCTCCAGAATGATGTTTTGCCGATTAGGGGCCGGCCGGATGCGGCGTCGCGCGGTTGCCGCGACCGTCGCGGAAGGTCGCTGCCTTCGATCAGTGTGCCGGCGCGTGGGGTGCAATGTAATGCCCCGTCGGGCAAAAAATAAGTCGCATTTTTTGGCGCTTCACTTCGTTTTTTTGGAGTAATTTATGGGTTATCCCGTAGTCTTATGGAGTTGAATAAGGGTATGCCAGTACTCAACTACAAGCATTTGCACTATTTCTGGATGATCGCCAAATCGGGCGGCGTCGCCAAGGCTTCGGAACGTCTGCACGTAACACCGCAGTCGATCAGCGGACAGATACGCCTGCTTGAGGAAAACGTCGGCGCGCCCCTGTTCCGGCGCGTCGGCCGCAATCTTGAACTGACCGAAACCGGTCGCATGGTGTACGAGTACGCGGACCGCGCCTTTTCCGCAGGGGAGGAATTGCAGGAGGCGCTGCGCGAGGCGCCCGGCGCACGCCAATCCAGTTTCAAGGTCGGCGTCTCGACCGCGGTGGGGCGTTCGTTCGCGTACCGCATTCTTCAGCCCGCGCTCACGCTGGAGCACCCACCGCGCCTGATCTGTCGCGAAGGAAAATTGACCGACCTGCTCGCCGAATTGTCGGTAAACCGGCTCGATCTGGTGATATCCGACCGCCCCGCCGACACCTCGTTCAACATACGCGGCTTCAATCACCTGCTCGGCCAGTGCGGCATCGCATTCCTCGCAAGCGCCCCGCTTGCCGGCCGCTTGCGTAGGGACTTTCCGCGCAGTCTCGACGGTGCACCGATGCTGTTGCATGGCGCCGACTCAGCCTTGCGTCAGCGCCTGATGCGATGGCTGGAGCAGCAAGGCGTGCGGCCGCGCATCGTCGCCGAGTTTGACGACACAGCACTCCTCAAAGCCTTCGGGCAGGAGGGCGCCGGCGCGTTCGTCGCCCCGGTGCTGGTGGCCGACCAGATCGCCCTGCAATTCGAAGTCGAGCGCTTCGGCGAAACCGCCGACGTGGTCGACCAGATCTACGCCATTTCGGGTGAACGCCGGCTTACCAATCGCGCAGTCGTAGCGATCAGCCAGGCGGCACGCAACGTCACCTTTGCCTGAGACCGACCTTCATTGGTTGCCCCAGAGGGCACGCGCCACCTCGACTACCCGCGCCAGCTTGGCCCATTGCTCCTCTTTGCCGATGATGTTGCCTTCGACCGTGCTGGCACAGCCGCACTGCGGTGACAACGCGAGTTTCGCCAGCGGCACGAGGCGGCTGGCGTCGTGGATACGGCGCTTCAACTCATCGGCCGGCTCCAGCTGCCCGCGCCTTGGTCGTCACCAGCCCCAGCACTACCTTCATGCCGCCTGGCACATGGCGCAGCGGCGCGAAATCGCCGCAACGCTCGTCGTCGTATTCGAGCAGGAAATGGTCAGGCTTGAGGCCACCCAGCACCGCTTCGGCAATGCGCTCATAGCCGCCTTCGGCGATTGAGCAGCTGCGCGAATTGCTGCGGCAAACGTGAATCCCGACGGCAATGTCGGGGGCGCCGTTACGCGATGCAGGCGGTGGTCAGCTCCACGTAGCGCGCGAGCCGCACATCGGGGTCGTCGACGGCCTCTTGCACCTCGGCGCGCAGGCGGTCGCTGATGAAATAGGTGGGCAAGTCTCGCGCTGGTACACGATGGCGAGGTCGGCGAAGAATTCCTCGATGTCCGGGTAGGCCTGGCTCGATACGGCGGCACGCCCGCCGTGGAAATGCAGGGGCGTAGGCGACGGCAGGGTGATCTTGGCGGTGCGCGTCGTCGCGCTCTTCAGGAACGCGAAATCGGCGGCATTGACCGGCGCGTCCAGATGCACGCGGCCGGTGGTGAGCACGTTCTTGGGCACGTATTTCCAGCCGTGGTCATGTCCATGGTCATTCGCGGCTGGCGCGAAGAAGGACTGTTTGGCATCGCCGTCGCGGATTTCCACGCCCTTCAACGCCGCCACGAAATCGATCCACCAGTTCTCGCGCCGGAACTCGCCGTCGACTACCACGTCGAATCCGCGGTCCTCCTGGCGCCGGGCGATGGTGCAGATGGATTCATCTTCCGCCGCGCGTAGCGCGCTGCCATCGATGGCGCCGGCCTTGAAGCGCGCGCGCTTCGATCAACGCGGCGGGACGGAGAAGGCTGCCGACCTAGTCGGCACGGAAGAACGGGCGGGGCAAGGTGTAAATGCCATCATCCATCGTGCTATATCCATGCCAAGCTACGGCGCCACCCCTACAATCACAAGAGGAACGGAAGGTACGCCTCGGCCGTTTCGAATCACGTTGTAAAGCTCCCCTTCGTAATATCCGGGGCCAGACGACATGTGTTGTTGCAGCGCCTTCATCGGAAGAATTTCCACACCGACATCGATTTGATCCCGTACGTAGAAGGCAAGATGTTTGACGAACAGGTCGTATGCGACAAACGCATATTTCCCGAACTGAACTTCTATCGCAACGCGCTCCTTCACAAAGTCCGTTTGGTTGTAACTGAGAATTGGCGTTTGTCCGGCGCGCTCGATTTCTTTCCTTTGTTGAATCGTCTCCTCGGTCATGGTCCGACGAATCAGCTTTTCGTCATCCGTCACCCAATAGGTAACCCTGCTTTCCGCCCAAGCGCGGTCCTTCAAAAGGGTCTTGAAGCTGCGGTTCATGTCTTTCGGGCTGTACTTCAACTCGCCCAGCATTCGCGCCTCTTTGCTGACTTTTGTTCTGCACGCTTCAGCGTCAACGGCCTCGATCACGACTTGAATCTCGTCCCACAGATTCTTTTTGTGCACGAGCAGATATTCAAGTCCGTTGAGGTGCGAGTAGTACTTGACGATCTTCACGATTCGACCGTATAGACTTTTCGATTCTCCAGCAATCGATGCTGCTGACCGGTTGAAGGTCGAGGTTGTGCGTCGGTAGAACACCAAGGATTCATGGTGAGACTATTGCCCGCTTTCTGAGGGTCATACACCGGCGTATGCCTATCGCGCACAGGTAAAGTTCCGGACATCGCCTTGAGAATTCTGTCCTGCGCGACCTCTACATACTCTTGCATTTTCTCCGCGCCACACCCGCGCCTGCCGTGCCTGGCAGCTGCTGCCAAAGTGGTGCCTGCCCCGGCGAACGGGTCGAAGACCAGGTCGCCAGACTCCGTCAAAGAAAGCATGAGCCTTTCGACAAGTTCAACCGGGAATTGACAAGGATGAATGGTTTTCTCTACGTGATTGTTCTTCACGTTTGGAAAAATCCAGACATCCCCGGGATTCTTGCCCAATGGGTTTCCCGAGAGCTGACCGGCCTTTGGACCCTTGAAGTATTTCTTCCCTGGGTACTTTTGCGGCACTCGGATTGGATCGAGATTGAAGGTGTAAGTGTCTGTTTTCGTGAACCAAAGCACGGTTTCATGCCTGCCTGACATGCGATTCGAGCAATGCAAGCCATGCTCGAAGTGCCAGATGATCCGATTCCTGAGCTTGAGTCCGTGCTTCGCAAACGCGGGATAAAGCGCAATGTCCAGCGGGACTATCGCACCATTGCTGACATAGTTGCCGACTTGCCAGCAGACGCTACCGCGCGGCGCGAGCACGCGAATGCATTCATCGATCACCTTTCCTTGCCATGCCAGATACTTTTCGAAGTCGTCTCGCTTTTCGTACTTCTTCCCAAGGTTATACGGCGGCGAAGTGACTATCAACTGTACGCATTCATCGGGCATCTGCCTCATCAACTCGAAGCAATCGCCGTGATGAAGCGTCGACGAATTCGTGGCGGAATACGTACTCGCAACCGCGGGCCTATCGGTCACAACCTTTGGTGTTGAAAATTTGTCTCGAGCCATGACTGATTCTAGCGCGGCGCCTTCAATCAGCATCGGCTGATGGGCAAACTGGAAACTCATGAGAAAACTCCCACTAGCGTTCGCGGCAACGCCGTTGCTTTTCGTAAAACTGTATATTAATACAGTTTGACGAAAAGCAGGCAAGCGCCCGTTTGACCTGCCAGGCCGGATTAGCCAGGTCGTCGCCGTCATATCGGCATGCACACAGCGCACCATATGCCCCGCCGAGAGTTCCACCTGCTCGGGCCCTGATACCCGGCAGGCGTCGCCCGCCTAAGCGTACTGCGGCGCGAAAGCACAGCCGGGCGGCAAGTTGGCCAGGTCAGGCGGCCTGCCGGCAGGCGATTGCCGGCGTGGCGCCTGCAATGCGGGCGAGTCAAGATCAGGCCGATGGTGTAGGGGTGGCGCGGCGTGCGGATGACGTCGCGCACCGCGCCGATCTCGACGATGCGCACCCCATACATCACGGCGATGCGGTCGGCCACCTCTACCCCGACCGAGATGTTGTGGGTGACGAAGATCATCGACAGGCGCTGCCGGTCGCGCATCAGTAACAGTATTTGCGCCCGCACGGTGGCGTCTAGCGCGGTGGTGGGCTCGATGGCCAGCAGCACCTGCGGATTGCATGCCAGCACAAGGGCGATCATGGCGCGCTGGCGCATGCCGCCGGACATTTCATGCGAATAAGCGTCCAGGCGTTTGGCGGGACTGGGAATGCGCACCTGCTCGAACAGGGTGAACGTGTCGCAGGTTTCCAATGGCTGGCAGTGTGCGCCAAGGAGGTGCATTTCGTGCAATCGTCGGAGGACCCGGACGACGCGGCCCACTCCGCGATACAGTCCGGCGAATGACAACGGGGTCATTCCGGCGGACAACAACACTCATGAATGATGCGCGCCGCCTGATCCGGACGCTTCTCCCGGCCCTTGCCGCCGCAGCAGCGCAGGCCCGGAATCTCTGGCCGTCGAAGCCGGTCAGGCTGATCGTCCCTTCATCGCCCGGCGGCGGCATCGACGCGTATGCACGCATCCTCGCGCAAGCCCTGTCGGAGACGCTGGAACAGCAGTTTGTAGTCCACAAGCGGCCCGGCGGCGCGCCACCGAGCCGGGCCCGGCGGCGCCGAGCGCGAAAGCGCGAAAGGGTCAGGTCTTGCACAATCGCAAACGACAATGATTGTCACTTCGCTTCAGACCGCCTTTGCCTCAACACCAAACGCGGTCGCAGCCAACAGCATATGCCGATCGTTGGTATAAACACGCTGCAAACCGTGCTCTCTGGCGCAAACAAGATGCAACGCATCGACGGTGCGAATAACGATTGTCTTGCCCAACGAACGCACCGCTTCCGCGGTATTTGCGATCAAGGAATCGGTAACCGAAAGCCAGGTCCATAGTCCCGCGTTGCAATCGTCGACAAACTGGGCCGTGACTTCACGATGTTCGCGCACGGTAAAGGCGCCTTCCCGCCACTTGCGGTGAAACACGCTGGTGACTTCGATACGGCCAAGTGCGCTGCAATGCACACGGCCGAGCGATTCCGCCAGTTGCCGGACGGCATCACTCTCCGGCTCGTCGACGTAAAACTTGGCGATGTAGGCCGAATCGAAGTAGCTCACACGTTACTCACGCCTGATCGCGATCTTCGGAAACGGATTGCGTGCTGTCAGTACCGCCTTTAAGTTTGCCGCGCAGGCGTGCATAACCCTTGCGGATTTTGCGCACGGCAAACGGATTGGTCGCGGTTTTTGCTTCCACCGGGATGATCTGCGCGATCACTTTGCCGTTATCGGTCACCGTGATGGCGCCTAACGTCACGCTGCGCCTGACCCAGTCGCCGGTCTTTTCATGCAGTTCGCGTATGGAGATCGTTTTCATGTGTCACAGTGTGTCACACAAGCAAGCCACTCGCAACCGGAGGCATGCGGAGCTCTTTAGCCCTCTCGGGGTAACAGTAAAAAAGTGAACAACAACAAACAGAAAAAGTTGGGCAATCCGCCACCACGCCTGACAAGGCGAATTCAAGCCCGGAGCTTCGCTGGTCGATTTCCTACTCCGGCAAACTGGCAGGTCGACGACCGCGACCGATATTTCGTGAAGGTGATCTGCGGGCCGGCAACCTTGGGAATTCACGCCTTTACCGACGGCTCCGGAAAAACACTGGATGAATATGCCGACGCGGCCATGCAGCGGTGGGATAAGAACATGTGCAGACCAGCAGGGCGCAGCGGGCGCCCATGCCGCCGGCATACATTGCGTCGCTCGCGGGGCTGGCCATGCTGCGCGCATTGCAGACCGCGTTCGTGGCCTCGTTTCACGAGCGCTCCACCCTGGGCGCGCTGATCTGCTTCCTGACCCGCGCGAGCGACGCAATGATCGACGGCGAATGCTTCGCCACTTCCCTCACCCGAATCGGGGTTTCGTCCGCATTGAGAAACGCGATCGTTCGAGGCTGCATGCGAGCCGACTCTGGCAGCGTTGCATTGCCGTGGCCCGATGTTCAGCGCCAAGCCGCGACACGAGGCCTGGTTCGCGCAGGACGTTAACTGCAAGACGCAGTGCTTTCCCGGAGCTGACCAGGCCCGGCACGCGCACCATCGGGTTACAAGGGGTGCCCCCACCACATCGACATCGGCATTGCCCACAGCTTGTCGCCGAAAGGCACCAGGTCACGCCCCGCATAGACGACAAAGCCGCGGTTGAAGGCCTGCGGCTCGGTGTCCTGCAGATGTCGCAATCCTTTGAAGTCGCGGGCGTCCACTGTGGATGCGGCCTTGACCTCGATGCCGGTAAGGTGACCCGAGCGGCTTTCAAGCAGAAAGTCCACCTCGATGTTGTTTTGCGTACGGTAGTGCCACAGCGTTGGTCGCTCGTCTGAAAATGCCACATGTTTGAGCAACTCGGTCAACACAAAGGTTTCCACAACCCGGCCGGGAAGGCCTGATTTGCCCGACAGACCGCTTGCTGTCTCGCCCAATAAATGGCACAGCAGGCCGGTGTCGGGCAAGAAGACCTTGGGCGCCTTGACCAGGCGCTTGCCGGCATTGCGCTCCCACGAAGGCAGCCGCACCACCAGAAACAACAATTCGAGCAGTGCGAAATAGCGTTTCAGGGTGCTCTGCGCCAATCCGCAGGAGCGCGACAGCTCCGCAAAATTCAGCAAGGTTGCGCTGCGGGTGGCCAGAAGGTGCAGCAGGTTGGGAATTTCAGTGAGTTGCTCAATATTGGCCAATTCGCGCACGTCGCGGTGCAGGATGGACTGCACATAGCTGTCGAACCATGCAGTGCGTCGGCGCGGGTTGTTGCGCGTGATGGCATCGGGAAATCCGCCCGCAAGCAGCCGATTGATGATGTCGTCGCGCTCGCACGGGGGCATACTCAACGCGGACAGATCGCCGTGGATCAACCAGTCGGCGCGATTGAATGCGGCGCTGTGGGCCTGCTCGGCGCTTGACAGAGGCCATAGCGAAAGGATTTCGACCCGCCCGGCCAGGGAATCGGCAATGCCGGGCAACAACAACACGTCGGCCGAACCGGTCAGCAAAAAACGCCCGGGCCGGCGGTCGCGATCGACAGCGGCCTTGATCGCCAAGAAGAGTTCGGGCGCGCGCTGCACCTCGTCGAGCGTGATCGGGCCCGCGATTCCATCGATGAAACCCGTCGGGTCAGCCGTGGCGGCATTGAGCACGACGGCCTGGTCCAATGTGAGGTACCGACGCGGGCTCAAGGCCTGCGACGCGGATGCGAGCACCAGCGTTTGCACCAATGTACTTTTGCCGCTCTGGCGTGCGCCATTGAGCACGACCACCGGCGTATCAGCCAGTGCGGCTTCGAGTTTCGCAGCGATGTGTCGAGCGTACATGCGTCAATGTTAATGATTGATTATCATCCAGTCAATGGTTGAATTTTCATCCATTAAATATCGTGCTATCAAGTGCACCGGAGCCGTTTAAGTACAGGAATTTCAACGCCGCTTCGAGTCCGACCATCAATCCCCACGCGCAACCCATGCCGAACCATGAGTTCGGCAAGCGCGTCGCGTGGCAGGGCGCAAGACGACAGGCTCGGTCATCGCGGGCGACGCGTGCCTGTGGCCACCTGCGCGGCCAACGTCCGCCACCCAGGTGGCCAGAGGCACAGACAACGGGCATGCCGGGGCAGGGTTTCAGGGGCTTGGTCAGGCATCTTCGGCGCCAAATCAACGATTGACGCAGACGGTTATGGCCGCATTGCTCCAAAGACGGCATTGAAATTCCTGTCCTCAAGATGAGATTTCGCGCCCTTTTTGAGCCATCCCCGACCAGCGGAAGCGGTTATAACAAAGGTGACGTGTGTTATGTTTTGTTAACCAATTCAACCATTTAGCTGTAACTTTCGTAACTTCCCCCAACGCCGTGACATGCCCGGCGGGAAGGCGCGCGCGCCCCAAAAACGGCATGCAACTACCTGCAGAAAACTATCCTTGCATAGCTTGCGACGCGCATTGTCAATATCGCTGCTGCTCATCGGAAGCCACTGCATGGCGCAGGCGGGCGGCAACCTGTCTGCGAGCGACCTGGCGTACGACGCAATGATCCGCTCCGCACGTGAAGGCAAGGTCGAGCCTGCGCTGCAGCGCATGGATCAGCTGATCGCGCTCGAGCCCTGGAACCCCCGTTTTGTGCATGACTACGTCACGCTGCTGAATTGGGCCGGACGGCATGACGACGCGGTGCGCTGGTGGCCGGTGATGAACTCGGTCGGTTATCCGGCGCCGGCCTATGCATTGAAGGCGCTCGCGCGCTCTGCGCGCGAGGCCGGGTCCACCGACATCGCGCTTGCGGCGTATACGCAGGCCGTCGAACGCGATGCTGCAGACATCGAAGCACATGCCGGCGTGGTGCTGACGTCGCGCGATGCCGATCGCCTCGTCGAGGCAGAAGCGCATGCGCGCGCCCACCTGCCGCGCGCCAGCGGGCGCCTAACCGCACCGGGCCTGCCGCTGGCGCGCGCACTCGGGCTGGTGCTCGAGGCCAGGGGCGACGCGCTGGGTGCAGCGGCGCTGTACCAGGACATTCTTGCGATCGCCCCGGATGATCGCGACGCTGCGCGTCGTCGCGTGCTGATGCTGGGCGACGCCGGGCTTCCGCAACTGGCGTTGCAGGGTGTCAAGGCGTCACCGAACCTGTTTTCCGGCGACGAGGTACGCCGCCTGCAGCATGATCGCAGCGGCCGAATGATCCAGTGGGGCACGCGTCAGATTGCAGTCGATCGTCGCATTGAGCGCTTCGCCGCGACCGAGCGCGCCCTCGCCGCGAACGCAGGCGTGATCGATGGCGCGCCGCCGGGCGCCGCCGTCGCTACCGAATTCGATCGCCTGGTCGTGCTGCGCGACCGGGTGCGCATGGCCGAAGCCCGCGACCTGTTCGTCGATCTCGAGCGCCGCGGCGTGGTGCTGCCCGCCTATGCTCTGACGGCCGCTGGCGATGCCTACCTGTATCTCGAGCAGCCCGAGCGCGCACGCGACCTCTACCTGCGCGCCGCGGCCGACAGCGGCAGGCGCGAGCCCGGTATCCTGTTTTCGCTGTTCTATGCCTATGTCGAATGCGAGCAGCACGCGCTTGCGCGGCAGGTCGCCGACGAGTTGCTGGCGATCACACCACCGATCATCAACAAGGGCTACAAGGGCGTCGAACTCGACAACCCGGACTACCCTGCGGCCATCATCACCCAGGGGCTGCAACTGATTTTCAGCGACCGACTGGATGCCGCCCAGTTGCATCTGGCCGAGGCGCTGCGGCGCGCCCCCTTCAACTTCGGCCTGCGCGCTGCGCAAGGTACGCTGCTGGCCAGCCGCGACCGGCCGCGCGCCTCGCTCGATGCGTTCGACGCGCTTTTGGTCGACGACCCCGACCACCTGAATGCGCGCATCGGCCGGGCCGAGAACCTGCTCACCCTGCGGGCCTGGCCCAAGGCGGGCGACGAACTGGCACAACTCAGGCGTGACTACCCGGAATACAAGGGTGTGCTGGCGGCCAACGACAAGTACGCCGTGCACGCAAGCCCCCTGTTGACCGTGGACAGCACTTTCGGCCGCAGTCCGTCGGCGGGTGCCGCCGGCCCGATCAGCTCGCGCGATGCGGCGCTCGACGTGCACTACTACGGCAGTCCGTTCAACAACTACTTTCGCGCGTTCGGGCACCTGCGCCTGGCCGAGGGCAGGGTCGACCTGAATGGTGTCGAGACCACGGTGCAGCGCGATCGCATCGGCATCGGCGGCGACCTGCGCCGGCCCGGCTGGGAAGCGCGGGCCGAACTGCATGCGCCCTTGCGCAGCGGGTCCGGCAATGGCCTGGCGCTCGCCCTCACGCACGAATTCAGCGACGCCTGGCGGGTACGCGCACGCTACGATTCGAATACCAGCGAGCTCGCCTGGCGCGCCTTCGGCAACGGCATCAGCGCGCGCGCGGTCGGGCTCGATGCGACTTACACCGTGCACGAGTCGCGCAGCTTCGGCGCCAGCCTGGCGCGCCTTGACTACAGCGACAGCAACCGGCGCGACAGCGCGGCTATGTCCTGGCGGGAGCGCTGGGTCTCCGGCCCGGTCTACAAGTTCGGCACCGTCCTGTCAGCAGGCACCTCCGCCAACAGCCGCGACGCGCAGCTGACGCCTTACTTCAACCCCGCGCATGATCGGAGCCTCGATGCCGCACTGATCAACGAATGGCTCACCTGGCGGCGTTACACGCGCTCGTTCACCCAGCGCCTGGTGGTCGGCGTGGGCACCTATGGCCAGAGCGGCGCCGCCACCTTGCCGGTCCGGTCCTGGCGCTACGAGCATGAATGGTCCCGCGACCGGCGCATCGATCTGCGCTACGGCATCGGCAGTTCGCGCCACCCGTATGACGGCGTGCAGCAGACGCGGCACTTCCTGTATCTGAACCTGGCCTGGTCGCCGCCATGGTGAATCGCTTGGTCCGCATGCTGTGCGCCTGGCTGCTGCTGGCGCCGGCGCTGCATGCGCAGGGACTGGCACAGGCACCGGCCCCTGCAGCGCCTGCGGTCGCCGATGTGCCCGGCAGTTTTCGCGTGCTGTCCTACCACGACGTGCGCGACCAGTTGCGCAGTACCTTCGCCGCCGAGCCCGAGGCCACCGCGGTGGACACCGCCGAACTGGTGCGCCAGTTTTCCTGGCTGCGGGAAAATGGCTACCAGCCGGTCAGTGTCGATGCCATCGAGCGCTCGCGCGCCGGCGGCCCGGCCCTTCCCGACAAGGCCGTGCTGCTCACCTTCGACGACGGCTATCGCAGCGTCTACACCAGGGTGTTTCCGCTGCTCAAGCTGTTCAATTATCCAGCTCTGATCGCGCTGGTCGGCAGCTGGCTCGAAAGCGCAGGCATGGTTGCGTATGGCGACCAGAGTTTGCCGCGAGACCGGTTCGTGTCCTGGGACGAGGTGCGCGAAATGCAGGCTTCGGGCCTAGTCGAGGTCGCCTCGCATTCGCACGACCTGCATCGCGGCATCATCGCCAATCCGCAGGGCAACAGCATTCCGGCCACGATCGCGCGCCAATACGCGGCGGCCACCGGCGCCTACGAAACCGAAGCGGCCTACCGTGCGCGCGTCGCGGCCGACCTCAAGGCCGGGGCCGATCTGCTGCAGGCGCGAACCGGGCGCCGCCCGCGCGTCATGGTCTGGCCCTATGGCGCCTACAACCAGGTCGGCATCGAGGCCGCAGCGCAGGCCGGCATGCGCATCACCATGAACCTGGAGCCGGGGCCGAATCCGCCGGCGCAGCCGCTATCGGCGATCCGCCGCACGCTGGTGATGTTCAATCACACCGAGTCCGAACTGATCGAACTGCTGCGCCAGCCCAGCCAGCTTGACGGCCAGGTGCGCCCGATCGAGCGCGTGGTCCATGTCGATCTCGACTATGTCTACGATCCCGATCCGGAACAGCAGGAAAAAAACCTGTCGCTGCTGCTCGAGCGCATCCTGCGCATCCGGCCGAGCAGCGTTTACCTGCAGGCCTTCGCTGATCCCGATGGCGACGGCGTTGCCGACCAGGTCTATTTCCCGAACCGTCACCTGCCGGTGCGCGCCGACCTGTTTTCGCGCGTCGCCTGGCAATTGCGCACCCGTACCGGTGTGCGCGTGTATGCGTGGATGCCGGCCCTTTCGTTTCGCCTGCCTGCCGGCCACGCCGCCGCGGCCAGCGTGGTGCGCGTCGACCCGGAAGCGCCGGCCGGGGCGGGTGTGAATCGCCAGCATCGCCTGTCGCCCTTCGACGCACTGGCGCGCCGCACGATCACCGAGATCTACCAGGACCTGGCGCGGCACGCGGTGTTCGGCGGCCTGCTGTTCCACGACGACGCCACCTTGTCGGACCACGAGGATGCGAGTCCCGCCGCGCTGCGCCAGTACCGCGCGTGGGGCCTGGGCGATTCGCTGCAGGGGATCCGGGCCGACGCGCAGAAGCGCCGCGCGTTCGCGGAGAAAAAGACCGCCCATCTGGTCGACTTCACGCTCGAACTCGCGCGCGAGGTGCGCAGCCATCACCCCGCGCTCCTGACCGCGCGCAACCTGTTCGCCCGCCCGGTGCTGGAGCCGGAGGCGCAGGAGTGGTTCGCGCAGTCGCTCGAATCCTTCCTCGGCGCCTACGACTACACCGCGCTGATGGCCATGCCCTGGATGGAAGGCGCCGCCGATGCCGATGCCTGGCTCGACACCCTGGCGGCGCGGGTCAAGGCGGTGCCCGGCGCGCAGGAGCGCGTGGTGTTCGAACTGCAAAGCGTCGACTGGCGCAGCGGCCTGAGGATTCCGGCGCAGGTAATGGCCGCGCAAATGCGCCGGCTACATGCCACCGGCGCGCGCCACTTCGGCTATTACCCGGACGATTTCCACAACGATCATCCGGCCGAGGAAGTGATCCGGCCCGCCCTGTCGCTCGAAGCCCATCCGGTCAGGCGTTGACCGGTCATGAATGTCGACTTAAGCGGGCTCATCTACGGATTCGTTTTCTACTATCCGTTGTTCATGGCCTATATCTGGATGATCGGCGGGCTGGCCTACTACTTCCACTACGAGCGGGGCGCGCTGGCGGTGACCGAGCCGATGTCGGTGTTGCGCGGAGTGCCGCGCGTCTCGATCATCGTGCCGTGCTACAACGAGGCCGACAACGTGCGCGACGTAATCGGCCATCTGTCGGGCATGCGCTATCCGGACTACGAGATCATCGCGGTCAACGACGGCAGCACCGACGCTACGGGCGCGATCCTCGATGAACTCGCGGTGCAGGATGCGCGCCTGCGCGTGATCCACCAGGCGAGCAACCAGGGCAAGGCGGTGGGCCTGACCACGGCGGCGCTGATGGCCTCGTCGGAGTACCTGTTGTGCATCGACGGTGACGCGATCCTCGATCACGACGCCATCCCGTGGCTGTTGCGGCACTTCGAGTCCGGCCCGCGGGTAGGCGCGGTGACCGGCAATCCGCGCATCCGCAATCGCTCGACCATGCTGGGGCGCCTCCAGGTGGGCGAATTCTCGTCCATCGTCGGCTTGCTCAAGCGTGCGCAGCGCACCTACGGCCGCATCTTCACGGTCTCCGGTGTTGTTACTGCGTTTCGGCGCAGCGCGCTCGCGCAGTGCGGGTTCTGGAGCCCGGACATGCTCACCGAAGACATCGACATCAGCTGGAAGCTGCAGACCCAGCACTGGGCCGTGCGTTTCGAGCCGCGCGCGCTGTGCTGGATCCTGATGCCGGAAACCCTGCGCGGCCTGTGGCAGCAGCGCCTGCGCTGGGCCATGGGCGGCGTGCAGGTGGTGGCCAAGTACCTCTGGATCACGCGCGAGTGGAAGGCACGGCGCATGCTGCCGGTGCTGGCTGAATACTTCATCAGCGTCACCTGGGCGTATGCGATGGCGTTCGTGATCGTGATGTGGATCGCAGGCTTTTTCATCGACCTGCCGCCGCGCTGGCAGATCAGCCTGATACCCGGCTGGCACGGCATTCTGATCGGCAGCACGGCACTGCTGCAGTTCTTCATCGCCATGCTGATCGACCGCCACTACGATCGCCGGATCCTGCGTTACCACTTCTGGATGATCTGGTATCCACTGGCGTACTGGATGCTCAACATGTTCACCACTGTCGCCGCGCTGCCCAAAGTGCTGTGGCGCGAGAGCGGCAAGCGCGCGGTGTGGACCAGTCCGGACCGCGGTGTGCACCAGTCTGCCGGCGCGACCAAGGGCGGGGCGGACGCGGCCGCACCTTCGCGTGCGAACGGATGAAAGACCTGATCATCGACAGGCCGGCGCTGCAGGCACTGCCCGACCGGCTGCTATGGGCCGTGGTGACCACCGTGTTCTGGTTCATCTGGTTCTATCTGTGGCTACCCTGGATCACGCTGGCGGCGTGGGTGCTGTCGGGCTATGCCGGCTACCTGCAATACCTGATCTACGACTCGCAAGTCGACAACGCACGATTGTTCGGCACCTACCTGCTGGTGATCCAGGCGCTGGGCGCGGTATTGCTCGGCTGGGCATTTCTCGAATGGTGGCGCTTTCACGGCCGCGACCGGCGGCGTCCCTCGGCCGATCTGACCCTGGAGCAACTCGCCGCGCCGTTTCAGCTGGACCCTGTCAGCCTGGCCGGCTGGCAGATGGCGCGGCGCCTGGTGGTGTCGCACGACCTTCATGGCCGGGTGGTCGGTGCGGTGGTCAGCGAACCCGCTTTAGCGCCGCGTTGATCGTAGCGGGCAGTCTCTTGAGGTCGCGCGCTGCGCCGATTCGACAGGGACATCCGCGCCGCAACGACGATGCGTTGGCAGCTGTGAACGGCGGTCCAAATCCGCCACTACACGGCGATGCGCTTTTTTCGGGCATGAACAATGCGTGACGCCAGAAAGCCCATGAGCAGGGTCAAGGGCAGGGCTGCGGTCTTTTGCAGCCTGGTGTAGCGGACCCTTGACGCGGCGCAGGGGCGCCAAATCAACCATTGACGCAGACGGATCTGGCCGGATCACTCCAAAAATGGCATTGAAATTCTTATCCTTCCGCGACCCCGAGGCCGCAAAGCTTTCCGACATACGCTATTGCCTGGTCGATCCGCAGGTGCGCGCGCGTGGCAAAAGCGCCTGGCCAGTCCGGTCTGGACCGCGCCGCCGAACGCCGGTCACCGGGATATCGTCGAACTCGAGCGCGGCGGCCGCCTGCAGGCCTTCATCACCCAGAATATCGACGGGCTGCATCAGAAGACGGGAAATACGCCGGATCGTGTGATCGAAGTGCAAGGCAGCATGCACGCGGTCGTGTGCCTCGGCTGCGGTTCGGCCGGGTCGATAGTCCCGGTGCTCGAGCGCGTGCGGGCCGGCGAGGCCGACCCGGAATGCGGCGCTTGCGGCGCTACTCTCAAAAGTGCGGCCATCCTGTTCGGTGAAGGTCTGTCGCCCGGGGTGATGGAGCGCGCGATGGCCGCTGCCGAGGAGGCCGACTTGCTGATCGCGGTCGGCACCAGCCTCGCGGTCTACCCGGTCGCCGGTGTGGTGCCGGCGGCGAAGGAGGCTGGAGCGCGCCTGTTGATCGTGAATGCGGAACCGACGCCATTCGATTCGATCGCCGACCCGGTACTGACAAACCCTATAGGCGAAGTGCTGCCTATGCTGATACAGTAAGGATCGACGGTCCGGGGGCCTGCCGTTGTAATCGGGTGCCAACCGGACGATCAGACATACAACGAGGAGCGAAAAAATGGACAAGCATCGCTTTGGACTGGCGCTGGCCGCGTTGGCGGCGATTTCCGTTGGCGGCGCAGCCGTCGCGCAGGACGTCAAGCTGCCGCAAACCCTGACCTTCACCGCCTACGACACCGGTTCCTCCGGGTTCAACATCGCAGTCGCGGTCGGCAAGATGTTCAAGGACAAACACAACGCCGACGTGCGCATCCTGCCGGCGGGCAACGACGTCGCGCGCCTCGCGCCGCTCAAGGGTGGAAGGGCGCAAGCTTCCTACATGGGAGTCGGCGTCTATTTTGCGCAAGAGGGCGTGTTCGAATTCGGCGCCAAGGAGTGGGGTCCGCAGGCGCTGCGCCTGATCTTGGCGTCGAGCGACTGCAACGCCATTTCCCTTGGCGTCGCCAAGGATACCGGCGTACGCCAGATCAAGGACTTGAAGGGCAAGCGCATCGGCATGGTGGTGGGTTCGCCCGCGCTGAACCAGAACGCGTTTGCCATTCTCGCTTTCGGGGGCTTGACCAAGGCGGACGTCAAGCTGGTCGAGTTCTCCAGTTACGGCGCCATGTGGAAGGGCATCATCAACAATGAAGTCGATGCCGCGATCGCCTCGACCATTTCCGGCCAGACCAAGGAAGTCGAAGCCTCGCCGCGCGGCATCATCTATCCGCCGACGCCGGTGGCGGACAAGGCCGGCTGGGCGCGCCTGAACAAGATCAGCCCCTACTACACGCCGCAAAAGACCACTTGCGGGCCGGGCATGTCGGCGCAGGCGCCGGTGGAACTGCCCAACTACCCCTATCCGATCTTCAGCGCCTATGCTTCGCAGTCGGCCGACCTGGTGCATGCGATGGCCAAGTCGATGATCGCCAATTACGACGCTTTCAAGGACGGCGCGCCTGGTGCGGCCGGCCTGGAACTGAAGCGCCAGTTGCTTTCCTGGGCGATTCCCTATCACGATGGTTCGGTCAAGGCATTGAAGGAGGCGGGCGTGTGGAAGCCCCAGCACGACGCCTACAACCAGAAGCTTGTCAAGCGCCAGGAGGTCCTCGCGACGGCGTGGAACGGCCTGGTAAAGGCCAATCCGCCGGATGACAGGGACGCCTTCCAGAAGGCCTGGCAGACGGTGCGTGCCGCGGCGCTACGCAAGGCCGACTTCGAAGTCATCTTCGAGTAAGGGTGAGCATCGACCCGCACCACGCGGCGGGCCCGGCCGAATCGGAGTTCATCCGTGTCCGTTCGCTCACGGGCGTCTGGCGCGGCCTTTTGATCGGTGCGGCCGCTACTACGATCTTCCTGTGCGTCAATCAGCAGTTCGTCCTGCGCTTTTTCGTCGGCTTCACACCGCTCAACACCGAGTACTACTACGGTCTTGTATTGGTGATGCTGCCGTTCGTGTTCGTGATTTTTCCGGGCACGGCGAATGCGCGCCTGGATAAGGTTGGGTGGTACGACGCGCTGCTGTTCGTGGCGACGATTGCAACTGCGTTCATCTTCCTTATCAACATCCGCCGGGCGGCGGAAACCGGCTGGGAGTTTGGCGGCGCGCCCGCACACCTGATCTGGGCGGGTTTTCTGATGTGGGCCCTCCTGATGGAGGCCTTGCGCCGCACCGGTGGCTGGGGTCTTGTGCTCTCGGTGCTGCCGTTCACGTTCTATCCCGTGGTTGCCGACTCGTCGTGGCTAGGCCCGCTCAAGGGCACTCAATCGACGATGGCGCAGACCAGCGCCTATCACATGCTGTCCTCCGAGAGCCTGCTGGGCATTCCGGTCCAGGCGTTTGCCGAGACGGTAATCGGCTTCCTCGTGTTCGGCACCGCGCTCATGATGACCGGCGCCGGAAAATTCTTCATCAACATCTCCTTCGCGCTGTGCGGCACCTTTCGCGGCGGCGCCGCCAAGGTATGCATTTTCGCCAGCGCCCTGCTCGGCATGATGTCGGGCAGCATCGTATCGAACGTTCTGACCGCCGGGTCGATGACCATCCCGGTGATGAAACGCACCGGCTTTTCCGCGGTGTATGCCGGCGCGATCGAGGCCTGCGCGTCCACCGGTGCGGTGCTGGCGCCGCCGGTGATGGGCGCGACCGCCTTCGTGATGGCGCAGTTTCTGGGCGTGAGCTATGCCCAGGTCGCGCTCGCTGCGACGCTGCCGGCGGCGCTGTACTACCTCGGGCTGTTCCTGCAGGTCGACGCCTACGCCGCGCGCAACGGCCTTGAAGGCCTGCCGCGCGAAGGTCTGCCGCGCATGTGGGACACTTTGAAGGAAGGCTGGTACTACGCGTTCGCCATCGCGCTGCTCATTTTCATGCTCCTGGTGATGAAACGCGAAAGCCACGCGCCGTTTTACGCCACGCTCTTGTTGTTGGCGCTCAACCAGGCCTTCAACCGTGAAAGGTGGACCATTGCCACGCTGCTCAAATTTCTCGAGCTCAACGGCAAGACCTTCGCCGAACTGATCGGCATTCTTGCCGGCTGCGGCCTGTTGATCGGCGCGTTTTCCCTGACGGGCGTCATATCGAGCCTCGCCAACGACCTGCTCGCAATCGCCGGCAACAACGTGCTCCTGCTCCTGGCGATGACGGCTCTGACCAGTCTCGTGCTGGGCCTGGGCCTGACCACCACGGCCTGTTACATATTTCTCGCGATCCTGGTCGGCCCGGCGCTTGAAAAGGCCGGCCTTAACAAGATGGCGGTCCACATGTTCGTCTTCTACTGGGGCATGCTGTCGTCGATCACCCCGCCGGTGGCGATCGCCTCGTTCGCCGCCGCCGGCATCGCCGGCGCCCCGCCGATGCAAACCGGCTGGGCGTCGATGCGGGTGGGAAGCATCATCTATTTCATTCCCTTCTTCTTTGTCCTCAATCCGGCCTTCGTGTTGCAGGGGCCGTGGCTGGAGTCGCTCTACCTGGTGCTGTGCGCCGGCATCGGGTCGATGTTCATCTGCGGCGGGCTGCAGGGCTACCAGCTGTTCGTCGGCGACCTGCGCGGCTGCGGCCGAATGGAGTGGCCGCTGCGCGTGCTGCTCATGCTGGGGGGCATCGCCCTGGCCGCGCCCGGCGGCGGCATCATGCCGGTCACGCACCAACAGATGGCGTGGCTGGCGTTCTTGCTCCTCGTGCCTACGTTGGGCATGGCGTACTGGATGGTACGGCGGCGCCCTGCGCCGATTCGATAGGGACATCCGCGCCGCAACGACGATGCGTTGCCAGCCGCGGTGATTTTGCTGAAGGTGCGTGAAACGCACCAGCCGCTACGCATTTCGCCGGTGACCCGGCGAGGACAGTTTTTGCCGCATTCGCCGCCCCATAGCCCGGCTACGGGGCAAGAAGGCGGTGAAAAATGGACCGCTGCGGCCGATTTGCTCACCGACGCTCCTCCAGTCCGACAGGTTGCTAGGTTTTGAATGCGGCGAATAGACATAGATCGAGGCGATGGTCGTGATCGGAATTTTGGCGCGTGCCCGGGCGGTGAGCACCGCGCCGATATCCGATACGCCGAAGTCGGCCGCGCCCGCTCCGACCTTGGTGGCAGTATCACCGCTACCATAACCGCGGGTAATGGTGATGTCCAGGACGATGCCGCTTTTCTCGCGCGGTTCGGCGAGCGGCTGACCGCCGACTTCGACCCGCCCGGCGGACGGCTTGATCAGGCCCGCCAGGATGCCGCTCATCAACATCACCAATTCTCTGGTGCATGCCGAAGACGGCGGCGCCGTGCACTCGGTGATGGTGGGCGCCTCTATGGTGGTAGAGGCACGCAAGCTGCTGAACGTCGACATGGAAAAGCTGGCACTGGACGCGGAAAACGCGGTCGAGCGCCTGGAGCGCCTGAACCACGCCAACCACGCGCTATATTGCGAACTCGAGCCGGTGGTGGGCAGCTACTGCCCGGGCCTGGCGGCCGAGCCGTTTCATGTGCATCGCTACGGGGCTTGCCAGCACACGCATTGAGCGCGTGGACATGCGTTCGCGCGCAGACCCCGGCACTTGATGGCGTGGCAGGCAGGGCAAGCCTGTTACGCCATCATTGCCTTGCGTTTCGCGACCGCGCTGTCCGGAGTGGTCATGATCGGCACGCCGACGCGCGCCTGTGCCAGCTTCTTCGCCCACGCCATTGAAGACTGCACGAATGCGATGGCGCGTCCTTGAAGCACGCGCTGGATGGTCAGTCTCCGACGAGTTCATTCAGACCTTCGACGATCTGCGCAAGATCTTCGGGAGTGGCACGTCCCAGCCTGGCGCCAATACGTTCAACCGAGAGAGTTCGTATCTGACTGATCTTCACCCATGACTGCTTCTTGAGCTTAGAAGAGCGAAGTTCATGCGAAAGCGGGAAGCCGGCGTGTTGCGGGTGGCTGGTCAACGCTACCGCGATAACGGTGCCGGAGCGTTCGTTGAATACGTCGTGGCTGAGAATCAACACCGGACGCAAGCCGGCCTGTTCGTGGCCGCGCACCGGATTGAGGTCGGCCCAGCGAATCTCGCCCCTCAGTATTCTGGCCACGTTTCCAGAGCCCCGCTCAAGCCTTCTTCGGCAAGCGCCTTCTCGAACTTCGGATCGAGCTTCGCGCACTCCGAGGCGAGTCGGCTGCGCTCCATCCGTGCCAGCTTCTCGGAAACGGCCAACTGAATCGCCCGGCTGCGATTGGGGAAAACGCACTTCGCCACCAGGCTGTCAACGTGCCTTAATGTTTCGCTGTCAATGGAAATCGCGACTTTGACGCTGCCCATCTCGCACCTCGTTAGTATGACAATTAATCATACCATAGCCCGATCGCATCGAGAACCCAATGCTGACGCCTGGCTTGGCCGTCATCGGAGATGGGCGACGCTTACAACGCAGGAGTGGCAACTTGTGGTCGAGGGATCGGCGGCTGATGGTCGACCGGCGCTGCCGCCTACGGCTGGGCGCTGCTGCTGGCGCGCATCTACGAGGTGCTGCATCTGCTGTGTCCCAGGTGCGGTGGCGAAAATGCGGATCATCGCCTTCATCACCGAAGCGGCGGTGATCCAGGCGATTCCCGGTCACCTGGGCGAGTCTAAGCAAGCGCCGCGTCTGCTGCCGGTGCGCAGGCCGCCGCTGTGGGCGATGCCGGACCGTGGATCGGAGGCAACCAATCCGCAAGCGCAACCCATGCCGGACCATGAGTTCGGCAAGCGCGTCGCGTGGTAGGTCAGAAGACGATCAGGCTCGCTCGCCGGGGGCGACGCGTCCTGTGGCCACCGCGGTGCGCTCGCGGCCGACCACGGCGTGCTGGACCCGATCGAAATCGACGGGGAGTCCGTCGGCGACATGCGGCGCGAGCGGACGCTTTACCTGTCGCTGTTCGATTTGTCCGGGCACCCGGCGGTATCTTTGCCGGCGGGTCAGGATGGCAATGGCGTGCCGATCGGCGTGCAACTCGTGGGGCGCCGGCATGGCGACGCCGACCTGCTGGCCGCCGCGCCCTGCTACGAGCGTGCGGCGCCGTGGGCCGGAAAGACGCCCGCGGTGGCCTGACGCCGCAGGCGCTACATGCGGTGTGCCACCTGCGAAGCTTGCGGTTGGCGTAGTATTCCGTTGGGCTGTCGGGCGCACCGCAGTGTCGGCATTTTCGATTTACTGCATATTGAGCTGGGCCAAATGTGTAGGGCGAAAGTGCCTTTTCCATGAAAACCATTGATGGGGGATTCGAAATGCGTGTGACGCGTGCATTGATCGCGGCGATGATGATGGCCGTGCTGATTGAACCGGCTGTGGCACAGACCGACAGCGGACCGATCATGATCGGTTCCTCCATACCGTTGACTGGAGGCGTCGCCGCCTTTGGCCAGCAATCGCGCTGGGGCGCCGAGATGGCGCTTTCCGAAGCGAACGCCGCCGGTGGCGTGCTGGGGCGCAAGCTCGAGATCGATTTCCAGGACAACCGCTGCAATCCGGCCGAAGCCGTCAAGAGCGTCACGCAGATGCTTTCGACCAAAAAGTACGTTGCGATCCATGACGGCCTGTGCAGTTCGGCCGCGCTGGCGATCATGCCGCTGGTGGAGCGCGCTGGCGTGCCTTTCATCATCGCCAATGCATCGGCCACCTCGATCGCCGAGAAGTCGGGGGTGGGCGGCAACAAGTGGACTTTCAAGATCAATCCGACCGACGCCAGCTTGCTCAATGCGCTGGTTGGGTGGCATGAAAAGGATGGTCGGGCGGCCAACATCGCCTTCCTGGGCGAAGACACCGATTTCGGCCGCGCCGGCGCCGCCGGCTATGAGGCGGCCCTGGCCAAGCGCAAGATGAAACTCGCGTCGGTGGATTTCTATCCCAAGGGCATGGCGGACTTCACCGCCATCTTCGCTCGCATCAAGGCGAAAAAGCCGGCCATGTTTGCGCTCTATGCGATCGATGCCGATTTCCAGAACGCGATCCGCCAGTGGTACAGCGTGGGCGGCGGCGTGCCCCTGACCGGGCGGGTGCTGGTCGACCAGGTGCCCAAGGAGATCATGGAAAGCGGCTTCATGGACGGCACGACCTCGGTGCAGCCCTACGACACCAATGTGGACACGCCGGCCAACAAGGCCTTCGTCGAGGCGTTCCGCAAGCGCAACAACGTCGCCCCCAACCTGGTGGGGTTCGAGTCCTATGAGTCGATCAAGGTGCTGGTCGATGCGATCCGCCGTGCCGGCAGTGTCGACCCGGCAGCGATTCGCGACGCGCTGGCCAAGACGAAGCTGCAGTCCATTCTCGGTACCACCATCGAATTCGACGAGAACAATCTCGCCCACAACAATGCCATCATCCTCACCATCAAGGGCGGCAAAGTGGTGGTGCTGGGATTGTCGAAGACCTGAAGTCGAGCCGTCTTGATGGCATTGAGGGCGGACCCTTGCGGCGTCCAGTGACCGACATGTGCGCAGCGGCCCGGCGCACGTTGACACCGACAGCCGGCTGACGCCGATGGACGCGGGCTTCCTGATGGGCCTTCTGATCAACGGCCTGGTCATCGGCGTGATCTACGCGCTGGTGGCCATCGGCCTGTCGCTGATCTTCGGTGTGCTGGAGATCGTCAATTTCGCCCACGGCGAGTTTTACATGCTGGGTGCTATCGCCGCCTACTTTCTGGTGGCCAACGCCGGCTTCGGTTACTGGCCTGCGGTGCTGGTGGTGACCTTGGTTGCGGTTTGTCTGGGCTATGTGCTGTTCGAGGCGCTCCTGGGTGGGCTGCGCGGCGAAAGCTTCGAACGCAGCATCCTGTTGACGCTCGGCCTGTCGATGGTGTTGCAGAACGGCGCGGTATTTCTCTTCACCACCACGCCGAAAATGATGACCACACCGCTCAGCTACGCGACCCTCACGCTGGGCGACCTGCGCATCTCGGTGGTACGCCTGTATGCCCTGGGTCTGGGGCTGGCGGCTTTCGCCTTGCTGTATGTCGTGCTCTATCGCACCCGCATCGGCAAGGCAATGCGCGGGGTGGCGCAGAACCGCAATGCCGCGCTGATGGTGGGCATCGATCCGCATGTGGTTGCGCGCCTGGCGGTGGCGATCGGCATCGGCCTGTCGGGGCTGGCCGGCGCGGCATTGGCGCCGGTATACGCGGTGCATCCGCTGATGGGCTTCGCGTTCGTGTTCAAGGCCTTTGCCATCATCATCATCGGCGGGCTGGGCAATGTGTCGGGCGCGGCGCTGGCGGCCTTGGCCCTGGGTGTGCTGGAAACCCTGATCGGCGGCTTTCTGCCGCTGGTGATGGTCGACGCCCTGGCCTTCGGCGCGATGATTCTGGTTCTGCTGGTCAAGCCGCACGGCCTGTTCGGGCGCGGAGTGCGGGTGTGACAGCGGCGGGTGTGACGGTGGCGGGTGTGACGGTGGCGGGTGCGCTGCGCTTCCTGTTGCCGGCCGGTGCCTGTGCCGTCCTTTTGCTGCTGCCGCGCCTGACTGCCAACGAGTATCTGTTCGCCCTGGGGGTGAGCTTCGCCACCTTTTCGGTGTTGGCTGGCGGCTTGAATCTGGTCTACGGCTATACCGGCCTGCTCTCGTTTGCGCAGGTCGGGTTCTTCGGCATCGGTGCCTACGCCGCGGCCCTTCTGGTGACGGAGCAGCAATGGCCGTTTCTCGCCGCGGTGGCGGCAGCCGGCGCGATCGCTACCGTGGCCGGCCTGGTGATCGGATACTCGTCCTTGCGCCTGTCGCGCCACGCGTTCGCGATCGTCACCCTGAGTTTTGCCCTGTTGTGCATGATCGTCGCGCGCGACTGGGTCTCGCTCACGCGCGGCGCGATGGGCATTCCCGGTTTGCCAGCGCCGGTGTTAAACCTGCCGGCGGGCCTAAGCTGGCGCATCGCGTCGCCTGCCGACTTTCATTGGCTGATGACGATTTTCGCAATCGCGGCCAATGCGCTGATCTACCTGGTGATGACCTCGCGCCTCGGGCGGGCAATGCGCGCGATCCGGCAAAACGAGGCACTGGCGCGCTCCCAGGGTATCAACCCGCTGGCCTACAGACTCCTGGCGCTGGGGCTCTCGGCACTGCTGGCCGGCCTCGCCGGTGGCCTGTTCGTGTTCTACCTCACCATCGTCGACCCTTCGGTGTTCGACTTCTACTACACCGAAACCATGCTCATCATGGTGATCATCGGCGGCGCCGGCAGCTTCTGGGGCGTGCTGGTCAGCACCGCCGTGCTTACGGTCGTGCCCGACCTGCTGCGCTTTTCCACCGATTTGCGCATGGTGCTCTACGGCGTGATCCTGATCATCGTGATGCTGGTGTTTCCAGGCGGTATCGGCGGCTGGCTACGCAAACGCGGCGTGGCGCGCTGGCGCAGCGTGCGTGTGGCGAAGTCATGAGCGCAGCACCACTGCTCGAAGTCCGCGGCCTGACCAAGCGCTACCTCGGCCTGACCGCGCTCGACAGCCTGTCATACAGTGTCGAGCCCGGCGCGGTGGTCGGCATCATCGGACCGAACGGATCGGGCAAAAGCACGAACGTAGACTGCATCAGCGGCTTTCAGGGTGCGGACGCGGGCCACTGGTTTCTCGACGGCGTCGAGCTGACCGGCCTACCCGCGCACCGGATCGCACAGACCGGCCTGGTACGCTCATTTCAGAACGTGCAGGCCTACGACGAGATGACCCTGCTGGAAAACCTGTGCGTGGCGCGCCAGGAAATCGATGGTATCGGCTGGTGGGCGACGCTTGCACGCAGTGCGAGGCTGCGCGAAGGCGAGGCCGCGGCAGAGGCGCGCGGCCGCGAGTTGCTCGCACTGGTCGGCCTGGCGGAGTTCGCCCAAGCGCCGGCGGCGATCCTCTCCTACGGCCAGCGCAAGCTGCTCGCGATCGCGGCCTGTCTGATGGCAAGGCCCAAGCTGATCATCCTCGACGAGCCGGTGGCCGGCGTCAATCCGACCATGATCCGCCACATCGCCCAAGTGATCCGCAAGCTCAACGCCGAAGGCATCGCCCTCATCATCATCGAGCACAACGTCGACTTCGTCATGTCCCTGTGCCGGCGGGTGATCGTGATCGAAGCCGGGCGAAAGATTGCAGATGCCTCGCCGGCGGTGGTGCGCGCCGACCCGCGCGTTCTGGCGGCCTATCTCGGCCGGGCAGGCGCGGCAGAAGCCCAGGGTGCGCATGGCTGACATTGCGCCTGCGCCCGCCCTCCTCGAACTCGACCACCTCTCGGCCGGCTACACCGACGACCCGGTGGTGGTCGACTTCACGGCGAGCATTCCGGCCGGAACCATCACCACCGTGATCGGCCCCAATGGCGCCGGCAAATCAACGCTTCTGCGCGCCATCGCCGGCACCAACCGCCACTTCGGCGGCAGCGTGAAACTGCGCGGCCAATCCATCGAGCGCCTCACGCCGACCCAGCGCCTCAAACTCGGCGTCGGCTGCGTGCCGCAAGGCCGCTGCAATTTCCCCTTGATGACAGTGCGCGAGAACCTCGAACTTGGCGCGTTCACGCTGCCCAAGTTTGCAGCGGCCGAAGCGCAGGACCGCGTGCTGGCGCAGTTTCCGTTGCTTGCCACGAAGCTCGACATGCTGGCCGGCAACATGAGCGGCGGCGAGCAGCAGATCCTGGAGACCGCGATGGTGCTCGAGACCGGGCCGCAGCTGCTGCTGCTAGACGAGCCCTCGCTGGGATTGTCCCCGGGAAACCAGGAACAGGTGTTCGCCACCATCGCGGAACTGCGCGGCCGCGGCCTGACGGTGCTGGTAGTCGAGCAGAACGCCCACGGCGCGCTGGGCATATCGGATATCGGCATCGTGATGGAACTCGGGCGCCTGTTCGCCATGGGGCCGGCGCAGGAGATCCTGCACGATCCGCGCATCAAGGTGGCGTATTTGGGTGGCGGGTAAGGTCGATTTGGCTTTGAGTCGACCACGGCACGCTGTCAATTGCCAATTTGCGCGGCGAAATGGATTCGGACATTGGCACGACAACGTAACCTTGTGTTTCCTGTCTTTCGCAAACGCTCCGGGCCCGGCTGCGCGGCCCCTTCGACCGTTGGCGCGGCCTTGGCATCGCCGACTTTGGACTAGATGAAATAAGTGGCGGATGACACCCCGCTGTTTGGCACTGAAGCCACCTAGTCCAGGGTGATCTTGACGTAGTGCAACTGTTGCACTACCATACGCTCATGCCGATCCTGCGGAAATTCTCGGCGTCGCGCGTGGTGATGTATTCCGCAGACCACCTGCTTGCCCACGTTCATGTTCACCTGCGCGACGGGCGCGAGTGCACCGTAGAACTCCAAAACCTGAAGATGGTCGGGCGGATTGCAGCACGCGAGATCCGGGCGGAGTTGCAACGGATCGAATCGATGCGTGCATGGTTGCACGAGGAATGGCGAAGGTTGAACCCATGAGCGAATTTTTCCACCCCAGACTACAGGCCGTCGCGGCCTTGAAACCGTATCGGCTGCATACGACATGGAGCACCGGGGAAGTGCTGGAAGTGGACGTGGAGTCCGTGCTGCGGAGGGGCACCGCGCTCAAGAAACTGCTTGAGCCGAAGGTCTTTGCCAAAGCTCATCTGGCCCAGTGGGGCCACGGCATCGAATGGTTTGATTCCGAGCTGGGTGCGGACAACGTCTATGCCTGGGCCAAGGAGCAGGCCGGCGAGGTCAGTCACCAGATGTTCGATGCCTGGATGCACCGTAGCGGGTTGTCACTCAACACTGCCGCGGAAGCCTTGGGAATCAGCCGCCGGATGGTGAGCTACTACCGCACTGCGCAAAAATCCATTCCCAGAGCGATCTGGCTGGCCTGCCTGGGTTGGGAGGCCACGCGGCCCAAGCCCAAGACTCTGCCGCGTTGCCTGCCAACGGCAAGGGAGTACGCGCTGGCGCGTGCTTGATTCGTGGCATGGGCAATGGCTGCCAAGTCTGTGCTGAATGGGGCCACTTCCAGATACACCGACGACCCCGTGGTGGTCGACTTCACGGCGAGCATTCCGGCCGGAACCATCACCACCGTGATCGGCCCCAACGGCGCCGGCAAGTCGACGCTTCTGCGCGCCATCGCCAGCACCAACCGCCACTTCGGCGGCAGCGTGAAACTGCGCGGCCAACCCATCGAGCGCCTCACGCCGACACAGCGACTGAAACTAGGCGTCGGTTGCGTGCCGCAGGGCCACTGCAATTTCCCCCTGATGACGGTGCGCGAGAACCTCGAACTTGGCGCGTTCACGCTATCGAAGTCCGCAGCCGCCGAAGCGCTGGACCGCGTGCTGGCGCAGTTTTCGCTGCTGGCCGTGAAGCTCGACATGCTGGCCGCCAAACTGACATGCTGACCGGCAACATGAGCGGCGGCGAGCAGCATATCCTGGAGACCGCGATGGTGCTCGAGACAGCGCCGAAGCGGTTGCTCCTCGACGAGCCCTCGCTTGGATTGTCCCCGGGCAACCAGGAACAGGTGTTCGCCACCATCACGGAACTGCGCGGCCGCGGCCTCACGGTGCTGGTAGTCGAGCACAACGCCCATGGCGCGCTGGGCATCTCGGACATCGGCATCGTGATGGAACTCGGGCGCCTGTTCGCCATGGGGCCGGCGCAGGAGATTCTGTACGATCCGCGCATCAGTGTGGCGTATTTGGGTTGGGGATAGTATTGCGCGCCAGCGCAAGGGCGTTGCGTGTGCTGCCGACGTGTCCGGCCTGCGTTCGGATTGCGACATCGGAGCAGGCGGTTTTCTAGTAGAGTCGTCATACGTTCTTCGCGCACGCGGCGCGATCGAGGTAACGAACATGGGTTCCAGACTGCTGCGGGTCCAGGCCGACGCCACGACGAAGTCGGCATTGGCACTATGGCGCGAGATGTGCGAGGACCCATATCTCGCAGACGCGCCGTTCAAGGTCGAAACCAATCTCCAGGGGCAAATCATCATGAGTCCGGCGAGCTGGCTTCATGGCGCCTACCAGTCCGAAATCCTGATGTTGATCAGGAAGCACGCCGACGCGGCTGGCGCGAAGGGGCGAGTGATCGTGGAATGCGCGGTGCTCACCTCCGACGGTGTCAAGGTGCCCGATGTCGCGTGGGTGACGGCCGAGCGACTCAAGTCCAATCAGGACGACATGGTCATCACGTCAGGGCCGGAAATTTGCGTCGAGGTGCTGTCGCCGTCCAACACCATGGCGGAGAGATCGAAAAAAGCGACGCTGTACTTCGCCGCGGGTTCCGCCGAGGTGTGGCTGTGCGGACCCGCTGGAGAGATGAGGTTTCTCGAAGCCTCAGGCGAACGGGCGGCTTCCGCGATATTTCCCGACTTTCCGAAGACGGTCGTTCTCGAAGACCTCGGTTGACGTCGACGCGATCGGGATCGCCAGGTCCGCCAACGCACCCTGGTGGCCTCGCCGCCAAATCCGCGACACCGGTCAAGCCCAAGACCCTGAATCTTGCCTACAAGGCGGTGGCTCGCGCGGTGCCTATGCCTGGTGCATGAGAGGCGGGCAAGCTGCTCGCGGATGGCCGCATCCGCTTCGACGGCCTGTGCGGCACGCATGCCGAAGGGGTGATCGCGGCGCTTCGTTGCTTTGCGTAAGCCTGCCCTATATCACCCGCCCCGTCTTCGCCGGAATCGCCGCAACTATCGCTGCGCGCGCCGGCACCGCTTCGGCCTCCGGCAGGGGCGTGATGCGGATGGTGCGTTCGACGAAGTTGTTCTCGTCCCCCTTGATTTCCAGATCCAGGAAGCGCGTCACGCCGGGCACCAGCGCGCGCCGGCTCTGGCCTGACGCGGCGTCGCCTTTCTTGCTCAGCAGGGCCTGAATGGTGCGCACCACGCGCGGGATCATCAGCTTCGGCGCTTCATCGTCGATCTGCACGCGGTAGACGCCTTCGGGGTCGACGCCCTCGACGGCCAGCGGCTGGGCGCGGCATACGGTGACGAGGATGCGTGTCTCATCGATTGTCGGATCGTGGTGTGCCGCCAGAATCACCAGGCCCTTGTTGCTGGGTTTTCTGAGCAGCGGGGCCTCACTGCCGGCGGCCTCGAAACGCAGCACCACGTGCGCGCCCGGGTCGAGCGGCGGCACGGTGACGAAGTTGCCGCCTGCCACGTGCACCAGTTCGCGCGCGCCGTCCCACACGCTGCCGAACGGCAGGCGCTGCTCGATGACCATGGAGGTTATGCGGCGTGCGGTCGCATTTTCGATGGTGACCTGCCGGCCACCGTCGGCGAGGCGGACCACCAGCTCCTCGTAGTCGGCCATGCGCTGATACAACTCGCGCTGATTGGGGATCCAGAAGTTGTTGCGCTCGGCTAAGTTGATGGCGTAGCGCACGTAGTCGAGGGTGCCGCGGCCGTCGTTGGTGGACGGGTCGCGCGCCAGTTCGGGGTGGTACTGAAAGCTGTAGACGCCGTTCTCCAGGTGGTCGTCGACCCGGGCGCTGCGCGAGCCGCGGCCGGCGTAGATGGTTTCGACCAGTTCGAAGGCGGCGTCGTATTCGTGGGTGCGGTCCCAGCCGCGCAGCGCTCGCCATTCGGCGTCGGTGGTCACCACCGGGTGGAAGGGAAACCAGATGCCGGGCGTGGCAATGGTGCGCCGCACGTCGGTCACGTAGGTGAGCGGTTTGTTGCCGATCACCCCGCCCACCATCACCTCGGGGTTGCGCACCCCGTATTCGATCATGTGGTAGTAGCAGAAGGTGCACATGCCGATGACTTCCTGATAGTTCGCGTACAGGTAGTCCATCGCGTCGATGGTCTCGGGGTGCATGTGGCCGCCGGCGTGGCGGCCGCAGGTGCAGACGGAAAAGCCGAGGTTCTTCGCGGCGTTGCGTACGTGTTCGAACAGGCCACGGCCGTGGATCGCCGTGGGCGGGTCGCCGATCGAGCTGTCGTTATGCAGCGCCGGTTCGATGAAGCTGTGCTGCGTGGTGCGCTTGACCCACTCGGTGGCCATCGGTTCGGTGATGTTGGTCGAGAAGGCGGGGTCTTCGATGTCGTAGCTGGCGGCAATCAGGTTTTGCACCTGGTAGTCGAGAAAGCTGAAATCGAGCATGCCGTGCACGTCGTGGCGGAACGACAGCACGCCGTCGTAGGTGCCGAAGGAGCGCAGGCGGGTTTGCCACAAGTCGTCCATGCCGACCGCGTGCATCACGCGGCGCAGGAAGAACAGAATTGTGTCGCCCCAGTGCGTCGGGTTGCTCCAGTGCCGCACCGCCTCCACATTCAGATGCGCCTGCAGCATGCCGCCGATGAGTTCGAGCACCTGGTTGGCGACATAGGCGGTCTGGCCATTGAGGACGATCGCCGGGCCCAGGCGGCTGGTGGTCGCGGTCTCCGGCCCGCTGAGATCACCGGCGAATTCGAGCAGGTCCGCGAGGACTTGCGCGCCGGCTGCCGGCACGACCAAGTTGACCGGATGCCCCGCATAGCCGGTAACGTAGTGGCGCTCCCAGTCGTCGGTGGCGAAAGGCGATCCGGGCAGCCAGCGCCAGCCGGTATAGCCGGCGACGACCTGCGGTGTCATTGAGGCGAGGCCCAGCATGGCCGGCGGCAGGTTGGTCTTGCCGGTAACCAGCAAACGATGCTCGGGATGCCGCAACCAGCCCTGAATCAGCGCGATGGTGGCCGCTTCGAGGTGCGCGGCGTTGGCGATCACCAAGGCGCGGTAGCCCGCGAGGCAAGCGACTGAGAGCTCGCTTTCCTCGACGAGGTCGTGCTTCAGATTGCAGCGCGCCAGCAGGAGCGAAGCGGCGTTGGGCGCCAAGTAGGCGTATTCGCCCTTGACCCAGGTCTTGGGCTGATCCCAGGCGTCGGTGAAAGTATAGGTCTGGCCCAGCGCGGCGGCCTGGGCGGCGTATTGGTCGCGGCTGTGGCGGCTGAAAAGGACGGCGATGTCGTGGCCGCGCGGGCCCATCCATTTGTGCATTGACTTACCTCGTTTGGATGCTGATGGCGTTCCACGTCGCCTGGGAATCGCGCGCTCCATTCTACTGAAGGCGGCCGAATGTCTAGCGATCCATTCGATGCGGAATTCTCTGTCTCGCTAGTCATCGGCCGAAAATGACTTGACCCTTTTCCCTTCCGGCCTGCGTTCATGGCAAACAGGGAGCGGGCGGCCTTGCCTGCCCCAAGCCATGCCGGAAAGCATTTCCAATGAAAACATCCCCGCTCTTGCGGCGCCTGTCTTTCCTGCTGGCCGGCGTGCTGGCTCTGGCGACCTGCCAGGTCGCGGCGCTGACGCCTGTGTTGCCGCCAGCCAAAAACATGCCCGCCATCGCCATCGAAGCGCCGCCACCGCGCCTGGTGGCGCGCGATGCGCAAATTCCGCTGCGGCTTGATAGTGTCGCCATCACCACCAGCATCGCCGGCCGGCTGGCGCATACGTCGGTCGAACTCACCTTCTTCAATCCGAACGCGCGCGTGCTTGAGGGCGAACTGCAGTTTCCGCTCGCCGATGGCCAGGAAATCACCGGCATGGCGATGGATTTCAACGGCGTCATGCGCGAAGCGGTGCCGGTGGCGAAGGCGCGTGGCCAGGCGGTGTTCGAAGAGGTCACGCGCACGCGGGTGGATCCGGCGCTGGCCGAAAAGACCGTCGGCAACAATTTCAAGCTGCGGGTTTATCCGATTCCCGCTGGCGGCCGCAAGACGGTGGTGCTGCGCTACGAAGAGTCGCTCACGCAGCGCGGCGCCGACTGGATCTATCGTCTGCCGCTGGCCTACGGCGAGCGGGTCGCGCGTTTCAAATGGACCGGCGCCATCGCCACATCGCGCGCACCGCGCGTTCTGCACACAACGGCGGGCGAACCGGAGCTCACGCGCGGCGCGGCCGGGTTCGACCTCAACCTCGCGCGCCAGGATTTGCAGCTGACCGGTGCGGCCGAAATCGCCATCACGCCGGAGGGCACTGCGCCGGCCGCGGGCGCAGGCTTTCGAAGGCGCGACCTACTTCTATGCCGAACCCGCAGTGCGCAGCGCGCTGGCGCCGCGCAAGGCGCCAACCCGCGTTGCCATCGCATGGGACGCTTCCGGCTCCGGCACGGAACGTGACCATGCGCGAGAGTTCGGGTTGTTGTCGGCATACTTCAAACGCTTCACCGATGTCGTGGTCATGCTCACCGTGTTTCGCGACCGCGCCGAACCGGCGCAAGCCTGGGCGCCGGATTCCGCCTACGCGCGCTGGTTGCGCGACGCGGAAGCGAAAGACCTCTACCGCATCTATCTCGATGAACGCGAGAGCCACCGCAACAGTACGGCGTTCTTCCTCGATGTGGCCGACCTTCTGTTGGCCAAGGGCGAACGCGCACTCGCCATGCGCGTGCTGTCGAACCTGGCGGAGATGAACCTGGAGAATCGCCACATCCTGCGCGTGCTGGGCTACCGGCTCCTGCAGGCCGGTGAAGCAACGGCGGCGCTGCCGGTGTTCCGCCGGGTGCGTGACCTGAGCCCCGCCGAGCCGCAATCGCACCGCGACCTCGGGCTGGCCTATGCACAAGCCGGGCAGGACCAGAAGGCGGTCGATTCGTTCTACGAGGTGGTGAGCCGGCCCTGGCATGGCCGCTTCCCGGAAGTCGAACTGATCGCGCTGGCCGAACTCAATGCAGTGGTGGCCAATTCCACCCGTAGTCTGGATACCAGCCGCATCGACCCGCGCCTGCTACGCAACCTGCCGCTCGATCTGCGCGCCGTGCTGACCTGGGATGCCGACAACACCGACATCGACTCTGGATCACGGATCCGAACGGCGAGAAGGCCTTCTACGGGAATCGCCTGACCTGGCAGGGCGGCCGCATGTCGGCCGACTTCACCGGCGGTTACGGGCCGGAGGAGTTTTCGCTCAAGAGCGCCAAGCCCGGCAAGTACAGGATCGAGGCCCAGTTCTTTGGCGACCGCCAGCAGATCGTGTCGGGCGCCACCACGCTGCAGGTGCGCCTGACCACCAGGTTCGGGGCGGCGGCGGCGAAGGAGCAACTGGTGACGCTGCGCCTGAAGGGTGGGCGCGACACCGTGCTGGTTGGGGAGTTCGAAGTAGGGGTGGACTAGTCCTACCAAAAAACTAGACAATAACGAAATGTCATCTCAATTGGAGGTAATGTTTTGAGTTTTTTATGATTCTTGGTATTACCAAATTAATGTCATGGTAGGATGATGCCATCCCTATTTGTTCCGGATGATTCGCATGCTGGCCCATAAACTGTCCGTCTCGATCGACGCTGCATCAATGAAGTTCGTCGAGGATTACCGCAAAAAGCATTC
>Ga0163151_10001967_pt1 | contig 33318 bp, 47 predicted proteins | sample OliLakLV19MP5IB2_FD_145596 | JGI IMG/M metagenome (GOLD analysis project Ga0163151, IMG submission 145596) | Freshwater microbial mat bacterial communities from Lake Vanda, McMurdo Dry Valleys, Antarctica - Oligotrophic Lake LV.19.MP5.IB-2 | ecosystem: Environmental > Aquatic > Freshwater >... | reverse complement strand
TACAGGCACTTGTCGCAAACTTTCATGGCTTAGCTCCCGGTGTTAGGTAGTCAACCTGAACACTACAAGCATAGGTCACAAAGCTAGCTTGTCAAGCTAGCTAGACAACTTTTTCTTTCCCTTCACCTTCGGAAGCCCCTTAACTACCCGGCTCAGCAGCGTTTGCGGCGTCCCCTTGTAGTCGTCGTGCTTCTTGACGGTGCCCGTCACGTCCAGGGTTTGCCCTTCGGAAAAGTCGGTGCCACTCGTCCACCAAACTAATACGTTGCTGGCCGAGTCTTCAAACCGAACCATCGTGCGCACGCCGTAGTCGCCTTCATAGCTGCGGATCGACTCGACGGTCAGGCCGACGAAGCCCTCACGCTGGCCCACGGTGCCCAGGTGTTTACGGTCGGCGGTTGATACTCGCTGGACGCGAAGAGCTTCCTCGCGGTCAAGGTATCGCTGATAGGCGGCGATCAGGCTCGCGACAAGGCCCACGGTCTTCGGCGTCACGTAGCCCAGGCGGCTCGCAACGCCCAGGTTGTCAAGGTAGTCGCTTTGATCGGTCGGCAATTCCTTACCCCAGGCCAGCGCGTCGGCGGCGAGCTTCGCGTCCCGCTCGTCGGCGACAAGTTCGTTCACGCGGATAAATTCCTCTTTCGCACGGGTAGCTTCCGCGTTAAAAGTCGGGCTAAGCAGATACACGGTCAGGTCAGCCGTGGCCCGCAAGCTTCCCTCTTCGCCTTGCTCGCGAGTCACTTGACGGCTAACCCAGCCCAGGCGACGGATAGCAACGCTGGCCGTGGTCAGGAAGCTGTCCACGTCGTAGGCCACAACGCCCCGGCTCGATCCAAAGCGTTCGCTTTCCGCTTCGCGGCAAAGCTCTTCGACCCCGAAGCCGTATTCAGCGGCGGCGACAAGTTTCCAGCCGTCAAGCTTCGGTTGTTCGCCGGTCACGGTCACAAGCTTGTAGACACGGTGCCCGAAGACGTGTCCGAAAATGTTTTTGATCGGCTCCCGCTCTTCGCCGGTCACGGTCAGCACGGCCGGCGTCACGCCCAGCTTCGCGGCCCGCTTGTTCAGCTTGGCAAGCTCTTCCTGGACAACCGGCAGATACTCTTCGCGAATCCGATACATGGCTTTAGCTCCCGGTGTTAGGTAGTCACCCTAAACAAAGCATAGGCCGGAAAGCTAGCTTGACAAGCTAGCTAGATAATTATTTGACAAGTCGGGTTTCGGTGTTAGGTTTGAAGTGTCGGCAGGAAACTCTTCCCGCCGAAAGAGTGTCGTCCGCGTAGATTGAACCGGACGGTGCCCGAAGCGGCTTGACAATTCAGGATGGGCGACGGAAGCCCGGATCGACTTGACGCCCGACTAGCGGCGAGTCCAGCAGCAGGACGCACGGTACAATCGGTTCTAACGGTTGTACTACGGGAGCATCCCAGAGTTAGGGTTGTAGGGGGACGGTTGTGACGCGCAGCGGTACAACCGCGCCGCCAGCGCGGGGCGCTCAACTCGGCTCAAAAATTGGCCAGTCAACTCGGCTCAAAAACTGGCCAGCGAAATTGGCTCAAAAACTGGCCATCGGCGCGGCTACCGTTCTTCAAAACCTACTCAATATCTACCTGAGTAGATATTGATGTTTGATTCTCATTTCTGCGACGACCACCTGCTAAATTAGCATGAACTTGTCATCTCCATGAGCGTTAATTCCCGTCGAACTGACGGTACAACTAGCTGTAATACGCGGCCCGAGCCCGTTTGTGTACCTGGGAATTCCCGGCCGTCCCAGGTGTCAGAGATCCAACGCACGGCCACGAAGAACTAGGCCATGTCGTCGTCGGTCAGGTTGGCGAACAGCCGGCGAACAGCCGGCGAACAGCCGGCGAACAGCCGGCGTGGGCTTCTGCTTGAGTGAATCGACCGGGATTCCGCCGATCGGGTTGCACAAATTTAGTCGCCACCTTGAATGTTAGTTGCTGCCTTGAATTTGCCAGCGAATTCGCTGGCAATCTGACCCACGAAAACGACCTGATTTCCAGCCAGTTTTAAGGTCTAAGCGCGCCGTCTCTAAGCGCGATTCTAAGCGCGGCGAGGGGGCACCCTCTGTTTTGACCCCTCCCCTTTTGACCCCTCCTGCAAGGCCGGCGCTTGCTGCAATCGCCGTAGCAGGGCTATTTTTTGCATCAAGACGCTCAAAGCGACGCTAGATGTCAAAACTATCGGCGGGCTGGTTGCCGCCGCGATCGTCCGGCATATCATCTAGTTGGCTACGGAGGTCGTGCATGATTTCGTGCAGGTAGTGCATGTGGCCCGTGTCGATGCACGTCATGCTCTTACCCAGGACCCATAGGTGCTTGACGAACTCCCAGCGGCCGTCATCCATAGTCTCGATTGGGATGACACCGCCCGTGGCTAACCAGCGGATAATCCACCAGATCGAGATGACGACCCACTTCGGCCGATACCGCACCGTGCGGTAGAGCTTGACCGGGCCGGACTGGAATTGATAACGGTCGTAGTCTCTATACATAGTAGCGCCCGAATCTGTTGGCCAGGAAGTCAGCGAGCTTGATGTAGTGCTCTTGTCGGCATGGCCCGAAGGTCCGGCCTGGGTTTTCTGCTTGGCTGTCAAGCATGAGGTCCACCACGGCACAGACCGATGCCGCCGTGGTGATCTGGATCGCGGTCCACTGATTGCTGCTGTAAATCTTGCGGACATCCGACAGGCAGACCAGACGGCCATCCTTGCGGCCGGTCGCCGAGCAGAAGATGACCACGACATCCTTTGTCGTCCCTTGCAGCCGCTCGTCCAAGAGCTTCACGAGCGAGCTTCGGTTGTACCGGTAGCCCATGTCGTGCAGCAAGAACTTCATCAGATCGCGGTGGCCGGGGTAACGCAGCGTCTTGTAGTTCAGGTGATTGACTTCGCCCTTGTACGAATCGACCAGCGTGCCGAGCCCGCCAGACGTGTTGAAGGCTTCGTACTCCACGCCGTCAACGCCTAGCGTTTCCAGCCCGTCCAGCGGTTGAACCTTGACCGCTTCTTCGCCAACCACGGCGTCACACGGGTTGCAGTATTCGTTGACAAGCCCTTCGGTGGACCATGTGAGGTTGTACTTGAGGGCGTTGCAAGGGTGCTGCGGTAACGCGCCGACACGCAGGTAGATGCCGTCCACTTCGTCGAGTTCGTCCATAAAGCTCTGGGCCACGATCGACACGAAGCCAGGGGCCAGCCCACACTGAGGCATGACGATTGTGTTGGGCATCCGGCGATACGCCATGTCGAAAATCTTGGAGGTCGATTCCACGTCTTCGGTGAGATCGAAGTAGTGCAGCCCTCTCTCCATCGCCAGATGGGCGATCTGCGGGTTGTGGACGTGGTACAGGGCCGAGATGACGGCATCGCAGCCAATCATCGCTACCTTGATGTTGTCCGGGTTGCCGTTGAGATGGATCGTGTCAATCCATTCAGGGTCAAAGGCATTTAGAGCTTGCAAGCTAGTGTCAGCCACGCGGACCCTGTAGCCCGCCATAGTAGACAGCATCTCAACGATGGTGCGGCCGATCTTGCCGGCCCCGACGACGAGGATGGTTTTCATTTCCACTCTCGGTAGGTAACGTAGGTGTAGAACGCCAGCAGCACCCCGACGAACGCGAGGATTAGTCTCACGAGAATCATGCGTTCGTCGGGTGCAGGCTTAGTCACGGTTGCGGAATCCACGCAGCACGTTGACCGGGAAGGCGAGAACGCGACGGACGAATCCGAACACGCGCTTCAATAATCGGCGTAACATGGAGGTTCTCCATTAGGGGAAGGGTTTGCCAACAACAGCACGATTCATGTGGGCAGGGCTCACGCGCAGCACGGCAAACGTCAGCTTGCCGTTCTCGACGTAGGCCACGGAAATCTTGCCCAGGTCCGGCCGCTTCTCAGCGACGACGGCCCCACGCGGGATCGGGTCATAGGTCACGGGCTCGACCAGGATGACAGCGGCAAAGGCCGCGAGCCCCGCGACAAACAGCAGTGTGCAGATGATCTTCTTCATTAGTTGTCCAGGTTCGGCCACACGAACGGCACGATGAAGATGACGACGAGTAGCTGCCAGATGCCAAACAGAAGGCGGGCTAGTAGGTGCAGAATCATGCCCAGGTGATCTCGATGAATTGATAGTAGTGTTCTCTGACCGTCGAGTCGTCGGAGTGACCACACCGCCCGTGCTCGCTGAGGTTGTTCCTCTTGCAGTAGTCTTCAACCGCTTTGAACAAGATGTTCTCGTAGGTGCATGAAATCTTGAACAAGAGCGAGGTCTGGCCTTCGTCGGCAGCAGCCGCGAGTGCAGCTTTCAGCCGTTTGATCTCGGGGCGAATCGACTTTTGCACGTTGGCGATATGCTCTTGATGTAGGGCCTCTGCCGCAGCCCGCTCGGCTGCCGCCAACTGCTGGATGCGACGTTGGCCTTCGCTGGCGCGGCGTTGGAGTGTTTCGCGTTTCATCGCACCGCCTCCAAGCGCGGGAACGGTCTAACTCGGTCGGGCTTGTTGGATGTGCCCATGAACTCGCGGATCGTCTCGCACGGCACGATCTGGATGAAGTGCTGATCGCCGTACTGGCAATAACCCCAGTGGACACCGATAAGCTGGCCTTCGTAGACCGCACCACCACCGCTATCCCCGCCCACGGTTGTCTGACCATGCGAGCCTCGGGCGTTTGTCGGGCCACGATCGGTACGCGAGATCAGCGTGGCATCGAACGAGCGGAACACGTTGGCACCGAAGCCCCAGAGTTCCACAAGGGAACCTTGGGCCGGCGAGCGGAAAGCCAGCGTGATCGGCGATGGCTGGACTGCGGCGCTCAGCTTCAATGTCGCAAGGTCCACATCGCGGTCCGCCTTGATGACGGTGGCTTCTACCCTCTCGCCGTTGAAGTCACAGGTTATCTTGCTTGCGCCTTGGACAACGTGGGCGGCGGTGATGACGAGTCGGTCGGCGATCAGAGTCCCCGAACCTCGTGCGCCTTTACCTTCTACTCCCAGGCTGACGAATACTTGGCAGGCAGCCTTACGCTCGCCGCTCTGCTCCCAGCTATCGCTGGCAACGGCAGAGGATGCGAGTAGGAGAATCAGGATCGCTTGTTGAAGGGTTCGCATGTCTTGCCGTTCCAGAATCGAGGGTCGTCGTTGCAGGTGTTAGGGTCTTCACGCCGCACTCTGTTTTGCGGCGCGCCGATATACTTGAGGAACGAGCGGAAGTTCCGCTGCTCCATCCACACGCACATGCCGGGCTTCCAGCCAGAGTTCAGGCGTTCGTCAACACGGTACAAGTATCGTTCGGCGATCAAAGTCCCAACTCCCGTTCCAGGCACTCAGCCTCGTACTGATTTTCGAGGCAGACGTATTGCAGCACGATCATGTCACGCACGAGCAACGCAGTATCCATCCCGTGCCGTTCGATCAAGGTTTCCATCAGGTTCTCGGCCGCTTTCGCGAGGAACCAGTTGTCTTCCCCCATTCGCTCCAACGCAGCGAAGAAGTAGGTGTCATCTTTGGACTGGGCCAAGACGACTTCGATCGCTTCTTTGCTGACGGTTGGTAGAGGCATTAGACCGATCGCGGCTCCCGTCTCACCCGAACTCAGCCACCGAGCGGGAGTCGAACCCGCCTTTACGCACATGAATCAAAAGAGCCAGCCGGGCTTGGATATGGCGCGCGGCCCGGCTGGCTCGGGGAGGGTTAAGCAGGGATGCCCAGAGCGGCCAGAATCCCAAGCTCGACGTTGACGTTGCCGTCCACGGCAGCGACTTCCCTTGCCAGTGCCCGGATCAGCGACACCGAGGGACGGTTGGGGTGCGGCGAGCCTTCGTAGGCAGCCGCCGTGAACGTGCCATCCGTCCCCTGGTCGGGCAGGCTGTTCGTGAGAACACCCGTCTGCACCAGAACGGCCAAGGCCGAACGCTTGCTGCCACCGCTGGCAACCGTCGAGACCGCACCGGGCGTACCAGCGATGGTCAAGAGAGCATCGTTGATGGTGGTCTGGGCCTGATTGGTCTCGTCCACATCATCACCACTGAACGTGATTGTCAGCGGAGTCGTGGTCAGCGGTCCGCCAGTGATGGCGACGTGGCCGGCTGTGACCCCTGACACCAGATCAACGGCAGTCTGGACGGTGGCCGCATTCGCGTTATACGCGATGGCGGCTGTGGGGTTCCCCAAGACCGTCAAGACGTAAGTACCACCCGTCGCAGCAACGTGTGCGGCGATGGACTGAATTTCGTCCACACCGGTCGTACCAGCCAGCGTGGTCGTGGCCGCACCGGCAGTGCCGGCTGCTCGCAACAACGTACCGCCAGTGATAACGGTCAGCCCTGCGTTCAAGCCATCGACGGTTGGACCCGAGAAGGTCAGAGTAAACGGTGAAGTTGAGAGCGGACCACCCGCGACGACGATTTCGTTGTCACCGAGAGCCGCGCCAGCCGCCGTGTTGATGGCAGTCTGGACCGTGGTGTTGACCGCATCATACGCGAGGGCGGCGGTGGTGAACGCGGTGCCATCGTTCAGCGTGATCGTCAGAGTGTACGTGCCACCAGTACCGGCGACATGCACGGCGATCGACTGAACTTCGTTGGTGAGATCGAAACCGTCCGGGTAGGCCAAGTCGCCTTGGACACTCAGCAAGCTTTCGATTTCGCGGACTACGGCACGATTATCGCCGAAAACGGTGGGATCGCTACCGTTGATGGTCTTGGCATTCGCCAAGAGATCAGTGTAAATACCCATAGAGACCTCCAAAATTGAGAAAAGGAATGCGAGTTTAGCTAGTGGTTGATTCGTATCACGCCATGCTTCTTGCAGCCGTCACAGCGGCACGGGCTTCCGTCGCCCTCCCAGCCGAACCAGCGTGTGCTGTCTTCGGCACCCATCAGGTGGTAGCCGTCTTCCCGGCCTTCTTCTCGGTTGCGGATTCGAGTCCGATCGATGAAGGCAAAGAAGGAATCGATGATCTCGTGGTTGGACTGGCCCAGGTCGTAGGTGAAGTGGTTGAACCACCCTAAGCACCAGACTTCCGAGCGGACGTAATGGACGTTGATCGTTAGGTCGCCGACGTTTGGCTGAGACTTCCGCTCGAAGTGGCCTTTGATCCACTCAGCGGCCTTGTCTTCCATCTCGGCTAGGGTCATGTTCTCTCGCGGCATCTGGAAGTGGCTGATGCCATTCCAGAAGCGGCCGGCCGGCAGCCCTTCCTTCCAACCCTCGGGCATCTTCTCGCCAGGCGCAAGGTCTTGTGACCATCGCCAGCGAAGCTCGAAGATTTGATAGACTGGCTCGTTCAAACGAACATCTCCCAGTGATCGACCATGATCTCGCCGACTCGGGTTATTGTCTTGCGCATCAACGCTCGTCCGTGATGCGGAGGAAGCCGTAGTTCGGCCGCTGCTTAGGAGTCAGCTTGCCGTGGAACCACGACCGGAGAAACCGTTGACTACGGAACTCGGCCTTTTGGTCGGCCAGCGATTTTGGTGGTGTCTTGCTCATACTAGCTATTACGAGCTAGCTAGCTGTTTGTGTACCGGCCCAAAGAAAAAGGGCCAGAAAGTTCTGACCCTTACAATCGGTACAATCGTCACTGGCAGCTTATGCTGCACCCGAGCGGAGCAGAAACTCGGTTATGTCAATGGAAATAAGACCTTCACGCGCGCTCTGGCGACGTTCGAGCATCACCCCGCACTCGGGAGGCTCTGGGAGCGCCTCGCGAAGCTTATGGGAAGCAACCTGAACACGCTTGGCCAGGGTTCTGTAGAAAATCCCAGTTTGTTCGCCCGCATCCCGGTAACTCAGACCTTGAAGAATCACGAGGCGAACCGCCTCTTGTTGCGGCAGGTTCAAGGTTGAGAAGACTGACCAGAAAAGATTGCGGAACTCGTCTTGTTCTGCATAAACGGACGGCTCAAGTTGTCGGTGATCTACCTTTTCCCAGGTATGCCGGCCGTCCGGGTGCTGGTGCTGTTCACTCCGGCTAAACCAGTTGGTGCGAGTTTTCCTGGAACGGCGCTTGCGGTATTCATCGCGGAAAGTGTTGATCCCGCAGAAGAAGACCCAATTCGAGAAAGTTCCCAGCGATGGGTCGAAGTCGTCAATACGACTGGCGAGCTTGATGAAGGTCTGCTGGACCAAATCCTGGGCGGCGTCCCAATCACCACGCAGGCGATCAACCAGGATTCTTTCCAGCCGTCTTTCGTAGCGGTGCAAGAGGATGGCAAAAGCGTCTTGGCCGGCCTGGGTCTGCTTACCCTCGCGGTAGACTACGACAAGCTGTTCGTCAATTTGATCTTTCATAGAGCCGGCCCGCCAGGGATGGACAAAAGGAAATGTAGCTCACGGAACCGACGTTGGCAGGGATTTAAGCAAGTCATTTCGCGTGATACCTTTTAAGATAGCTCAACTAGCTAGCTAGTCAACCAGTGGAACCTGCGAATATCCAAAATCGTACCAAAACCTGGGTGATTCAACCGCTACAATCGGAACTTGTCCGAGTTTGTCCGGGCAAAGGTGGCCACGAGGGACTAATTGACACCGTTCGCACGGTGAACTAGCATCGTCCGCAGTGCAGAAACCCTGGTAAAAACCCGAGCTACATAGCAGAGCTAGCTACACTGTCACGCTTTGCCGCCTCCCGCTCGTACTGGTTCGCCAGCTTGTTGTGGCCTAGTTCGCGTGCCATGCGTGCGCCCAGCAGCCACGGCGTCTTGTTCCAGGCTTCCGGCTTCATGTACATGAATTGCATCTTGTTGGTCAGCCGTAGCGCGTGCTGCACGAGTCCGAAGGCTAGCTCTTTGTTGTTGACGGACCAGAGAACGGCAGCCAAACCAAGGTAAGGTTCGCGTGTCGCGTACTCAGCAATGGCATGGTGATACCAGCGGATCGCGTTGCCGATGTCGTTCATCCCGTAGTACGACTCGCCGATCATCGTCATCACGTCCATACGCTCAACGTCCCACTGAGCATCGGGCAGCGTGAGGTAGTTCGTCAGCGTCTTGATGCACTCTGGGCCGTTCTGGTAGTAGAAGTATTCGCGGCCCAGGTAGTAGGCGATACGAGCCGACTTGTCTTCTTGTGCGGCGAGTTGCAGCCGGCCAAGAATCGAGTTGCGGGGTTTGTTGTGGTCTTGCCTGTGCGTGATCTTTAACCGGTCTGTATACCGGCCCTGCCCTTTGCAGCCAGTCGCGATATATACCCCCTCGTGGTCCCAGCCTTTCCAGATAAAGCCGTAGCGAGCGTGGATGTAGTTGGCACGAAACGTGTAGCCCGGCGCGTGCTCGAAGTCGTACCAAAGCTGATTGACGCCGGGCACCCATGCGGCTTCAATAGCCTCACGCCACCCAGGGCTGAGGGTCTCGTCGAAGTCCAGGCGGATACACACGTCGGCGTCGGCCGGCACCAGAGCTAGGGCGACATTGCGAGCCACGTCGAACCGCCACGGGTTGATCGAGATGTTGTGAACTTGAAGCCGGGTGTGAGGCTTGACGAGACTTTCGGCCAACGTCAGCGCCCGCAACGTGTCGTCCGTGCTACCCGTGTCGGCGACCGTGATGTAATCAGCGTCCATGCACGACTTAACGAAGCCGTAAACGTGCTTGCCTTCGTCTTTACAGATTGCGTAGACGGCGATCTTCATAGTGATTGATCCGAACTTCGTCGCTGACCTTGTAGAACATCGCACGACTCACAGCAGCTTCAACCGTTGGGTGATTGGTTCCAATCGCTCGGCGTAGTGTGGCCCAATCGCGAGGCAGGTGAACGTCCCAGCCTCGATCTGCGTGAGTCCTTCGTCACAAACCATGTGGACCGTCAAGCCGGCGTCCATTGCCGCCGCCTGCACCGCGAACAACTCGGCCTCACTGTTGACGGCCAGCAGAATCTTGCGGTAGCTGGTTGCCCGCCATCTGATCTGCTCGGCGGTCAGCGACATCTCGAACGTCGCCCCACCGACCACCGCGCCTTGCTGCCAGATGAACTCTTGTGAGGCGTGGCTGGCCTGGGCACCGAGCTTGCCCTTGCCCATCCCCAGGTCTTTGCGGACCACGATGGCTTGCTTGACTAGGTTGGTCAGATCGTAGGTCATCGTTTATCTCCGTTCGTCAAAACCTACTCAAATCTACCCGAGTAGATATTGAGCGTTAATTCCCGTCGAACTGACGGTATTTTTTAAGTTATGTGCAGCATTCAAGTCTCGGTCCATTATCAAACCGCAACCACGACACTTATATGTTCTATCACGTAGTTTCAAGTCTTGTTTTAGTATTCCACAAGCGGAACACATCTTACTTGAAGGGAAAAATCTATCTACAAACCTGACTTCTACACCTGTCCATTTTGATTTGTATTCAAATTGTCGCCTACACTCTCGCATATTTGCATCACAAACTGCCTTAGCAAGTTTATGGTTTTTTGTCATGTCACTAACATTCAAATCTTCCAACACAATAATTTGAGGTCGTTTGGTTTTCACAATCTCACTTGTTATTTTATGCGTTGCATCTTTTCTAATATTAGCAACTCGTTGCCATAATCTTGCAATCTTATTCTGCAACTTTTTTCGTCGCTTGCTTCCTTTTGTTGTTCGACTGAATTTGCGTTGAAAGTGTTTTATTTTATCTTCTACTTGTGATAATGCTTTTGGATTAGCATATTGACTACCATCAGAGCATGTCGCTAAAGTCTTAATCCCTAAATCAACTCCAATGATTCCATCAGTATCTTGCGTGGCTACTTCCTCATCGACTAAAACAGAAACATACCAACGTCCTGCTTTCTCGCTTACTGTTGCCGATAAAATATGCTGGTCAGTTGGGATATATCCTTTTTCTTTTAACTTTAACCAACCAAGTCGCGGCAATTTTATTTTATTGTCTTCAACTCGGATTGAACCCCTCAAACGAAATGACCCAATTCCTTTGGTTCTTGATTTGAACTTCGGGAAACGTGCGCGTTTCTTGAAGAAGTTCTTGAATGCCTTTTCTAAGTCTTTAAGGCTTTCTTCCATTGCACACACAGAAACCTCATACATATAGGCAAATTCGCCTTGTTTTTCAACAGTTAACGCTTTGTTAAGTTGTATAGCATTAGGCTTAGACTCTCTCTTTTCAATGTGACCTAATGCCCAATTCCATGCTTTTCTCGCACAACCAGCATGTTTCAAGAACAACGTTCTTTGTTTATTGGTAGGGTGAAGTTCTGTTTTGTAAGCCTTATAAATCAACATGCAAACCCCCCTGCCATCGATTTTGTTAGCTTGTCGTTTTCTCATTAGGAGACGCATTCTTCGCCGCTCGTTTGCTTCGCCGCTCGTTTGCTTCGTGATTTCTTCGGGGCCGATTTGACGAACACAAGAAAATACGAGTGGTTCTTGCGGGCGTGAACCTGTTTGATTAGTCGTGTGATTCCAGGCTTGTTCACTCGCATCACAACGAAGAGGTCTTTGGCATAGCATCCGTAGGTTGCGTATTCGTTGATCAATTCGACGTGGGTGAGGCGTTGCCGGTTGGCACTGACTTCATCTTGGCACTTGACGATGAAAATGCCGTCGGATTTGAGAACTCGCAGGGCTTCGCGCCCTGCTTTGAAGTACAGATCAAGAACAGCGTCATGCCATTTTGGGCCGTCGCTTGTTTCTTGCCCATTTGAATAGTGATCTCTGAAGGCGGCGTGGGTGCCCCCGCCTGCCATGTGAGATTTCTTCTTTCGGAAAAGTCCCTCCATGTATGGGGGATCAAGCACAACACAGTCGATGGATTCGTTTTCGTAGGGCAGCTTGCGGCAATCCTGCCCAGTCTTCATGTCGGTGGCGAGCAGCTTGTAGCGAGAGAGATTCACCGATGCCCAGAAAACACCTTTGCCGTATGTGATGTCCGCAATCGTCGCACCGTCGGGGACGTGAAGATCAAGAATGGTCGGGAACAGATCGGCGTTGCCTCCGAGGTGGCAACTCATCACGACGTTGGTCGTTGAGATGCCTCCGGCGACTCGCTTCTTGCGGCCTTCATGTTTCTCGAAGAGTTCAAGGTTCTTTTTTTTGGCGATCACCAAAGTTTAATCCTTCGTGTGTGGATGGTGTCCAATTCTACAGCTTGGAGCGGTCGGTTCCTCGTCGCATTCTTCGTCCGTCCGCTTCTTCCCCACGGGGAAGATGAAGCTCACTAGGATGTTGTTGACCTTGCCAGCCGCCCACACGGGTAGACTGGTCATCGTCTTCTGGTATGCCGGCTTCTTGTCTTTGATGTACTTCAATCGAGACCGGTACTCGATCGTTCGCAGCCTGTCGTTGCGGCCGGTGCGGTCGCTATTCGACGCCTCGATCAGAGCCAGCCAAGCCTTCTCGTTCGCCACGCACGCTTCGACGGCGGCTGCAAATGTCTTGTACGGCCCACGTCGGCCTGCGAAGTCCCACTGCTTGACCTCTTCCCGCATGTTGCGGAACGACCAGACGGTGGCGTGGTAGTGAGGCTTGACCGAGACGCCGTGAACTTCACGCGCCCACGTAATGCGGTACGTGTGGTACTTGCAGCTACCCTCGGGCATCCACGTTTTCTGTGAACGCTGGTCCTGCCCTCGTTTCTTGACTCTGACGAAGTTCATTAACCGGCCTTATAGGGAGGGATGTCACCGTTCTTCTTGATGGCTTCATCTTCGTAGGGAGCCACCACGGTCTTGTAGAAGGTGACGCCTGCCAGACGCAGCGTATCGGCAACGTAGGCGCGGAACTTCTCGCCCATACACTGGGCGGTGATCATGGACACGGTGTAGTTCAAGTAGCCGTCACGTTTGTCATCGTCTTCCATGGCCACCCAGTAGACGATGTGGTCGATGTAGGGCTGGTGCTCAGCGATTGACAGCCATTCGGTACGCCAGTTGTCCGGGACTTGCTGCTGGCCGGGCAGTCGCCGCTCGGCCTCGGCAGCAGCCGCCACGAACACACCGTAGGCTCGATGTAGGTTGTGGTAACGCCAGCCGGTCGCCGGCTCCATCGCCTTTGTCACGATCTCAACCAGCACTGCCGTCATGCGCGACTGGCGATCAGCGAGTTCATGTTGAGCCAGCGACCAGTCGATACTGTCGATATGCGTCTGGATACGCTTGCGAAGTTGTTCGACGACGTAGGGCATTAGACCGTTCTTCAAAACCTACTCAATATCTACCTGAGTAGATATTGATGTTTGATTCTCATTTCTGCGACGACCACCTGCCCAACCGACCGTGCTTGAGCAGCAGGAAAGAGTGTTTCCCTATCCGTTCTTCAAAACCTACTCAATATCTACCTGAGTAGATATTGATGTTTGATTCTCATTTCTGCGACCACCTGCTAAATTAGCATGAACCTTGTCATCTCCATGAGCGTTAATTCCCGTCGAACTGACGGTATTTTTTAAGTTAGGTGTTTGATGCGATGGCCTCTTGCGGAATGTCAAAGTCAAAGAAGTACCAGCGGCGGTCGTTCTGCCCCTGGTGGTCAATGAAGTCCAGATACTCCCGAACTTCTCCCCAGGTCGCGAAGACCGTGGCGTGTGGGAACATGCCGAAGTACCACTGCGGTAGCTTGCGTTTGCCACCCTCGCAGCGGACGATTATCGGCTTCTTGGATCGGTTGCCATTGGTGATCTCTTCCACGGTGCCCGTGGTGTAGATCGACTTGTCGATGTTGACCACGAGAAAATCAACGAGATCAACCATGCGTAGGTCAGTGCAGCGCACCAACCGCATGTCATAGGCGATCTGGTCGTACTGCTCGTCGTCGAGCAACTGCTTCCGGTAGTTGATGTCTTCGATCTCTTCGTTCCCGAGATCGATCGGCTTGCAGGTTGGGTCCAGCACCGTCACGCCCTTGGCCCGCAGCCAAGGCGAGATGGCTCGACGCCAGTGGCAGCCGCCGTCAGCCGCTTCGTCCATCGCCCCGGCCAGATAGGTCCGCAGACCCCGCAGGCGGCGAAGGTTCGGCATGGCTTGGCGCTCGTCCGGTGTGTACCGCGCCCACGATTGACGCTGAGCTTCGATCTCAGCAGCGGTCAAGGGCGGGCGGTTCCGCGCCTGCTCGATCAGTTTGTTGAGTTCGGTGTTCATAGTGCGTTGTTTGCAATGCTCTGAATGTTCGTCAGAGCTTGATCGAGTTCGTCCACCTTGGCTTCAAGATCGGCGACGTAAGGATCGTCTGCCATTAGTGGCCTCGGCCTCGGTTCTTGCGTGGGTGCATGGGGCTCATGCGGTTGTGGTACGTCACCGGCTTCCGCTCGGCGAGCATGACTGCGAGGTCGTGAGTGCAACCGTTCTTGCGGCACTCTTCGTAGAGCTTCTGAGTCGCTTCGTCGTCACTGATCTTTGGGTACTTGCTCATACGACCTCGGGCTTCGGCGGCTTGACGACAACTACGTTGGTCAGCTTTGTGATGCTGGTGCGACGGCCACACGGCTTGTGGCCGGTCAGCTTGTCGGACTCAACCTGGGTGACGACCATGCGCTCCATCCAAAGGCTGGAACCACGGCGGCAGGCGTAGACGACGGTGCAACCAGGAGTGATCTCGTTGCCAACGAAATCACGGACAGGGGACGACGCAATCATTGGAACCTCGGAGGCGGGCGTTGATCTCGTCGTCAACTTCACGCATCGCATGGATGCGATCGGCCGGTCCCGAGAGGAACTGGGTTTTGGCACGGACTTGTGAGGGACAGCGGATAAGGCGAGGGGCGCGAAGCGGCGTGTTGTAATCTGAATCGTGGTGCATACTGGCTATTACGGACGAGCTAGCTACTTGTGTACCTAGCTTTCAAAATAATTTTAGATCGATCAGCGTGCAGGCGCGGAGGGTTGTACCGGTTCCTCCGAATGGGTCGAGTACCCGGCTGCCAATACCATCGGCCACCGCTCGTAACGATGGCCGACGGATGGTGGGGAACGTAAGTTCATACCTCTAGCTCAAGTCTGGGGCAGCGCTCGCGCAAGTGAGCGCTGTCTTCATTTCTTCTCGAATTTCTTCGGCCGGTCCCAGTTCGCACTCTTGCACTTCGGACAGACCCTCGGTTTTTCTTCGCTGCGCGGTAGCCACTCGTGACCGTACTGGTTCACAAAACACCGGCAACCCGGTCCTGGATTCGTTGGTCAATTTGTTTTCAAATGACTATCCAGACCGTGACACGATGCGGGCATATTATGATGTGCTGCTTGAACTCGCTAAAAGGGAGCCGGGCGGTTTGAAGCGGTGCGCATCAAGTCTCATCGAGTAAGGCGGCGACTTCTCGAAGGGTCGCTGCGGCTTGCGCGTGCTGCTGGAATATCACCCTATCATCCGTTCCTGTCTTCTGTGCGTAAGTCTCACGGCCGGGCAGGAGTGCCAATTCGGCGGCGGCGACTGCCGCCTCGGCATGGCCCGCTGCCGCGCGCCGGATGCGAGATGGTAGCGGACCTTCATAATTTGAAAAATCAGTTGTGACGGCCATAAGGGCTTTCTAGGCAGAATGACGCTCTGCCCATAAACTCGGTTAAGGGTTAGGATTGTGCTGGCTTCTTAGGCAAAGCCGGTCTATGTCCATGTTTCAATCTCAAGGCCATGTTCCTCTGCAATCTTCTGGCAGTAAAAATGGTCCAGTTCAATCGAAGTAACCGGCCTGTCTTTCACCGCTCGAAGAACGGTTCCCGTACCCGAGAAAATGTCCGCTACAGGGTCGCCGGGAAGCGTACTGAGCTTAACAATCCGCTGAATCATGGCTTCGCGAAGCTGGGTAGGGTGGTGCGACCGGCGCTCTTTACAGTTACCTGTGATTCTTGGAAACTCAGTCCAGGAATCCAGCGGAACCCTTCCACCTGCCGCTGCGCGCTTATCGCCATTTAATTCCCGCCACGATGGCACCTTAATTGCGTCGGGATAAATTGCAGCGTCTCTATGCTTGAGACGCACAATGGGTCGGTGGCCGTTACCGCAGTCCGTTTTGCAGTTTTGCCCAAACGTGTAGTGTTGGACGAATGGCTTTGCTTCATAGTCGGGTACGTCGTGGAGAATCTGTTCGACTAGCGAGCCAACCATGAACGTCCACTTCGCGTTATAAGACACCCACACGATGTCTGCGTGTTGAATGAACACCCTGAAACACGCATCAAGAAAAGCTCGATACTTGTTGTCGGAAATCGTGTCTTTGTACCCAGCATACTTGAGACCAATGTTGTCGAAAGGGTCAGCAATCAGACATTTGAAACGGCCCAGGTTCGGTAGGACATCTAACACGCTGCCGCAAATAAGATGGTGTTCCATCAGGGAGCGTTTCACTTGGCGGGCCTGTGCGGTGATTTGGTGGATGGAGGCGGGAGTAGCGCGTTGCGGGCCGATCATATTCGGCAGATTCTTTCGTCGTCCGCGTCTCGCTCCATCTGGCGGTGCATGGCGATCACGGCGTCAACGTGCGCGCGGTGGTAGTCAACAGCTTCCTGACGTGTAACCGGGCGGCGGACAAACAGAGTGTCGGTGGCCTTCTTCCACAGATCGAACTTCTGTGGGTCCGTCAGCACGATTAGGTTCAGGTTGCCGAACCGCAGGCTCACGTCGTCCGGGTGGCCGCTGGGGTTCAGCCCGCCGTTATTCGCCTCGGCTTGCGCGATCAGTATGCTGCACTCGTCGGGGTGGACGAGCACGACGAGATCGGTGTCTGCGTCCTGGCTAGGCGTGCCGTACATACGGCTGCCGGTGATGAAGGATTTCATAGTCGGTCTCGCTTTCCGTAGACCTTCTTGTAGAAGGCCGGTTCGTTATTTCCCCACAGGTTGTAGTCGTCCGAGTCACGAAACTGGTCTTCCATGCCGTGCTGCAATCGGAAAGTGCCTGTCGAGCAGGTGTCACACTGGCATTCGGTTCGGTGGTGTTGGCGGCTCATGGCTGTGGGTACATCGCGGGGTGAATGAAAGGTTTCTTGGCACGTAGCGGCGGCTCGAACGGGATGGGCACGACCTCTACGTCTTCGTCGCGGACCAGGATGACTTTGTTCTTCATGGCGTTCCGCACTTCCCAGAGCGTCACGGTGCCACCCACGGCCAGGGATGGTGGGTCTCGCTCGTCATCGTTCCACCAGCCGCCGCTGCTACCTGGGACGTATGTGCCGATGTGCTTGACGGCCTGCCCGAAGGTCTTGCATTACGACACCAGAAGTGTGATTAGGGCGATCCAACCAAAGACCCACACGGCTACGTTGACGACAACAAGCACGAACAGTGCCCAGTCGAACGCTCTGCTCTTGAACTTCTCCCACGGCGTCGGTGGCGGCAGGGGCTTGGAGAGTTCGTTCAGGATGTCTACGAGGATGTTCGTCATCGGTGATCAGTTCCTCAAAACCTACTAAAATCTACCTGAGTAGATATGGATGTTTGATTCTCATTTCTGCGGCGGCAGCCTGCTAAATTAGCATGAACCTTGTCATCTCCATGAGCGTTAATTCCTGCCATAGTGCGACCCTCGTTCGATCCAGTGTTCTTCGTGTGACCCAAACCAAAACATCTGCTTCGCGAAGTCGAAGACGGTGATCGGCAGGAACCGCTGGCACGAGTACACGTCGAGCGTGATGAATCGTTTCGGTTCCAACGAGTGAATCTGGATGCCCGATTCGATCAGCGGCACCCAGCCCGACACGCCGGCTTTCTCCGGGAACAACTCCACGCCGTTCTTCGTTGGTGCGTGGATCACGAATGGTTGTGACATCCGGGTCATGTTCAGCCGGTCCACCAGTTCTTCCAGGAACCGGTACGTCAATTCCATGTCGTCCGCCGCACCCGGCCGGCAGTCGTACATATCCAGCAGGTAGCTGTAGCCGAAGGGCTTCACAGGCTGGCTCGCATTAGTGCTACCCACGATTCACCCTCTTCTATCTTCTGTTTCGCTAGTTCGATTAGTTTCAGCACCGTCTTGGGCTTCACACCCGGCATCTCCGATGCCACCAACAAACCTTCTGAGTAGCCGTGGCACCGTTCCACTAGCTCGGGCATCCTCTGCCAGTCGAGCCGCGATTCGAGCGTGTCCGAGAAAAGTTGGGCGATCATCTCGCCGACCTTTTCTGGCGTCGTGCTGCGGATCAGGTCCGCGATACTTTCCGCCAAGGTCACTTCGGGCATAACCGTCTCGTGGCTCAACGTAATGTCCGCAGCCTGGATGGCTTGTATGTACCGCTTCTGGTTCGCGGACCGACCACTAACGTTACGTGGCGGCGTCTGTCGTTTGTGGCTCATTGAAGCTCCGGGTGAAGATGTCGGGTACGTTGGTGATTGCAGCTTGCCAATCGCTTCCGTGCTTCGTGAGATGCCCTTGTATGTCGGCCATGCTGATGGGCCGGCCATCAGTGGACCACTGACCGAACCGGGCGGGCGCGTCGGCGTCAGTGCATGTCGGGAAGAACCTCTTGAACATTCTCGTGGCCTGACCGGCACAGGCGTTCTCGATCAACTCGTGGTCGTCGCAACGGCCGGCACGGATTAGGGCGGGGTCCAGGACTTCGGGGTGGTTGCTGGTCATAAACAGCACCCGCCCTTCGCCCGCCGCCACACCATCGATCGCGTTCAGCAACCCGCTGAACGTCAATCGGTTCTCTTTATCCTTCGACGCCTCTCGCTGGGTGAACGCGCAGTCGATGTCTTCGATCAGGACCACGCAGTCTTCCGGCACTTCGCCCAGCAGCTTGCGAAGCTCAGCGTCACCCACCTTCGGGTCAGACAGGTTGAGCATCGCAATGTCGAGCCCCAGGTGGGACGCGATCGCGATCACAATGGACGATTTACCGCCGCCAGGCGCACCGTGCAGCAAGCAGCCATACCGGTAGGGAATACCCAGGTCGATGTAGCGCTGGGCGTCGTCCATGAACTTCTTCACCCTTGCCACAATCCGCTCCATCACGCCGTCACGCAGCACCACGGACTCCAACGGGCGCAGACGCCGCTTGGCTTCGCCGTCCCACTCCCCGTGCCAGCCGGGCGTATAGACAGTGATGCGGGGATCATCCTTCGGCATGGCCGCATCGCGGGCTTCTTCCAGCAGCTTCAAGATCACCGGCCGCTTGCGGGTCAGCACACTGACCTTGAAATACTCGACGCCCTTGCTGGGGCCACGCTCACTTTTGCCCTCGGGCTCTTGCCGCTCGCGGTTCACGATCAGGAAGTAGCCGTGCCAGAGCAACCAGTGGACGCCAGGGGCGGGCGACAAGATGATCGTGGGCGGCGAGTCCTCGCGACGGCCACGGCGGACCGTGCGAACGCTCAGCCAGCGAGCCCGCGTGCGGCCGTAGGGCTGTTGGGCCATCCACTCGTCGAACCATAGGAAGGCGTCATCCCGGATCGGGATTTCGACTTCGATGAAAATCCGGTGGACGAACCAGTCCCATATCTGGTATGGCAGCTTTCGCAGCAAGGCAGCCGCACCGCCTAACACCATGAGCACGGCACCGCCGCTCAAGAAGTTGTTGGTCGCCAACTGCGCTTGGATGAACGCCCAGCCTTGTTCGATCATTTTGCTTGCCGTAGGTAAATGGTGATGACCGGGATCAGGTCGCCCTCTTCGATCTCTTCGGGCGTCGGCTGATAGTCCAGATTGAACACAGGGGTCGCGTCCGTCGCTGACGCCGCGAGAAGCATGTTCTCACAGATGTCCGCGAACCCGGCCCCGTGCAAAGGGGCCGCACGCAGCCGCTCAAGCGCTTGTGGGTTGATTCGCATGTCTATCCCAGCGGGTGCTGGCTGTCTCGCACGTCGATGATCTCCACGCCCTCGGGCAGCCGGGCGTTCTTGCCGGTGCCGAGTTCCTTCTTGATAAGGGCTCGGGCTTGACTACGGGTGTCCGCCATGACGTGGCCGTGCTGCTCGCCGAACGACCACGCGAACTTGTTGGTCAGACGGGCCGGAATACGACCCTCTTCCTTCAACTGCCGCATGATGCTGCGAGCTTGCTTCTTGACAAGCTCGTTGACAGTGGGCGGCTTGATGCGTGCCGCTTGGCGTGCGTAGACGCCTTGCAGATATTCGTGTCGAGTTGTACGTGTCATTTGGACCTCAGTGCATGGAACACAAAACCGTCTTCTATCTCTCCGAGGCTGATGAATCGGCTTCGATCAATTCCGCTTCCCTTGAAACCGAGTTTGTTGAGCCACGGGATCAGGCTCTTCTCACCGCTGCACATGGTCTCGGGGATCGTCAAGTACACGGCGTCGGTTGTCAGCGATAGCCGCTCGAACAGTTTTCGCGAGACGCCCTGCCTGCGGTGTGTTGGTTTCACAGCCAGCTTGTGCAACGTCGTGATGTCGTCGCTCGACGTGTAGACTGCCATCGCGACCGGCGTTCCGTAGAACGTGGCCACATCGACTGTCACGTCGTTCTTCTGCCGCCAGAACTCGGGCGACCACGGTTCATCGAAACATTTGATGTCAATGTCGATGATGTGTTGCAGGTCGTTCCCGTTGGCCTCACGCACGTAGAGCACGCTTAACCTCTGTATTTCGGCCGCACAACTGCGGCGAAGAAGTCACCTTCAATGCTTCCATCTGATTGAAGCCCGATCGATTCCTTGTCGAGCGCACGGCAGCGAGCGTCGTTCTCTGCTCGCGTCAATGTCGGGATGATGTGCCCGGTGGAGATATGCTTCCACGCGGTTTGTAGCCGCCCCAGCAGGTGGTGCTGGTACGAGTCCCGCACACGGCAACGGAACTGGGCGAACCGCAGTTGCGGCCGGCGAAGCGCGATCGGTTTGGCGACGGTCTGGTGAATCTGCAACACGACGTTCTGGTCGCCGATCTTCTCGCCCAACGCCCAGCCGTACAGCGAAAGCTGGTCGGCCCAGTCGGTCGAAAGGTCTTCCATGTAGCCGGCGTCGATCGTCAGCCCGTGGTGGTCGAACTCAGCGAACTGCTTGTGCGCAGTGTTGTGGCTCTTGTTCGGGGCCAGGGTTTGCACCCCGGTCTTCTTGTCCGTCTTGTACAGCGGCTCGCCGTCCGTGCAGAGTAGGTAGCCCTTCACGGGGCTCGTCGCCGAGTTCGAGCAGTAGCCGTTGACCTTCCAGTCGTGGATGACGTGGATCGGGCCGGGCAGAATGAACCGGCAGTCCGGCTTGCCAGTGAACGGCACGCCACCGAGGGTCGCGAACACGCTGAACTCGAAGCGGGGCGGCTCAACTGCTTGCAGCAGCATGTCGAGTAGTGACTGGTACATCCCCGAATACTTGTAGCAGTCGAAGGTGTACCGGCCCTCTTCCAACACCCAGTCGCGGTTGTGCGGCTCAACCTGGGCCTCGAAGAGCGCCTCGAAGCTGTAGACCGGATCGGCACCCTTGCCGAACAAAGCTTCGTGGAGCGCCGACTTGGCGAAGGCGTCAAAGCACGAGCCCACCGACGCCGGCTTCTCTTGCGGCAGCCTCGGGGCTCGCGTCGGCGCGATGTTCTTCAAGTAGTATTCCTCGGGGTTTGATTCCCAGAGGGACATACCTGAATGCGATAGGTAGGTTGGAATTCTCATCGTTCTTCAAAACCTCCTCAATATCTACCTGAGTAGATATTGATGTTTGATTCTCATTTCTGCGACGACCACCTGCTCAGCGGATCAGTTCGCATCTTTCAACATCCTTGTTTTTGCGGAGCATCCGAGCAACAGCCTTCGCAACCGCCTTTCCAAGCAACGGCGGAACTGCATTGCCGACTTGCCGGAACTGTTCCCTCTTGGACCCAGTGAACCGGATCGAATCTGAGAATGATTGAAAACGCGCCGCTTCACGAACGGTCAAAGTTCGCTCTTGATTCGGATGGATATACGCCCCCCAGTGCAAATCGCATTTAGTGAGGATCGTGCAGGCCAAGCCATTCGGGTGCAGCCGGCCATACCGCTTGGTATGGTCGCTCCGCTTCGCTTTCTTCATTCCGGCTGGCAACAGTTTGTGCGGGATGTCGCGCCAACTGCCGCCTTGCTTGATGTAGCTAAGTCGCTTTAGGTTGATGTCTGCCAGATAGGGCGCGATATGGTTGTGGAGTTTGCCGGCCCCTTTGCGGAGATAGGCTTGATAGTCTGAAAGCGGTTTGGAGCCGTATTCGCTTTCCTCGCTCCCCTCACAGATATTGAGCGCGGGAAGGTCACTAATCGCATCATCTACGGTCACGAAGGGCAATTTCTTACGCTTCGCAAAGGGCAGTGCAATTGTCCCATCGCGTGGGCCGTGCGTGGCCTTCGGCCAACTTATGGACTTAGTGTCGCGTGACCCAACAAAGAAAATGCGCCGGCGCTCCTGAGGAATACCAAATTCCTCGGCTTTCAAAATCTGGTGTTCAACGTGGAAGCCTAGACCTTCCAAGCATTGATAGATTTCATCGACGGCGCGTCCTTCCGAGACGCTGGTTATCCCCGTCACGTTTTCCATCACGACAAAGCGGGGCATCAGCCCTTCAACGATCCGAAGATATTCGCGGAACAATCCCGAGCGTTTGTCGTGGAAACCTCGCTGGTGGTTGTAGACGCTGAACGCTTGGCAAGGGGGGCCGCCAACCAGAACGTCTAACTCACCTTCACGAATTCCAGCGGCTTTCAGCAATCGGTCATTGCTGATACCTTCAATGGGGCCGTCAAGAAAGGCGGAATTGGGGTGGTTTAGCTTGAAGGTCTTCGCGGCGTCTTCGTCACAGTCGTTTGCAGCGAGAACACGAAAGCCCGCTTGGCGGAATCCATCGGATAATCCGCCAGCCCCGGAGAACAAGTCAATCGTTGTAAAATCTTTTTCTGACACGGCTTAGCTTTCCAATTCGTTCACTGAGTCAAGTATATCGTTACCCTAAATTAGCATGAACCTTGTCATCGCCATGAGCGTTAATTCCGGCTGGTTGTCATCGCGAGGGACCCGTTCTTCAAAACCTACTCAATATCTACCTGAGTAGATATTGATGTTTGATTCTCATTTCTGCGACGACCACCTGCTAAATTAGCATGCACCTTGTCATCTCCATGAGCGTTAATTCCCGTCGAACTGACGGTACAACTAGCTGTAATACGCGGCCCGAGCCCGTTTGTGTACCGAACTGGCGGAAACAAAGCTTGGCGGACAAGCCACCTGCCTACGTTTGCTTCCGGCGATCATTTCAGACCAATCATCAAGAGGAAGACGACGACAACGACGAGCACGACCACATCAGCCCAGTAGGACTCGCGGCGAATCTCGCGCTTGAGCTTCGCCCGGCCATTCGGTTCGTAGTGCTCGGCCAGTACATGAGGAAGGTTGCGGTTCATAGCTTCTCCACGGCGCTCATGTGTTTAGCTCGATAAAACGGTGATTGTTTCATCGCGGACTATGCCGTCGATACCATTGCACAGAACCATTCGTCGGTCGGCTTGTTGGTTACGGGTGCTTGGCGAAAACTCGAGCCCGAGAGTATCGGTAGACTCGAAGAGCGGTGGAAATACCGTCCCCCGTTCTAGTGGGTTCTCTTCATCCTCGAAGATGTCTTCGAGATTCCAACGTGCCAGTAGTTCGGCACCAGTCGGACACCCCTTCGTGGTCCAGTTGTAGTGAAACGGGCCTTGATCGTCATCCAGATCAATCACACACTGGCCAGTAAGTTGCATGTTGCTGGATGGGCCGGCCGCTACACTGGGCCGATCACTCTGCCCCGCGATGGAGAAGAATATGAAGCCGGAATCAGTCGCCGTCAACCAAACGTTCTGATAGACCCACCACGGTTTCAACAAGTCGATGATTGTCTTCTCGTCCCACTTACGCGAAATCTTCTTGAAGATGATCTCGGGCAACAGCTTGCGGCGGTAGTTTCGTGCAGCAATGATGTCTTTCTGGGTCCACTTGTAGTTCGTCGCGGGCAGGGCCAGCGTTGTAGGGCCAAGCCAAAGGTTGCCGTCGAGGCTGCCGTCGTTGCCTTCTTGATTACCTACCTGAAAACTCAGCCAGTTGTTGGCGAGTGGAACGTCAGAAAGCTCGCCGCTGTAGCCGACAAGAGTAGGGCCATAGATCAGGCTGTTCACCATCGCGACCGCACCGCCCCACGAGTGGAACGGATTCTCTAACGCAGAGTACACGTCCTCGGGTCGCTGTATCTTGTACACGAGCGGACTACCGCCGTCTGGTGTAGTGGCCGTGGGCGTGAACTCTGGCGTGTAGCTACCGGTTATCAAAACCGATACGCCTTTATCGTCTGGCGTAGTTCGCGAGTATGGTTTCTGTACAGGGGCGTCAGCCATTACTCTTCATCCTCGCGTGGCCGCAGGTAGCGGGCTTCCTTCGGGATTCCGTCATCCGAAAGCTCGCGGTAGATGAAGGTGATCTTCTGGCCGACCGTGAAGTGCTTGGCCTTTGTGTCTGCCCCCATATCCTTACCCGGATAGCAGCGAGCATGTTCCTGGGCGGTTGGGTTTGCGAACTCGCGTTCCTCGTCGGTGAGGCCGCTGAGTTCGAGCCGCTGGCCGTTGTAGTCCAGGATCAGCGCACCAATCTTGCCCAGGTGCTTCGAGCCCTTGTCGGTCTCGCGGCCGGACGTGAAGCCGACCAGCGTGCCCTCGTCGTCATCGAAGGGCTTGTACTTCAAGAGAGACCCTACCCGCTTGGGCGTCCACTGTGCTTCCGGGGCGCGGAGCATGACGCCTTCGCCGCCGAGTTCGATCACGCGGTTCAGGTGCGTCTCAAGCTCTTGCTGGGCGATCTCTTCGTGCTGCGACAGCTTGATCTGCTTGTGCATGTAGATGCGGTCCGTGCCCAGGTTCTCCCGGAGGGCCAGCATCTCGGCGTCGAAGTTCGCCACGGGGTCGAGCATGTAGAGTTCACGGCCGGTCTTGGCGACACGCTCAGCCACCCAGTCCATGACGAGTTCCATCGACAGGTCGGCGTGGAAGTTCGAGTTCTTGATCTCGCCCGTGCCGAACACACGGGTCAGCGGCGGCGTGCCGTAGACCGCATACTCGATCTGGTCGAAGCGTGGATCGGGCGAGTCACCGCCGCAGATCGAGCGGCCAAGTTGGAAGCTCCCACGGCCGGCCCATAGCTCGCCGTCCAGGGGAACACAGGGCAACAGGTTGAGGAACGAGTCGGGAGCGATGATCGGGTTGCCATAACGCGACCACAGGCCGGTCGCCACGGGCTTGACCTTGGCTTTATCCTTGCCGGTCTTCGGATCAGTCACCGAGGCCCAGGGGACATCGCGGGTAGGCATCCCACGGGTGATGCCGCCGTCCCAGAAGCAGCGTGTGCCGTCGAGCTTCTCGCTAAGGAACCAGCCAGCGATCTCGTCTTTGCCGGGGCGGTACGTCTTGGCGAGTTGCAGGAACTCTCGGCGGTTCGATTTGGTCTTCGGCATTACGCGGCCTTTAAGAGTCGAGCACTTTGACGGGGTGCGGGGCGACGGGGGAAGTCATCGAACGCGAGTCGGATTGTTTCAGCGACGACAGCACGGCGGTCTTCACCCGCCCGCTCCGTCAAGCGACGTTCCAGCGAACGTCGCTCGACGATGCATTGGTCGAGCGTTGCGCGATACGAGACACATTCCAGCCGTTCGCCACGGGTCAAAGCCTCGGCAGACCTTACAAGCCACGCGACCGGTATAACCTGAACTTGCATCTGGTACCTCGTTGGTGTAGCTAGCAACTATGGCTAGCTACTATTACGAGCCGAAGTCGCTTTTGTGTACCTCCACACCAGGAAAATTTTGCGCGGGGCGATCTGCTTTGGGAGGCGACGGCGGAACCGGCACCACCGTACTTTCGTCCGCCACGGGCAGGTTGGGCACGGTGATCCCGGCGTCGATCAAAGTCTTCGTCAGCACACCGATGTATCGATCTTGCAACTCAAGGCACTGATTCAACTCTTGAACACCCTGGTAGAAGTCGATCGCGACCTCACGGGCTTCATCACGCTCGGTCTCGACGACACCCAAACGCTGAGTCTGCATGGCGGCGACGTAGGACGACTTGCTGGCTTCGGACTGGGCAAGCTGAGTGGTGTGGATGTCGGCCAGGCGCAGCGCTTCGTAGCTCGAAGCATTGCGAAAGTAGTCCGTACTGCTCAGCGTCGTGTAGTGGTTCAGACTTGTGGACGCCAAGCACAGGGCTGCGACCAAAATCAGGGAAAGCCCCTGTGTGGTCAGGTTCAATCGGGACAGAAAGTTCATGGTGGGATACCTCATGGGTGGGATTAGGCTTCGCCCTTCCAGCCTGATAGTTCTAAAAAGCGGGCGTACATCGTGCGGCGCATGACGTAGGTGGTGGTCAATGGCAGATCGAGAATGTCTGCGATCTCGCGATCGACATGACCTTCTTCGCGAAGTCGCAGAATCTCTCTTTCGGTTTCGTTCTCACAGCAAGAGTCCAATGTCTCGCGTAAGTTCCGCATCGGGCGTGGATCGTAAGAGAACATTTGGTCCATGTTGCTATCGTCAAAACTTGTCACCCTCTCGTGGGGCTTGATAGGCTGGCCCTCTTTCTTCCGGCGACGTTTGGTAGTGTTTGGAATGTGAATGGTCTCTTCTTTCTGAACGGCGTGGCCCAGCGCGCTGTTGATCGACAACGACATCAGGTTCGTCGGATTCGCCCCTGGGACTTCTTCCGACATCTTGTTGACGGCATCGACCAGTCCAACAAGCCCGTTCGAGATCAAGTCGTCCCGCAGATGTTTGAACTGCGGGAGGAACACAAGGAAGTGATCTGCTTGCGAGATGACAAGGCCCATGTTGCTATGGATCATTTTCTCGCGTGCGGCCCAGCCGGGTGAAGGCGTTCGGCCTGCGATTGTCGAATACCACGGTGTCGTCAGCACTTTGTACAATGCGTCATTTGACGCTTTGGTTGCCGGCTCAACCCATAGACGGATTAGGTCAGTGTTCAGATTTAGTTGCATCGTTCCGTAATCCGCCAGAGTCGTATGGGTTGGAGTCCACGGTCATCCAGTTCTCCCCACACGTACTCGCTGCCGTCCGGGTCATAGATGTTGCCGTGGTCAAAGGCCACGGCATGACCGGTACTGCGGCGGGTCACGCATTCAATGACGCCTACCCCGTGTACCCCTCGCCGCAGGAAGCGGTCTTCGGTGCCACCAGGGAACTCGACGTTCCGGGGGTTCAAGGCTTCCTCGGGGAAGTTGATAGCCTGCGGCTGCCGATCAAACGGCGTGCAGGCTTTTCCGAGTTGCCACGCAGCGTCGATTGCTTCCTGTGGATGGATGCCGGCTCGCCGCCAAGGATCAGGGTATTGTGGGTAGAGCACTTCGCCGCCGTCATGGCCCACCAGCTTGAAGAACTCTTCGACGTGAATGTCGAGAGCCATCGCGAACGCTGTCGCGAAGCAAGACCAGGGGTGAGGCTTGACTTGAAGGCGCATAGGTAGCACAGAAGGGAGCGGGAGAGGGTAATCAGCAGGCGGGATGGAAGGGATGGAAGGGATTGACAAACGCTTCAACTATTTCGTTCATTCCGTATCTCGTCCAGAAGTTTGTCGATGTCGGGTAAGTCGCCCCACTTGGGCTTCCAGTAGTCGCGGAAGTTTGGTGGCTTGAACAGCTTGTCGTATTCCTCTTGCGTTGCCGCAACAAGAATCCAGATGCCCGTGCCTTTCTTCTCCCACTTCGGCCACTTGATCTTCTGGGCGTTCGTGAAGCTGTAGCGGCCTTTGACCTTGCAGTCGATCCAGCGTGTACCCCAGCGGATATGCTGGACGAACAGATCGGGAAAACCGGTCTGATAAACGCTGCCGTGTGTGGCGTCCACTTCCCATTCGCGGTGTTCGAGGAACTCGATCAACGCTTGTTGAATGTGCCACTCGGGCTTAGTATTGTTACGTTTGAGAGGGCTCACTGTGTACCACAGAGCTTGCTAGATTAGCTAGGTTTCGAGGCGGCGAGGGCGAGGGCGAGGCGGGGTCTGACGATTGCATCCGAGGCGACTGGACCTTAACTTCGCCCTCCACGTCGCCACCCTTCTTACCCGCCCAGGTGGCCATCTTCTTGAACCACGTCATACCGATCAGTGGTATGGTCTCGCGGTAGCTCTCGACGACTTTCACCACCACGGCTGCCACGGCGTCGGCCATCTCGGGCTTGTTGACGCACATAATCTCGTCATGGACATTCATCGGGGCCACGAGGAACTCGTGGACGCCGGCCGGCTGCAAGTCCCAGATGCGACGTTGTAGGGCTTTCGTGATCTGGGCACCCGTCGATTGAATCTCGTGGTTGCCAGCCTGCCGTGTGTTGGCAGCTTGAATCTGAAAGGCGGCTCCATAGATCGCCGACGCCGTAGCGCCGCCGGCCGATTGAATACGGTTGCGGCGGACCACCTTGGCGCTGCACTCTTTCCAGTGCTTGGGCGGCTTGCGGGCCAGATCAAACAACGCCCGGCAGATCGTATTCTCAAGCGTGAAGTATCGGGGGAAGCCCAGCAAGCTCTTCATGCAGTCAGCCGGGTCGTGCCAGATGACCGCCGAGCCAATACCGTCCGGCTGCTTCATCGAACCGAACATACCCTCGATGCGCTTGCGAGCCTTGGGGATACCGGGGTACTTCTCGAAGAACGCCGCCTCGGCCGACATGGCATCTTCTTTCGAGATACCAAAGTTGCGGACCAGGGTGGACCAGTTGCCGAAGTACAGAATGCCGAAGAAGCCAGACTTGCCCTTCGTGTACATATCGAAGTCGGTGCCTTCCGACGCGAGCACTTCCTCGTAGGTCACGCCGGGATACATGCACATGGCGAAGTAGGCGTGAACCTTCTTGCCTGACAGAATGATCTTCGTGATCCCTTCGTCTTCATACACCTTCTCTGCGATCGTTACCTCGAACGAGTCAAAGTCACCGCCGCTGAGTTGGTAGCCAACCCACGACAGAGGGAACATTCTGCGAACTTCTTTGTCGTGCTTGATGCCTTGGGCGTTCAGGCCGTCGCCACCCGACATACGGGAAGACAACGCACCGATGATGTTAAAGCTGGCATGGAACTTGCCCGCCTTGAGCAGCTTCGTGTAAAGTTCAACTTCCTTCGCAGCAGCCTTGATGCCGAGAATCTCAGCGGCGCGCTTTGACGCCGGGTGTAGGCCGGGCTGCATCTTGCCGGTGCCCTCGCAGCGTGGGCACTTCTTACACTGATAGGTGCCGGACGAGTCACACTTCTCACACTCTTCCGCGTGATTGATCCGCCACCCTTGCAGATCCTCGGCCCCAGTATCGTCTTCTTCCACGTCGTTGAAATCGAGCTTCCAATTCGAGACCGAGATCAGCTTGGCCTTCTTCGTACTCTCATCGATGATCAGGAACTCCGAATCGCACATGCACTCGCCGATGTAGCGACGGACTTCGGCCGGCTTGTTGATGTTGATCGGCGACGTGTCCATAACGGACTGCGCCCCCTCCAACAATTCCTTGATGCCCTCCACGTCGATCGTGAAGCCACGCCACCGGATGGACGGCACCATGCAGGCCAGCACGGAATCGTCGTCATCAGGCGTTGGGTCGCCGAAGTGGTGGCAGAGCGCCCGCGTGTAGACAATATCGTCCGTCGCGTACTCTTGGGCGTTCGCGTTGTTCTTCCAATGCTCCGCGTGTGCCTTCACGAGAGCGGGCCAAGCGTAGCCTTTGATAGTTGGGTTGCCGTCTTTGTCGGGCTTGCCGTAGACAGCCCAGCCCTCTTCCGGTGTAGACACCATTAAAGCCGTAGGCGCGTACCCGAGTTCAATGGGTCGCGACGACGGCTCTACATCTTTGAAATGGAATTTGGGTTCATAACCGAGCGCGTGCTCGGCGAGGAATTTCAGACCGCCAGCCGGGTTGAACCGGAGGCAGACATCCTTGAAGTGTTCGTCAATCTCGCCGTCGCGATTGCGGACATCGTAGACGTGCCAACGAGGCGCGTCTTTGTCCGCCGAACGGGCGAAGTAAATGCCGTCGATCTGGATCAGCTTCTCAAGCTCTTCGGCCAGGGCGTAGGCGAGAGCCGTGGGCACACGACGGATGCGGACATCCTCGCGGGCCATGAGGGATTGGTACGGGCCTTTGCGGCTGTGCAGCAAAAGGTCCAAGCAGCTTGCCGGCTTGAGGCAGAGACCTGCCTGCCCCTCGGCCTCGCGTTGGGCGATCTCTTCGATGTGGTCGATCGGAATCCAGTCGCGAGGCAGCAGCGACCAGATCGTGTGAATCTTGACGAGATGATACCAGTCGAACACGAGGTTGAAGCCGACTACCGTGCCGGCCGCGAGCTTCTCGATCAGGTCCAGCGTGTCGCCAACCTTCTCGTACCAGACGTGGTGAAGGTGAATGTCGCCCTCTTCCGTGGCCCACTGCAACAGCACCATAATGCTGTGCAATCCGCAGGTCTCGGAGTCCACGTAGTTACGCGGTAGATCGGGTGTCGCTTGGCAGATCATATCAGCCTCGATAGATTCTCATTCAATCGCCTCGTAGAACCAACCCGTCCCTTCGAGACGGGCGGTAGTGACGGGTTCGGAGAGGAAGTTCGCGTCGGCGAACTTGAACAGCATTCGTGCGCCCTTGACGACACAGCTTGGAAACACTTCGCCAGCGGGGTCGCCGGCACGATGGGTCTGTGAGCCTACGAACTGGGCTCGCTTAGGCGGGTGCGGGAAGAACACCGGATCGACCGAATAGACTTCGATCAGGCGCTGGTCTGGGTCCAGGACGGTCAGCGTGTAGAGAGTACCGTTGGTGCTCTCTATCAACGCCTTCGTGCCCGGCTTGAGGCGAGTAAGGTCGACGCGCTGGGCGGTCATTTCTTCCTGCGCCTCTTCTTTATTACGTTTGCCAAGACTGTTTGTGTACGCAATTGTTCCAAAATATCCGGCTCTATTTCCTCGGCCGTGAGGTCACCGCATACATGGGCCAGCAGCCTCAGGGCCAGCCCTTCGACCCCACGGTCCAGCAGCCGGCCGATCAGCGACTTGACTTGGCCCTTCGTGAACGGACGCTGAAAAGTCTGGGCAATAGGCAGGTGCCGCATCGTCCGGGTCTTACCACCGCGAGCCTTGTGGCCGACGATTAGGTGGGCCACCCGGATTTGCTCTTCGCGTGTGGGCTGGTTCCAGATCGTCTCGACGTTCTCGGGGCAGAGCATGTGACGCGAGCCGGCAAGCTCTTGGATTTCCTCCGGGAGCGTCAACAGTTTCAGCCGCTTGTGAATCCACCGTTCGTCGTGTTGGATAATCGACTTCATGTGACGCAGCGAAGCGTCCCACATGATGGGTTCTTTCGATGGCGGGAGTGCTTGCAATTGCCGGCACTGTTCCGTCAACTCAAACGTGTTCGCCAGCCCACGGGCCTCACCGAGAAACGACAGGTCTTTCCGATTCAAGTTCTCCGTGTAGTTGATCGAGCGGGCTTCCTGGTCGGTCAGCCCCGCGTAGAGCGAGCACCGAATCGCCGGCCACCGCAGAACGCTCTTGTGGATTGCATAGCGGCGGAAGCCCGCGATAAGGAAGTTCGTCCCGTCGTCTTGCTTCCACACGCTGACTGGGTGCAGAAGGCCATGTGCCTTAATGGACTCCGCATCATCGCGTAGCTCGTCAATCGTGAAGCGATCACGACAGTTGAAGTCGTGGTCGCATACGATTGTGTCTATCAGCAGTTCAGCATAGACCGGAGAGTTAATCATCGTGCTACTTGGACCTTCCTACCGGCAAAGGTTTCGTACTCGCCTGTGCCGATCAAACTACTGCCAGGGCCACAATGACAAATCTCGTATAGCTTGTAGCCGTCTTCATCAAACTGAGTGAGACCGAGCGCCACCCTGCGTATGGGAGAGGGGGTGTACGGCGAGTCACGGCAGGGCGGCGGTGGGCCACCCGTGCAGGTGCAGCGGCCCTTGAGCCAGTACCCGCAGTCCTGACACCTACGAATTCCCGCGATCTCACGCAACAAGGTCGCGGGACGGCGCGGCCAATTCCCAGGGAGTTCCGCAATCCAGTAGCTTAGGTTGTCGTCGGTCCCCACCAGCAGATCGGCTAGGTAGAGGATGTCGTCTTCGATTGTCGTCATGTGTTAGATCGAGATCTTGTAGCGTTGCGGACCCTTCGCCTCGTCGGGTGTCCGTAAATGCACGTTGATACGCCAAGTAATTCCGTGCTTCGGGTTGACGCCGTGAATCCACTGGCTGGGTTCGCGGTAGCCCGAGAAGTTGTTGTAGGCGTAGGCGTCAGTGCCGACCCACGCACCGTTGACGATCATCTCACCGTCGATGTCCGCGAGGCTCGCAGCGACGTGATGATGGCCCATACCGAAGTAGCGAACGCGAGGTCCGCCCTGGGCGGCACCCAAAGCGATCAAGCCCTTCTGGCGGCGGACCATGCCGTAGAACGGGATGCCGCCGTTGCCGCGAACGTCGTCGCCGTGTGACAGGTTGAACCCGACGCCGTTGATGTCGATGTTCACCGACCACGCATCGGGGATCAGGAAGTTGACGTTCGGGAGGTCACGGCAATGCAGCCGAGCACCTTCGGCAACGAGGTAGTCCCAGTTGTCGTGGGCACCGTGGTAGTCTTTCTTCACCGTGCGCCGACCGTGGTTGCCCGGCAGGTAGACGACGTTGACCTGATCGAAGAACGGGGCAAGGTCGCGGAACATCAGGGCGTGCAACTGGCCGATGGCAAAACAGTTCTTGAACTGATTGCGGAAGTACGACCGGGTGACGTGCCCGTGGATTTCGCCGCTGGTGTGATCGCCGATGGCCAGGACCGTCAGCACCTTGAAGTTGAACCTGGGGCTCAACGTCTTCTGCGTCCAGTCAATGGTCGTATCAACCAGCGTCTCGGCCCGGCGACACGAGATCGGCCAGTTGTAGTTTTCCAGCCCGCCGCACTCTTCCGGCACGACGATCTGGTCATGGTGGCCGTCGCTCAGCCACATGACGGCGTGCTCTTCGATGGCTTCCTTTAGTGGCTTGATGGCGCGCTGCGGCGGCAGGGCCTTCATGGGTTTGATGCGGTTGTCCATCTCGGACACGATAGCCCGATACAGACCGTGCTCTTTCACGGTGGCCTTGGCCGTCCGGCGAGCATGGTTCCGCTCTTCGAGCAAGTGGGCCACTTCGCCCTCAAGCTCTTGAATCTTCTCGTTGTCCGGGTCGAATGCCGGTGCTGCCTTGTGTTGCCCGCCCGACTTCTTGCGAGGCGCATCCCCGTCCGGCCAGGGTACATCCTTGTGGACCCGGTTCGTGGCGATGTCTGAAACGAGTGAGCGGCTGACCTTGTACTTCTTGGCCGTATCGGGTTGAGACGTGCCGAGGGCTAAGTCTTCCTTAATCTGCACGACTTTGGTTTTGGTGAGTTTCATGCTGTCAATCAGGGCGGGGTTAGAGGGGGTCAGTGA
>Ga0163151_10001964_pt1 | contig 33321 bp, 34 predicted proteins | sample OliLakLV19MP5IB2_FD_145596 | JGI IMG/M metagenome (GOLD analysis project Ga0163151, IMG submission 145596) | Freshwater microbial mat bacterial communities from Lake Vanda, McMurdo Dry Valleys, Antarctica - Oligotrophic Lake LV.19.MP5.IB-2 | ecosystem: Environmental > Aquatic > Freshwater >... | reverse complement strand
GCGCCTCTTTCTCTATTTCTAGACGCATTATCTTTCTGTGCGCATCTTCCAAAATTGGTGGCTTGTTTTCAAGCATGATCTTGAGCGAGCTTGAAGCTTCGTCGATCAAATCCACTGCTTTGTCTGGTAGAAATCTATTGGTTATATAACGCGCGGAGAGGTTGACCGCAGAGACTATAGCATCGTCGGTAATTCTGACGCCATGAAAAAGCTCGTACCTCTCTTTGAGACCACGCAGTATGGCGATAGCATCTTCAAGTCCTGGTTCATCTATATAAACTGGCTGGAAACGCCTTGCTAGGGCCGGATCTTTTTCGATATGTTTTTGATATTCTCGTAGTGTGGTCGCGCCGATAGCTCGAAGTTCTCCTCGTGACAGCGCCGGCTTCAACATATTTGAAGCATCCATCGTACCTTCTGCTCCTCCTGCGCCGACGATCGTATGTATCTCATCGATAAAGAGAATTATTTTTCCATCAGAGCGCTCGATTTCTCTCATTATACCTTTCAATCTTTCTTCAAATTCTCCACGATATTTTGTTCCAGCCACAAGCATACCCAAGTCCAGCGAAACGAGTTCTTTGTCTTTCAACGATTCCGGCACATTGCCTTTGACGATCCTACTCGCCAGACCTTCCACTACTGCAGTCTTGCCAGTGCCCGCCTCACCTATCAATATCGGGTTATTTTTAGTGCGCCGTGAAAGTATCTGCATGATACGCATGATTTCGTCATCACGGCCTATCACTGGATCGAGCTTGTCTTCTTTGGCTAGTTTTGTAAGGTTGCGAGTATATTTGAGTAGCAATTTAAATTTCTTTGGTTCGGTAACGTCTGTAATATTTTGCCCGCGGAGTTCTTCAAGCACTTTCATCACAGGCTCTTTGCTGATTCTAAACCGCGCCAAAGCCTCTCGTGATTCACTAGCGACTTCTAGTATTGCAACAAAGAGATGCTCTGTAGAAACGAAATCGTCTTTCATGGATTCAGCCAGTTTTACTGATTGTTCTATGACTTGTGCTAGATCTGGGTTTAGATAAATCTGGTACGAAGGCGAAAGAGTGCTCTGAGTCTCTGGTAATTCAATTAGCTCCAAAATAGAATCAGTTAAAAGCATAGTATCTATCTCCAATTTATCCAAGATAGAGTTCACCATAGATTCTTCTTGAAGTAAAAGCGCCGCCAAGAGATGCAGTGATGACACGTGATTTACGCCACGTTCAATAGCCAGCTCATGAGCTTTCTTGATTGCGTCTTTTGCTTTAGTTGTAAATTTATTTAGTGGTGGCATAGGTTAAGTAAAAAGTTGAAAGTTATAAAGTTTATAAAGTAAAATCCAATAAAAACTCAGAGGACATTCAGGCAAAAAATTATGGTGCAGGTTGGGTAGCTAACGTATCAAGCACAGTCTTTATTGGCAAGAAAGACTTTCCTTCTCCAAAAAGAGCTATCCCGAGAGCCTCACCGTCTAGATTGAGCACTAGTCCTCCAGCTATAGATTTAGTAACACTGATTTTGATATCCTGATCACCGTCAAAGATAAATGACGAGATAGTGTTTCCGATTACCAAGATCTTCTGCCCCACTTTTGTTTTATCCATATCTCCAGCCGTTACAGCAGTGAAAGTGGTGACAGCTTTTTGTGTAGGATCTACAGGTTCACCAATTTTCAAAAACGAAACTCCTTTATCTGTAAACATAAAACTCGCTTTAAATTTTCCTAGACCGTTTTTTACATAATATGTATCTTGGGTTGGAACTGAAGATGCATCGGAAGCTATGATTCCTGTACTACCGACGACAAATCCGACACCTACATTGCTTTCCATTGTTTCGCCATTTAAATCTTGTAAGTTTCTAGAAATTGAAAATACTGAAGATTTATTTTTAGCGATGGCGTCCACTACGAGGTCTTCTTCTTTCACTACTACAGTTTGAGTAGTATTCTTGCCAGGAATTTGAACAATATTCTCAACAGTCTGCTTGATGATACGGTTTATAGGCGTAGTGATAGACACTGGCGCTTGTTGCATCAGCGTCACGGTGGTTATACCCGTGGCGATAGAAGTAATAAACGAAAGCAATACCGCAAGTAGCAGTAGTTGTGATTTATTTAAATCTTTTATATCCATATTCCGTATTATAACCTTATCAATACCACAACTCAAGTCTTCCCCCTAAACCAGGTTTAGGGGGAACCAAACTCTAAAGTCAATTCATCTTTCCTCTAGTCAAAGGCCCCACAATCCCATCAGGAGTTAGATTGTTCGCAAGTTGAAACTTAATCACAGCAGCATGAGTCAACATTCCAAACTTAGTAGTTTCATTACCTACAGAACCAGGTCCTGTGGTAGCTACAGTGAAGCCTTTTGCATTTAGATACTTTTGTAGTTCTTTTACATCGAGACCTATATCTTTGATATGTAGAGTGCGAGTCGAAGTAAAGGGAGTAGTTTGAGTAGGTACTGTAGTAGGTATGATTTGAGTTGGTGTTGTTTCAAATGGAAGTTGAGGAATTATTACATTTCTAATACTAGGTCTAGAACCAGAAGAACTAACTATGTTTTCTTCAGAAACAGTGCTTGTGTAAGATTGTGGTTGAGATAGAAAAGATCCTATAGCTCCATTGTTATCAGTGGCTTGGATACTGAAAGCATAAGTGCCTGCGGTAGTGGGAGTGCCAGAGGTGATTCCAGTGCTGGTGTCGAGAGAGAGAGTCCTGTCGGAAGTGCGCCTGAAGTTATTGTGTAGGTTATGGTGCCTTGATGATTGGTGGTAGTAAGTGTAGTAGTATAAACACTATTAATCTGAGCGGTATCCAGAGAGGTTGTGGTAATACGAACGAATTTGTAAAGCACTATACGACGATTACCTAAATCATCTATATATAAAGAATTACCATTAGAAACATAAGCAACACCAAACGGGGTAGTAATCTTCGATTGAGTAGTAGTAGTTGAACTACTTACAAAATCATCTTGTCCTAAAACTGCAAGGGCATTTTGCCCATTAGAAATTGTTGCTGGTGTTACGTTATGAATAAGTATTCGACTATTATTTCCATCGGAAACAAAAAGTCGATTATTAGTCACATCTAAAGAAACACTTCTTAGCGCAGCACTAACTCCGTTCTGAGTTGTTGCAATTGATTGTTGAACTCGGGATACTAAGAGTTGACCCCCCCCCGCAACTATGTACCATAGAAAAAAGTGGATAAGTGACATCTCCCGAAGATATTGTATTTCTATATTTTTACTTTACTTTCTTATTAGTTTAAACATACCATTTTTTTAATTTTGTCAAAATATGAATCAAAGACTTTATTACGTAGTCTATATTTTCTTTTTTTGTGTCGTGCCCCATAGAAAAACGAACTCCGCCGATCTCCGGATCGGCATCCGGTCGCAGGGTTTGAATCACATATGAGCCAGCGCCACTCAAGCTTTTGCACGCACTCTTCGAAGAAGCCATGATACCCCATGCTGAAAGCTCTATCACTAAAAGATCACTTGGAATTTTAGGAAATGTAATATTTATGATGTTAGGCAAGGAGTTTTCTAAATCACCATTTATTATCATCCCGATGTCAAGGTCGAACCTTGACATTTTTTCAAGTTTTACTAAAAAATAATCGCGTAGCATAACTAAACGTTTCGATTCTCTTTCTTTTAAATTTTCCAGTTTCGAAAGCGCACCAGAAAATTTTAAAATTTCCGCCAAGTTTTCGGTGCCAGGACGCAAACCACCTTCCTGATCTCCCCCGCCAAAAATATTTGAGATTTTTACAGTAGATCTCTTGTAAAGTACACCGACTCTGCCTGAGCCCACTATTTTAGAACCCGACAAGGTAAGTAGATCCACTCCCAACTTCTCGACATTTAGATCGAGATAATTCACAGCCTGCACTGCATCAGTGTGAAAGACTGGATAAGCACTAGGCCCTAGGCTCTGGGCCCTAGTTTTTTTATAGTGTCTGATTTCTTTGGCAATTTCCTTTATCGGTTGAACTGTTCCTATTTCATTGTTGGCGTACATCACAGATACCAGAACAGTATTTGGCTTGATAGCTTTTTTGATTTTTCTAGGATCGACTATGCCGTTTGGCTCAACATCTATTATGGTAACTTCAGCAAGTTTTCTATTTTGCAATAACTTACAAGTTTCCAACACAGATGGATGCTCGATATTTGTAGTGACGATGTGTGGAAGTTTGTCTTTCTTATTTGCTTTCTCGTGCGAAGTAAAAACTACTCCCTGGATCGCCAGGTTGTTACTCTCAGTCCCGCCAGAAGTAAAAAATATCTCGCTCACTCGAGCTCCGAGTATATCTGCCACATTCTTTCGAGAACCTTCTAAATGACTCTTGACCTCAATTCCCTGCTCGTGTATAGAGCTGGGGTTCGGAAGAGCTGCCGCTGCATAGTCCAAATATATTGATTTAGCCATAAAAATAGTATATATTGAAAATATATGAACGCAAAGCTCGACAATATATTTTTCTTGACTTTTTTTATTTTAACCGCAGTCATCATTTTGATCGGCGTTGTTTGGGTATTTGCGACTGAGAAGCGTTTAAAAAGATTTTTCATGGGTAAAAAAGCCAAGGACTTGGAAGGTACTATCGTAACTCTCGAAGAAGAAATCACTAAATTGAAAAAGGCACAAGAAACCACTGACAAAGCAATAACTCTTGTAAACTCTAAACTTCGAAAAAGTATCCGTGGACTCGAAACAGTGCGATTCAATCCATTCCCTGATCAGGGTAGTAACCAAAGCTTTGCTATAAGTATGTTGAATGAAGATGGCGATGGTGTAGTTATCTCTAGTTTGTATTCCAGAGAGAGGATGAGTATCTTTGCTAAGCCAATTCAAAACAAAAAATCAGCTTACGAATTAACTACAGAAGAAAAAGAAGCGTTGCAAAAAGCTGAAGTGAAATAAAAAAATGGAAAAAGATAATTCAAAAACAAATAGGCCTTCGGCCATAGATCTACAGGCGAGGCCTCCAGTTGTGGTAGTGATGGGTCATGTGGACCATGGTAAGTCCACTCTTCTTGATTACATCAGGAAGACCAATGTCGTAGATAAAGAAGTAGGTGGCATCACTCAGAGAATTTCGGCTTACGAGGTAGTACATCAAAATGAAAAAGGAGAAGATCAGAAAATTACTTTCCTAGATACTCCTGGTCATGAAGCTTTTTCTAAGATGCGTGAACGTGGAGCAAAAATCGCCGACATTGCTATCTTGGTCGTTTCTGCAGAAGATGGAGTAAAGCCCCAAACCATCGAGGCATGGAAATCTATTTTGGAAATGAAACTCCCGGTCATAGTAGCTATAAACAAAGTAGATAAACCAGGCGCCAATGTCGAAAAAACTAAAATAGAATTGGCGGAAAAAGAAATTTATTTGGAAAACTATGGCGGTCAAGTTCCCTTTGTAGAAATCTCTGCTAAAACAGGAACCGGCATTGATCACTTGCTGTCGCTCATTTTGATAATCACTGACATGGAAGCTTGGCAATATTCGACGACAGACTCTGCCTCTGGATTTGTAATCGAAGCCAACCTTGATTCAAAGCGTGGAATCCAGGCAACACTTTTGATAAAAAACGGTACATTAAAAAATGGCATGATGGTGGCCGTGGGAGGTAGTACATGCTCAGCTCGCATTATAGAAAATTATTTAAGCAAACCAGTCAGTGAAGCCACTGCCTCCTCCCCTGTTCGTATTTTTGGTTTCGACAAGATGCCACAAGTCGGAGCAGAATTTAAATCTTTTCATAATAAAAAAGACGCTCAAGAATGTGCACAAAATTGGCAAGATAATAAAAAAACAAATGCAGTAACGACAGTGAAAGATTCCAGCCTGCCTGCCGACGAGGCAGGTAAAAAAACAATTCCGATAATACTCAAAGCGGATGTGGCTGGATCACTGGAAGCATTGGAGAAAGAAATAAATCTAATAAAAAGTGATGGCGCCGAATTTAGAATTATCAGTAGCGGCGTGGGCCCGATTTCTGAATCAGATATAAAGAATGTTGCTGATAGTCAAAATGCCATCATCGTCGGGTTCAATGTGAAATCCGACAAGAGTGCAGCAGAAACAGCAGAAAAAAGAGGCATTGTCATTTCTTTCTTTGATATTATATACAAAGCCACTGAATGGTTAACGCAAGAGATGGAAAACAGGCGTCCTAGAATCGAGACGGTAGAAACTACAGGACGGGTAAAAATAATTCGAGCTTTCAGTCGCACTAAAGAGCGTCAGATACTGGGTGGCAAAGTCACCGAAGGAAGTATTTTCTTGAATGCAACAGTAAAAATAATGCGTAGGGACTTTGAGATAGGCCGTGGTAAAATAGTAAACTTGGAAAAAGGTAAAGTAAAAACAAGCGAGGTCGTTGAAGGTAACGAATTCGGCATGATGGTGGAATCAAAAATAGAAATTGTCTCTGGCGACATCATCGAATCTTTCAGTGTCGTCCAAAAATAAAAAATAATATGATTACTCAAGGAAGTGCAATACCCTCCAATAGGCAAGAAAAGGTTTCAAACTTTATCAAGGAACAAGCCGCTTCATATCTTCTCCGAGAAAATAACAATACTTCTCTGATCACGGTGACTGCTGCCACTGTCTCCCCTGATCTAAAGCGCGCGACTATATTTGTAACAGTATTGCCTGAATCCAAAGAAACTCTGGCTCTAGAATTTATAAAAAGAAAACGTGGTGATCTGCGAGATTTTTTGAAAAAAAATATGACCACCAAAAATATTCCTTTCATAGACGTCGCCCTCGATCTCGGCGAAAAGAATCGCCAAAAAATTGACGAACTGTTAAGAGAATAATCCTCGTAGTTTTATTTTTGAGGCCTGGGGCGGAATTGAACCGCCGTATATTCCTTTTGCAGAGGAATGCCTTACCACTTGGCTACCAGGCCATTTGACTATATATGTGGGCGAGGGGAGACTTGAACTCCCATGCCTTGCGGCACTACTTCCTAAGAGTAGCGTGTCTACCAATTTCACCACCCGCCCATTATTTTCAATGCAATTTTCTTCTTTCTCGATAAGCATAGCACATTTTTAAAATAAATCATCTTTAGAATTTTAATGCTGTCCCTTTTACCAAATGAAACCGTATGAATGTACGATTTTTTCATCTTGCAAATAGACCCACCTGTAATATTAAATTCTCTCCGACTTGTTTTTAAAATCCAATCAAGGAAACCTTTACTAGCTGAGCAAAGGCGAACTTTATACTGCAAGTGACGACTTTCAGGATGAGATGATATTGATATGCTGCCGTCACCATCTAAACATCCTCGAAAAAAATCAATCAAAGAAGAAAAATTTAAAGAAGTTTGAATTTTTTAAATCTAGTGCGCCCTGAAGGGATCGAACCTTCGACCTTATCCTTAAGAGGGATCTGCTCTACCAGCTGAGCTAAGGGCGCAAACTATTTTATAATCTTACCGGGTGCCCAAGGTGGGGTCGGCGATTACATCGCCAGGTGATTTTCGATTTCGCTTAGCTCAATAACGAAAATCCTTTTTCCTCCCACTCATGGGCAAATAAATTTGCTCATTCTCGTGCCGGGTGCCCAAGGTGGGAGTCGAACCCACATGACCTTGCGGTCGGGAAATTTTAAGTCTCCTGCGGCTACCAATTACGCCACTTGGGCAATACGATAGATTATAGGTAATTAATCTATAAATTACAAGCTTTTATGTATAAAAATTAGCCCTTGACTTTTACATTTTTGTGTGATATTCTATTAAAGAATAAGGGTTTAGTCAATTTCTGACTACCCTGTTTGCCTTAAGGAGGCAATATGAAGTTCACCAAAATTTTGTTTGTGGTTGTGTTGTTCGCGGTCGTTCTGGTCACCCCTGCCCTCGCGCAGGAAGAAAAACTTGCGAGCCGTACAACGACGCTCGCCGATGTGGCGATGCCCAGTAAGACGGTCATCGAGAGCTTCAACGAATGCGTGAAGCTCACCGGCCTCGTCAAGACTTGCGAGAGACTCGCCAAAGAGGAGTCAAAACGTTCGCGAAAGGTTGCCGAGTCCGCGTCCAGAGCCGATCGACCGCAGGTCTTCTACGGCGGTGGCTACGGGTACGGCACCTACAACACCGGCGGTGGCTACCGTCAGAGTTCCACCATCAGGCAGATCGGTGGTGGCAACTACGCCACCTACCGGTTCACCCCGCCTTCCACCCCCGCTCCCGCTCCGGGACCGCCGGGAGTCAAGTGAGGAGTGGGCTCGTGGGCCTATTCCTCAATCTAAAGTGTCGTTGCAACCTGTGAAAAGGTGCCACGACACTTTTTCATTTTATAATGACTTTTTGGGACTTGACTTTTAAATAGATATATGATATACTACTCTTGTATGAAAAATATAAACAAAAATTTAATCAAAAAAATATTACTGGGTTTCGGAATCAGCTTGGCAATATTGGCTATTTTAGCTCTTGGTGGCATATTTATGCCCAAGCAGGCTTATGCCGAATACGCCTATTACCACTTCAATCCAAGTGATAATAACGCCCCCCTTTACCCTGCCCCAAAACCTGAAGTGATTCCGGTTTACCAACCAGTTTATCAACCACAACCGGTTATTTATCAAACTCAGCCTGTATACACTCAGCTCCAAACACAACCTGTGTATCAGAACACTACGAACTACTCAAACGCTCCACAAGCAAACACCAGTACTACAGAAGTTTCTAATACAGATAAAACTATTAGCACAGGTGTAAATGGTGAAGATTATAGTAGCATCGCTGCAAACTCTGTCTTTGGCGGATTTAGCTTCTTACCTTCAGGGCTCATGCAATGGATACTACTCGCTATATTTATAGTAGTGATAGTTATCTTGATAAGAAAGGCTACAGGCAAAGACGAAGAGTACTATTCTACACCTCTAAAACACGCCTAAATATAAGTCCAAAAGAGAGTAATTGCGCAAAAAGTCAGCTTCCTCCCCCTACACCTGGTGTAGGGGAAATAGAGGTTGACTTTTTCGTTTTATTGTGATACAATATAAAAGTAGGTTGTTCGCTGAAAAAGTACTAAGAAAAGTCAAAATGGTCTGCCGATCAAGTAGCTAATTCCCCTCTTAATGTCTTGGGATGGCTCATTGATGGGCAGACGATTCTGTCTAAATCTTAGTTCAACCAACCCGCGCCCGCGGGCGCACAAACAAAGGAAACACAAAAATGTTTTACACAACACTGACCATCGTCTTCGTCTTATGGTTCTTGTCAGGATGGAAAAAACTTGACGTTGGATGGAAGGGTCAAGTTCTTTACATGGGGAAAAGACAACCTAATAAGATTGTCTCAGAAGGCTGGAACTGGGTCTGGTGGCCTCTCGAGGAAATAAAAGCCGGTGACTGCCGAAAGAGAATCTTTACTTTAGGCAAGATAGAGGCGATAACCAGAGACAACGTAACAGTCACACTGGGTAGCACAATAGTCTACCAGATTATCGATCTCAATGAGTACTTCAGTGTTGAACCGGAGGACGTAGAGAAGGGTCTCGATGTGGCACGAACAGAAGCAATTCGTTCTAGTGTCCGCGACAAAGACCTTGAACAAATACTGAATCTACATCAAGAAATCGGGAAAATGGTCAAGATTGCTATTGAACATTCAGACTGGGGGATTGACATCCTTCAAGTCATGATTTCAGAGATACTACCTGATCCCAAGATGGCAGAGACTATGGCACTCAGGAAAAAGGAAGATCTCGAGAAGGAGGGCCAACAGACTGAGGCCCAACATTTCGCAAACCTCGTTAATTTCTTCAGTGGTAAGGAGAAATTAACTGATAAAGGTCCCGCTGGACCAAATTTGTTGCCAGAACTTGCCTATGAGGCGGCGCTGGTACATCTTGGGAAAACCAAGCAGAAAAAGATCGCGTCCAACACATTCGGACTCGACAAAAACACTATGGACGCTCTTGTTCAAGTGGTTATGGCGAGGAGTGGTAAGTAATGTCACATCCACCAACCCCCACTTCCACTCAAAGTCAAGCATCGACTAATGGAGTTCACTCAGTTCCGTCATCCATCAAGTCGACAGCTGTTGCAGTCATCTTGATTGTATTCGTCTCAATACGAATCAAAGACTGCGGCAACACACGAAAAGAGGAAGCCCAGGCCGCCGCCGCGATCGCAGCATCGCAACCGATGACGCCAGTCGTCATCGGCATGCAACGCACCGCCTACACGTTTGATTCAACGGGGTGCGTCGAAATTCGATTGGGACGTCATTGGTTTGACGACCCAGTCGGTGGCAAAATAAAGTTCATCGACGTCCAGAATGGGCAGATTGTCGGGACCGACGTTCCTGGGGAAAAACGCAAATTCTCTTTTGGAAATGGCTGGTTCCGCATCTGTGCTGACGACTCCAAAGCAACTGGCGTCGACATCACCCAGTAATAAAAAGTAAAACGTCATCACAAGGTGACATGGCGACAATCGCGCTGGCCACGCAAATCAAGGAGAAAAGCCTTACACTGTCGGGAGACAGAGTAAGGCTTTTTTAATTCTCTTTTCTGTTAATTCACTGGAGGTAAACTAAACGTACTCAATATAATATTTAGAATACCTATAACTCCGAGCATAATAGTGATACCGATTACTCCCCAAATCATATGTTGCCTCCCTGTCGATTTTGCTTCTTCGTTGTCTTGATTCAATATAAACTGCAGGACACCGTACAGAAAATAAACAACTGCCAGAGCAAAAAGAAAACCTATCAGCGGATTTATTATTTCGCTGTTAACCTTGGCGATGAAAGCATCAAGTTTCATTTTTTTATATTCTAAAAAACAATTATCTATTTAGCGTAGTGGTACTGTTGGGAAAGTGATGTTTGTTCGGTTTTGGTTAGGAACGAAAGTTTTAACCAAGATTCCTACGAGTCCCCATACTGCTACGATTACAGCCAAACCGATGATACCGTAGATGATTCTCTCTCTACCAGCAGATTTTGCTTCTTCATCGTCAGCAATGACATACATAACTACTCCGTACACGAAGTAAACGATACCAAGAGCAACCAAAATCGGAACAATTGAAGTCAATATTTCTCCTATCTTACACAACAGTCCTGGAATGGTATCCACTGAACCTGAAACTCCACAACCAGTAGGATTATTACCAGTTTGCAACTCGGCTAGAGCAACCACAGGAGCAAAGCCTAACACCACACCTCCGAGCGTAACTAATTTATTTTTCATAATACTATAAATAAAACACTTAAACTAATAATAATATTTTAATAAACGACCCCTAAATTATACTACAAAGACTTACTAAATAAAAGCAACTAGGGTTTCACTGTTGGCAAGACACTAGTATTGATATTGAAAGTATCTCCTAGTATACCCACAAGCCCCCAAATACTAATCATTACCGCTAAAGCGATGATGCCCCACAGCATAAACTGCCTACCTTGTTCCCTTTTTGACTCTTCGTCTGCATCGATAATGAAAAATTTGATTGATCCCCAAATAAACGAAAGCACAGCAATGGCAAATAGAAATGGAATTACAGATTTTCCTATAATACATGTAACGTAGTCCAAAAGACCTTGTAATTTCTTTTCTAACTTACAAGTAGTACTAGATGCAGTTATAGTTACTAAACCTGAAATTTCCGCTGTTGGAGCACTTACTGCTTTTTCTATTCCGAGAGTAGTCCTTAAAACTGCAACCAAACCCCATACAGAAAATATAACCGCAAGACCGATAATTCCAAACACTATTTTGTCTCGACCTCTTTGTTTTGCTTCCTCATCGTCTCTTATCACATATGTAACTACACCATATACAAAATACACCATTCCTAAAGCAACCAGAAGTGGAATAATAGAATTTAATAGACCAGATACCTTACAAACCATATATATGAGATCAACTTTCTCAGTACAGACATCTTCGTTTGCTGCAGCTAAAGAAAAAGAAGGCAATCCGACTAAAACTAGGAGAAACATGCTGATCAAAAAATATTTTTTCATATTATTAAAATTAAATTTATAATTATGCCGTCCCAACTGCTTTCACTGTATCTATAATAAGCGTGGCTATAGCTGATGCACCCAAAAGAACCGCTGCACCTATCAAGGTATACATCAATGCTTCTTTGGCTTTGGTGATTTCTTCAGGATTTCCTTGAGCCTTAACAAAAAGAAAACCGCTATAAATCACAGCCAAGATAACAATGGGTAAGGCGAGCTGGGTGATACCTTCTAAAAAAGCTAGTAAAAATTCTTGTATTGTGCCAGGACCACCACTACCGAGAGGATTTTTAATTGTTCCTACTATACCTTCTCCGGCAGAAACCATAAAAATGGGCAAGAATGCAAGCAAAGCAATTGCTAGAGTTACAACTAAATTTTTCTTTATAAATTTCATGTTTTAATTATATCATTTTTATAATCCAATCCAACCGCCTTTATAACCCATGACTTTAAGCAATGAATGGACTATGAGCCAACACGTCGCTGCTAGCAAAAGGCCGATGAGTGCGTTCATAAAAATACCTTTGGCTTTTGTTCGTGCACCTGCTGCTTCTTCCCCTGCAGTGACCATCAAGAATCCCGCATAAGTAAACATTATAGCCGCGATAGGGAGGGCAATAATTTTAACTAAAAAATTTATAACATTGTTTATTAAAGTCATGAAGCTATCAAAATCACAGGGTTTGTCGACAGTACCATCACACGGAACTATTGGATCAGCTGCAAAAGATAATACTGGCAGGACTAGAATCAGAGATATAAAAATAAAGATTATAAATTTTTTCATCATTTTAGTAAAAGTAGATTAAGCCTCGCACCAGCATCTCGGATCGACTCTCGGATGGATAAATTATTAGAAAGCACTCCGTCTATCATACCACGGAAAATATCATTAGTATCTTTCTCGGATGGATCAAGCCAGCTTCTCGCATATAATGCCGAATTATAAAAGGTTGGAGAATAAGCGTCGCTTGGTTTTGTAGCAAGCAATTCTCGACGCACCGGGGCGACGAATAATGCTTCGGCGAGCTTCTTGGCAAAATCCCCTGTGGACATACGACTCGCAGCGATAAAAGCTGTATTGTAATTCTTTGAAAAATAAGATATAGCTACACCAGTTACTTTCGCTCCGGTGAGTTTAAATTTTGCATCTTTGATTTGTGGAACCGGTGCCACGGAAAAATTTTGATTTGGATTTTGATTTATAAGCGAAAGAAATTCACTGGCATAACCGAAGTAAAACGCCAAGTCTTCACGTGAAAAAGCGACGTTAGAATTTGGAAAAGATTTATTCCAAGAATAATTGCTTTTTAGTGGGTTCGCAAAGTCTGAATAAAACTGCAGCGCTGTCGATAGATTAAAATTTGGATCACCCAAGTCAGATATGGGAACTCCATTTTTCTCAGTGACGATAGGATTTCCCATCTGCATAAAGAGAGTCGCCAATATATCTTTGGCGTGAGCGATATTTGAATAATGCCCGAGTGCCGCGCCACTTTTTAAAATTTTATTTGATTCGTCACGCTTGGTGAGAGTAGTCGCTGTATTCATAAATTCATTCCAATACATTGGCGGAGTCACCACATCACTCGAGTCAAGCATGCTTCTATTGTAATACATAACCAGCGGGTCTATAAATAAAGGAAAAGCCAAAATCCCATTAGAAGACAAGAACACTTCTCCAGCACCGGCAAAAGTATTTTTGAAATTAGCTAAAGGAAAACTTTGATATGGAATTATGATAATTTTATCGGCATAACGAAAAGCTAAATCGTCCGATAAGAAAAACATATCTGGACCTTTGTTTGAGGCGATAGCTTCAAGCAGATCTTGATCAAACGTATCTCTATTTTTTTCTACATATTGGACGACAAAGGTAGAATTCACAGTATTAAAATCTTCTATAAGAGGCGCCATCACATTTCCATTGACGGTTCCCCACATCACCACCGTGCCTTGTCCTAGAGTCTTGTCGTCTTCCCCTATTGGTATAGCTCCAGAAAAAACCAAAACACCGAGAATGGCTAGTAAAATAAATACGATGATTATAATGATTTGAAAATTATTTTTCATCCCGTTAGAAGCATGTCGTGGCCACATTGCCAAGACTTTGCTTAATTTTATTTATAATCTTTTTTATTTTCATATTTTTTCACTGCGACCGCGGCTTCTAACGGGATTCATTTACTTTATGACTTCATAATGACTTACTTAATATCATACCATAATGGTGTGCCCCTGCATCAATATCTCTGTCAAAAATAAAACCTTTTTTCTCAAACAGTTCCCGAGCTTTAGTTTTAGGCACAGGCACCAGATGTGGAAAGGCCAAAGAATCAGACCAATCTATCAATAAAACTTTTCCACCGGGTTTTAATATCCTTTTCGCTTCTTCGATAAAAGTATTTTTGTCTTCAACCTGGAAAAGAATATTGGAAGCTATGACCACGTCCACGATATTTTCTTTTATTTTTGTTCCACCGATCTTCTCTACATTGCCCCACAAACATTCTACATTACTGAGTTGAGCTTCTTTGACTTTGTGTTGAATAGTAGCTAAAAAATCTTTATGCACTTCCACAGCATAAACTTTACCGCTTGGCACCATACCCCCTGCCGCTACAGCATAATACCCCGTACCTGCACCCAAATCTGCTACGATATCAGTCTCGCGCATAACTAGAGTTTTTAAATTTTTTTCCGGATCACTGAACATATACTAATTATCTCATTTTTAAACATTGAGAGCAATTTTTACAAAGGACCGTCCTTTGTAAATTTTACTCCTAATGCAAAGTTAGCCATTCCATAATTTCCTGTTCAAAAATCTTGGAATTTGGAAAGTTGAATGGAAATGGTTCTCTATCCAAAATTCTGCTTTCGCACCTTTTGTCTCCAAGATAATCGTAATAACTGCTCCATCGGTAATTTTTTAAAAATTGCAAAGCTTTTTTCTTATCCGAAATTCCATTTTCTTTCCACTTAGAATCTATAATTTTAATTGGATTAAGATGAATATAAGAAAATAGATATTTTGCATGTGTATCTTTTACAACATGCATCGACTTAAATCTACCCTCAAACAGTGACCCCGTGCGATTGTATTTGGTATTTATATAAGATGAATATGCTGTCCCCAGTTTTTTCATAAAAATACTGATTTTATTTTCCAACTCTTTAACTTCCAAAGGACCGTCCTTTGGAAAGACTTTGGATGTAAGGTATATATGAAAATGATTAGGCATAAGTACCCAAGCCGCGATTGATACAAGAGTTTCTCCCTTTTCCCAATCAAAAGGATTTATTTCTGCTCTTACTATGTCCTCCCGAAAATTAAGAGGTTTAGTGGAGTTGCATAAATAAAGCAACTTTACGAAATGTTGATAGTCTTTATCGCAAAAGAAAATCTTCTGCTTGCTATTTCCTCGGTTGTAAACATGGAAAAATTCTCCTCCAACAAGTGGAACTTTTCTGTACCCCATGGGTATATTATCTACCAAAGGACCGTCCTTTGCAAGATTTTAAATACACGCGAGTGAGGCTATGCCGTCGCCTGCACGGAGGCGCATGACGGTGACTCCTTGAGTTTGTCGGCCGAGGTTTGGGATATCTTTGAGCGCAGTGCGGATGACTTGTCCTTTCTTGGACATAGCGATGAGTTCTTCTTCAATACCCGAGATAACTTTCGCCACAATCAGCTTACCAGTCTTGGTAGTCACTTTGGCAGTTTTAATACCAGAGCCTCCACGTTTTTGGACTTTGTATTCTTTGAGATCAGTCTTTTTACCAAAACCATTTGCGCTCATAGTAAGAAACGCACCTTTTTCAATAGTTTTCTTTACGACATCCACCCCGATAACTTCATCACCCTTTTGTAATTTTATTCCAGTAACTCCGCCAGCGGTTCTACCCATTTCTCGTACATCACTTTCTTTGAATCGGATAGCTTGCCCTTCAGTTGTAGCAATGATGACTTCGTCGCCTTTTTCAGTCAGCAGTACGGAAATAAGCTGATCGTCTTTGTCTAAACGGATAGCGATGATTCCACTTCTGCGTACATCTTTAAAACTTTCAATAGCCATTTTCTTTGCTGTACCGTTCTTTGTAACTAGCATTATAGACCCCGGCATAGATTTACTTCCTTTTTTCACTGTTAAAATTGAAGTGACTTTTTCAGTAGCACTAAGTGCCAAGAAATTCATGATGGACTTACCCTTTGTAGCTTTTCTGCCTTCTGGAATATCATACATTTTCATCTGATATGCTTTTCCGAGATTGGTAAAGAAAAGTAGATCGTCGTGTGTCGAACCAGATATCAGCATCGTCACAAAATCTTCTTCTTTGGTTTCCAGATCTATCACCCCGACACCTCCGCGTTTTTGGGCGCGATATTCCGATGGGTCGGTACACTTTACATAGCCTCCCGCGGTGAGCACCAGCATAGTTTCCTTTTCTGGTACGAGATCTTCATCGGAAATTTCTTTCACTCCACCTTTGACTATCTTGGTGCGACGCTCATCGGCATATTTTTCGCGTATTTCTTGTAGTTCAGTAGAGATCGTTTTCAAAATCTTCTTTGGGCTCGCCAAAAGATCTTTCAATGCTTCGATGAGCTTTTGTTTTTCTGCTAATTCATCGAGCACAGCTTGTCTCTCTAGTCCTGCGAGCTTTGACAACTTCATCTCGAGGATTGCTGTCGTCTGCAAATCTGAAAACTTAAACTCCTTCATCAAGTTAACTTTTGCGAGTGCAGAATTTTTGGAACTACGAATGATAGTGATCACGCGATCGATCTTGTCTAGTGCTTTCTTTAAACCAAGCAAGATGTGTTCACGCTCTTCGGCCTTTCGCAGATCATACAAAGATCGACGCTTCACTACTTCTTTGCGGTGAGCAATAAATTCCACCAAGATAGACTTGAGCGATAGAGTCTGTGGTACACCATCCACGAGCGCCACGATATTGAAATTAAAATTTGATTCAAGCTGAGTATTTTTATAAATATAATTTAAAACTTTTTCTGGATGCGCAGATGATTTTAAATCTATGACTACTCTGATATCTTTGGTCGACTCGTCACGCAGTCCTTTGATGCCTTCGAGCTTTTTTTCTTGCACAAGCTCGGCGATAGCCATGATCAAGTTTGCCTTGTTCACTCGAAAAGGAATCGAGGTGATGATGATTTGAGCGTTACCATTTTTGTCTTCAGTGATTTCTGCTTCACCTCTACACACCACTCCACCGCGGCCTCCAGAGTACGCATGCAACATATCTTTATAGCCGTAAGCTATACCTCCTGTAGGAAAATCTGGGCCTTTGACGAATTGCATCAAATCTTCTGTAGTAGCATCTTCGTTGTCGATCAAATAATTTGTGGCATCCAGCACTTCAGCTAGATTGTGTGAAGGAATATTTGTAGCCATACCCACAGCGATACCGAGTGTACCATTGAGAAGTAGCGACGGCACAGCTGATGGAAAAACTACTGGTTCTTTACGAGTCTGATCATAGTTTGGCCGAAAGTCCACAGTTTCTTTTTCGAGGTCACGCATGAGTTCACCAGATATTTTTGACATCTTAGCCTCGGTATAACGCATGGCTGCGGCATTGTCGCCATCTATTGAACCAAAGTTTCCCTGCCCCAAAATAAAAGGGTAACGATAAGAAAATTCTTGGGCCATACCCACCATCGAATCATACACAGCTGTGTCACCATGCGGATGATATTTACCGAGCACATCTCCCACCACTGTAGCTGATTTACGGAATCGTGAAGAAGCAGTGAGCCCCATTTCATTCATGGCAAATAGAATTCGGCGGTGCACTGGCTTTAGTCCGTCACGCACGTCTGGAAGCGCACGTGAGGTAATAACCGACATGGCATAGGCCAAGTAGGATTCTTTCATCTCTGTCACTACATCGACAGGAAGAATTTCATCTCTCGTTGTGGTTGATACTTCTTCGTTTTCTTTTCCGGATTTTTTTACCATTTTGGCAAAGCTAAATTATTTTTTAATACTGAAAGCGGCTGTATGTTCTTTTTTATATCTTCCTGTGCCACAGAACTATTAAAACTACTCCCCAGCGAATGCACCCAGATAGAAAGCAAAAGCACCCCAGCCACCACGACACAAACATGCAAGATGTGTCGTTTAATTTCTTCTGGTTGACTTCTCATTTTGTGAATTATTTGTTTCATTTTGTTTTCTATTTTTTACTTTATAACTTTCTACTTTTAGTTCGCCTGCAATACTACCACTTCTCCTTCTTTATTTTCCAAATCCTTGGTTTTAAGAGTAAGTTTGTCCACTACTTCGGCTTTTTCCTCACCGCTTTCCTTCAAAAAGGCCTTGAGCGAGGCCGCATCGTAATCCATTGGGATTATGAGCTTTGGTTCGAGTGAAGCTGCTAGTTTGGCTGCTTCTTTGGCACCCAAAAGACCATTTCCACCAACTGGCACAAAAAGAATGTCTGGAGAATTTATAGCTTCACGGGACTCTTTGGAAATTTCTTCGTCAGACAAAGCGCCAAGAAATGCGATACTAATATTGTCTACAGAAAGCAAATAAATAGTATTAATGTATTTTTTGGTATCTATAAGTGCGTTACTCAAAACTCCTTTTATAAAAGTTTCCTTAATTTCATAATCCCCAGGACCAGATATGACAAACGGCACTCGATCACCGTGAGAGAGCTGGTCTATGCCATTGTAATCGGCATGGTTAGTGGTAACTAGGGCAATATCCGCCCCAAACTTGGCCGAAATCCCAGCCTTAGAGCTTTTACTGACAGGATTGAAAGCCAAAACCATCTCGCCTTTCTGGATCTTGAAAAATTGTTTGCCGAAATATGTAATTATCATTGGTTACAATATAGCAAAATTTTATAGAAAAAGAAAGACAAAACCTCACCCTGCTTGCAAATTTTTGAATTTATAGTAGTATGCTTACTGTAATTAAATATTTATTACAAGCACGGATTTAGGGTAACCTTCTCGCAAGTTGCAAGAAAACCTAAACCTTATATCCGCTTAGAGCAGTGCTCGTTGGCGGATTTTTTATTGAAATCATATGAATGATGAAGAAGTAGTTAAAGAAAATTTAGTATTAAAATCCATAGTTGACAGAAGTGGCACCAAGCCAGAAGTCGACTCACTAGTAGAAGGACCGGTTATTTTAGTAGAAAAATCGAGAGTTTTTGTAGACCTGTCACCTTACGGTACTGGTATTATTTACGGACGAGAATTTATCAATGCTAAAGACATAATCAAACAGCTCCATTTGGGAGATGTCATCAAAGCCAAAGTAGTCGAGAAAGAAAATGAAGAAGGCTACACTGAGCTTTCTCTAAAAGAAGCAAAACAAGCCCTGACTTGGAGCGAAGCTGAAAAAGCAATCAAAACAAAGACAGTGATGAGCCTCGAAATAAAAGATGCTAACAAAGGCGGACTTATTTTAGAATGGCAAGGTATCCAAGGATTTTTGCCAGCTTCTCAGCTTAAAGCGGAGCACTACCCTCGCGTACTTGATTCTGATAAAGACAAAATCCTTAAAGAATTAAAAAAGCTTGTGGGTCAGCAAATCTCGGTGATGATTATTTCTACACTTCCAAAAGAAGGAAAACTCATCTTCTCAGAAAAGGATAATAACCCAGAAGAAAAGAAGGAAATCTTGAGCAAATATACGGTGGGTGACAATCTAGACTGTACAGTCGCTGGTATGGTTGATTTCGGAGTGTTCCTAAAACTTGAAGATGGACTCGAAGGACTGGTGCACATATCTGAGCTTGATTGGGGCCTAGTAGAAGATCCTCGAACAATGTTTAAGATTGGCGACAAAATCAAAGCTAAAGTTATCGAAATCAAAGCTGGTAAGATTTCTCTTTCTATCAAAGCCTTCAAGGAAAACCCTTGGAAGGAATTTGAAGGAAAACTAAAGAAGGGCGATATAATTGCTGGAGTAGTAATAAAGTACAACAAACACGGCGCTCTGGTATCTATCAAGGAAGGTGTAGCTGGACTTGTGCACAATTCTACATTTGAATCTGAAACAAAACTGCGAGAAAAATTGCAACTCGGACAGAACTATAATTTCCAAATCACTCTCTTTGAACCAAAAGATCAAAAGATGACCTTGGTTTATCTGGAAAAGTAATCCATTTGCAATACAGCTCTCTCCTAATATACAATATATAAATGCCAAACGAAAGATTGTCATTTAACCCTACCCCACCCCATAGATCCCTAGAGTCACTAAAACAAACATACAAGCAAAAATTGGATGCTATTTTGTATAGCCCCCTTACAGTTGATAATATAGAGACGTTTGCTGACGAAGCCTTAGACGAAACTGTTCAATTGACTGAAGATGTTTTAACAGAATACAGAAAAAATCCTAATGTGGATCCGCGACCCACAACCTTAGATACCAAAGCGGAAGAAAATGAAGCTTTTAAAATCCTAGAATTACCAGATATCCAAGAGATTCTGGAATCAATCATTAAAGTAAAAGAACATATTGATGGTTTAAAAGAATATTTAGAGTTAGGTGTAGAAAAAACAGATACTGTGATTACTCCACCAAACGAAGGTGCAGTACACATAGCCCCTGGCAGTAGGAACTTTAAGGAAAAACAATTACTCCCTCGCTTACTGACTTTACTTTACGTCATAGAACACGACTTTGAGATACCGCCCAAAAATACGACTATCATAGAAGGTGCCACGACTAAAGATATGATGCGCAAAACTCCGTATGTACGTGTAGAAATCCCCGATTTAAATCGAATAGTTTATATATGCGACGAAGAAGGAAATGCTAGTTATGTTTTTGATGCTAAAAAATTAGCAGAAAAAGGGTTGAAACTAGACGATATAGATGTCGAAGACAAAGAAGACAAGAATGCTTTGATCGCTAGTCATTTAGGTGTCGGTATGCGAATAGTACAATCAAAAAACTGGAGAGAAAAAGTCGCTGAAGCACTTGGGAAATCTATTCCAGAAAAACAAATAGCAGAAGAAGAGGAACATGAGGGAGAAGAAAAAAGAACTTCTGAATTTAAACAGAAAAAAGAATGGCCGACTTTTAAAGATTTCCAAAAAGAAGTTCGAGCTTTGTATCCAGGACAAGGTGATGTTAATAAGTGGTATCGTATAGAAAAAAGCAATCATCCAAACTGGCCATCACAGCCCAACGACATGTACGCAGAAAAAGGATGGGGTGGGTGGCCTGAATTGGTGGGCATAGAAAATCGTTTTAAAAAAAATTACTTACTTTTTGAAGATTTTATATCTGAAGTTCGAAGTTTATACCCAGGACAAGGTGATGTTAAAAGATGGTATCGTATAGAAAAAAGCAATCATCCAAGCTGGCCATCACAGCCCCACAACATGTACGCAGAAAAAGGATGGGATGGGTGGCCTGAATTGGTGGGCATAGAAAATCGTTTTAAGAAAGAGTGGTCATCTTTTGAAAATTTCCAAAAAGAAGTTCGAGCTTTGTATCCAGGACAAGTTGATGTTCAAAGATGGTATATTTTTGAGAAACAAAACCATCCCAATTGGCCATCACAGCCCTACAACATGTACGCAGAAAAAGGATGGGATGGGTGGCCTGAATTGGTGGGCATAGAAAATCGTTTTAAAAAAAATTACTTACTTTTTGAAGATTTTATATCTGAAGTTCGAGCTTTGTATCCAGGACAAGTTGATGTTCAAAGATGGTATATTTTTGAGAAACAAAACCATCCCAATTGGCCATCACAGCCCTACAACATGTACGCAGAAAAAGGATGGGATGGGTGGCCTGAGCTTGTAGGTAAAAAGCGTCGAAAAAATAAACCGGTAAAATGAAGACCACCCGCACATGCTGGTGGTCTTCATTTATCTTCATCACCTGTGGTGCGTAGTTTGGAACGATTGAAGGAGGATTATATTTTTGCAAGATTTCCCTTTCTATCAAAGCCCTCAAGGAAAACCCTTGGAATGAATTTGAAGGAAAATTAAAGAAGTAAGAAGAAACTAAAAGAGCACTAACGGAGTGTGCTCCTTTAGTGCTCGTGCGATGGCCTTACTTCTTTTTGACCTCCTTTCCATTTTTCTTGCGAAGTTTAGCCATGGTCCGTACCTTGATGCCATGAACCTGATTGCGATTTTTGCCGACCAAACCGGCGACGCAAGTTTCACTCAATCCCTGACCGAAGCAGAAACTCAAGATGGTAGACTGAAGTCTGGTGAGCTCCTGCAAGAACTCCAGCATTTCCTCGCGGTTCTCCTCGGCGATACGCTGGGCTTCGGGATTATCTCGAAGAAGAAGGTGTCGGGAAACTCCACCCATCACCTCCTCACGGGGAAGGACATCGAGAGGCAACTTCACGTAATATCCCACCCTCGTGAATTCAACTTCGACTTCCCATCCTGGTGCCCCGGGTTGCATACTCTTGCGCAAGACTTCTTTTCTGGACATCTGGTTTTTGCCTTTCTAAAAACTGGTTAACTTCTGAACTTGATACTGTCATAACAAATAGAATCTGTCAACAATCAAAAAACCTCCAATTTCTCGGAGGTTTTTTTGATTGAGTTGTTAAGTAGTTGAATTTGAGTCGGATATATCGGCTAAACCTATATTATCCATTATCTTCATCACCTGTGGTGCGTAGTTTGGAACGATTGATGGAGGATTATATTTTTGCAAGATTTCTTTTACAGTCTTTCCAGCATAATAGTGATCTGTGTTTGGATTGTTCCCACCCAAGTTTTTAGCAACTATCTCGATCGCCTCTTCTGTAGATTTGAAATTAATCTTACAAGAACCCCATCCGAAGAAACTATTAGTAACCTTCTTACAAGCAAACTTTCCGCCAGTCGATTCACGAACCGCAATAGCAGGAAGTAATCTCCAGTCGATATCATTCTTTTCAGCCTCAAGAACCATCTTCATACCTGTACCATTTAATGGCATGTCATACTTCTTGAAGTATACATCGATAGCTTGCGCTTTCTTAGCTCTAGAATCTTCCAATTTTGCTTCTTCCTCGTCTTTGTCAGTGTCTTTGTTGTTGTCATTTTTAAAGGCAAAGACTCCGGTAGCCATATTTATTTTTTCTCTTAACGTCTGAGAAGTCAAAGTTTCCTCCTGCACCATACTTACTCTGTTTTCAACCGCAGGACCTACTACTGGTGTAGCAGATACTCCCGACATAGTCACAACTGGTAAAAGAATAAATGACTGTACGAAACGTATTAATTTTGTATTTTTCATAATGTGACGGTTGTGTGATTCGTGCCTATAAAGGCCTTCACCACTTATTTTTAGTCTCAAACCGTCCAGAAACTAAAAAATCCTTATTTATAAGGCTTGCGCCTATATAGTAAGGACATATTTATATACTAGCATATTTGGATTAAAAAGTCAATAGTTAAACCATGTTTTCTTGGTATGTCAAGTTAAAATAACCTTATATTATAAGGATTTTTTAGAATACAATGCTTGACATTACGCACCAAAATACGAACAATAAATGGATGTGGATAGATTCTATACAAGCTTAAGTACTTTTTCAGCAACCTTGTTTGCCTCCCCTGCTCCCATAGTTACAAATACATCATTTTCTTCTAAATTGAGAGCCGAAACTGCCCTCTCGGCTGCCTCAAAATCAGGATATGCCACTGCTTGGTCCCCTTCTTTGATCATAGCTTCGGCTAGTTTCTCGCTGGAAACACTTTCATCCTTGTCTTCTCGGGCAAAATATATAGGAAGAAGTAAAATTCGATCCGCACCATTGAAACATTTGGCAAAATCATTAAAAAGAGCTTTTGTTCGGCTGTAGAGGTGGGGCTGAAATAGTACTGTAATATTATTTGTACCCTTAGGGTAAATTTCACGAAGAGCTTGGAGGCTAGCTCGGACTTCTGTCGGATGATGAGCATAATCGTCATAAACTACAGTTCCCTCTTTGGTTTGTCCTTTTTTCTCAAGCCTGCGCCAAGTTCCGGAAAATTTAGCAAGGGTTCCCCTTGATAAATCTTCAGAAATTTTTAGAATATCTGCCACAGCCAACGCTGCTGCTGCATTCTGCCGATTATGCTCGCCGGGCACAGAAAGTTTAGGGACTTTTTCTAAGTATTTTTTATAATCAGTAACTTTATATTCGCTCTGTGATAAAAATTGATCAAAAGCTTTTTGGATGTCAGCCAAATCTTTATAACAATCCAAATGATCTTCTTCTATATTGGTTACTACAGCTATGTATGGATGAAAATTTAAAAAGTGCCTGTTGTATTCATCGGCTTCGACAACGAGGTACTCACCACTACCCTTTCGAAAATTACTATCGAATTTCTTCACAAAACTGCCGACGACTACAGTCGGATCTAACCCTGCGTCCACCAAAATCTCGGCAACCATGGCAGTCGTCGTCGTCTTGCCGTGAGTACCTGAGATAGCGATGACTTTATATTCGTTTGCAAATACTCCTAACACTTCAAAATAACTCAAAACCGGCTTCCCTGTACTTCGTGCTTTTTCTAAAATCTCTGGACCTCTATACAACCATGCATCACTGTAAACATACAAATCTGTTTCCGCCTCCGCTAAAGCTTCGGCGGGCAAGTCAGATAAAAGAAATATTTTTACCCCCAGCTCCCGCAAAGAGTCTATAGTTTTACCTTCTTCGTCATTTACACCCGACACTGCCATCCCCTTAGCAATACACATTTTCGCCAACGCTGAAATACCAATACCGCCGATACCGATAAAGAAAACTTTTTTAATTTTTAGTAAATCTAAATTATCCTTCATATATTCTGCTCAATATACCATGAATAGAGTATATGGTAAAATTAAGTTTATGAAGATTGGAATTTTTGACTCAGGCCTTGGTGGATTACTTGTAGCGCGATCTATACGCAAAGTCTTACCACAATATGACTATGTATATTTTGGTGATACAAAAAGGGTTCCCTATGGCAATAAATCTCATCAAGCAATTTTTGAATTTACCAAGGAATCCATAGATTATTTGTTTCGTACGGAAAATTGTGCCCTAGTAATAATCGCTTGTAATACTGCCTCAGCTCGAGCACTGCATAGAATTCAAAAAGAATATTTAATCAAAAATTTCAAAAATAGAAGAATACTAGGGGTACTGATCCCTGCAGCTGAAGTGGCCTCGAAATACGCTCGAGTAGGAATATTGGCTACTACAGGAACTGTAAATTCTGAAACTTTTCCAGTAGAAATAAATAAATTGAGTAAAAGAACGAAAATATTTCAAAACGCTGCACCGATGCTCGTGCCACTCATAGAAGCTGGTGAAAAAACTTTAGCAAGGCCGTTTCTCATAAAATATTTAAAACCATTTCAAAATAAAGAATTAAATGCACTCGTCTTAGGTTGTACTCATTACCCTATTCTCAAATCGGAAATAAAAAAATTGATAGATAAAAACATAAAAATAATCTCACAAGATGAAATCATTCCGGCAAAACTAAAGGATTATCTAAATCGACACAATGAGATCGAAAAAAAACTTTCAAAAAAACGAACTGTAAAATTTATAACCACAGACGAGACCACTGAAACAAATATGCTAATTAAAAAATGGTTTAGCAAGCTAGTTTAACTACCCATAGGAATTTCCTATGGGGTAAAATTTAGCCATTCTAATAATTGCCTCTTATGTTCCATTGGGTCTTTAAAGTAAGCTGGGAACGCAGTAGGTGTTAAAATTTTCGAAGCATAACCTTTAGCATAATTTAAATAAATCATTAAACTAGAGTACTTATATGCGATAGTAAAGTTAAACAACTTTTGAGAGTTATGGTTAATATTTTCCTTCCATTTAAGATCCACATATTTGGCTGGGTTTAAATGAATGTATGAGTATAGGTACTTTAAATACTTATCCGAATCGATATGACTAGACTGAAAAACTCCTTGCCACAATTTACCCGTTCGTTTATATTTTATATTAAAATACATTGAATATGCCGTTAACAACTTGCGCATGAAAGCTGTAACTCCTCCTTCAGATCTTTCTCTTATTAAAATGTGAAAATGATTTTTCATTAAACAATAAGCACCAATTTCAATAATTGTTTCTTTTCGGTCAAAATTTTCAGATATATCTCTCAAGACAATGCTTCTCGTTGTATTACAGATGTACATTAAATAAATAAACTTTTTATAGTCAGAATCATTGAGAAAAATATTTTTCTTTTCAACACCACGATTGTATAAATGGTAGTATTCACCACTAGCAAAATTTACTTTTCTTAAGGCCATACTTTTTATTATATCTTACCCCATAGGAATTTCCTATGGGGTACTTCAGTCGTTTCACTATTTTATTAAACTGATCACCACGGTCATATTCATTTTTAAACATTCCAAAAGATGCAAAGCCTGGCGAGAGCAGTATAACATCACCTTTGCCTGCAAGTTTACGAGCCAAAGCTACTGCTTTTTTTAAACTATCCACTTTACAACTTTTCACTTTCAACTTTTCACTTATCTTGTCCGTACCAGTTCCCGAAAGCAAAAATACTGCTTTGGTGTATTTTGGAACCTCATTTATTAAAGCACTCATATCCAGACCCTTATCAGATCCACCAGCTATTAAGATGACGTTATGAGCTTCGCCAAGTGCTCGAAGTGCGGCGATGGTGGCCTCGGGAGTAGTCGCAGTAGTGTCATTATAATATTTTACACCAACTACAGTACGAACGAACTGTAATCTACCAGCCACGCCTTTAAAACTCGCCAAAGCTTTTTTTATAATCTCATCTTTGACTCCGAGCCTTTTTACTACTTCGACAGCAAGCATAGCATTGTAAACATTGTGCTCACCTTTGATATTTAATTTCCAACCATTTGGAAGTTCGGTTTTAGCCACTACTGATTTACCTCTGTATTCTCCACTCCAATTTTCAAAAAAAGTAACAGCTTGAGCCCCGATGACCAGCATATCGTCTTTATTTTGATATTTAAAAATATTCGCTTTATCGGCAAAGTATTTATCCATGTCATCACCATAATATTTCATATGGTCAGGAAAAAAAGTCGTAAACACTGCTACCTGCGGAGACATTCTGCTTTCACCAAAACCTTGCAGTTGCCAGGAATCGAGCTCAAATACTGCGATGCTATTTTTCTTTACCCCGCCCAGACTAGACGGGGTGAACTTTTTCAAAAGTTGTAAATTTGAAACACCTTGCACATTGCCTCCTAAAATAACTCTCTGCCCGGCCTTGTTTAAAATATGAGCGATCAGGTGCGTCACTGTAGACTTGCCTCTAGTGCCAGTCACTGCAATCATCGGAATATCCGACAATTTAGCAAAAAGTGTCGCGCTCATTTCAACGGGAATTCTATTTTTTTTAGCCTCGGCAATATATATCGAATCAAGAAGCACCCCGGCTGCTTTTAGTACCATATCTCTATTTCTGAAATCTTCCAACCTATGCTCTCCTAAAACGTATTTGATACTCTTAAACTTTTTTAATTTAGTAAGCGAATCTCTCAACTGCTCTTTCGTTTTTAAATCAGTCACTATTAGGTCCGCCCCACATTCAGCCAAATGCGCCACGTCGCCCACGCCACGTCCCAAAAGCCCGAGCCCCATGACTGTTATCTTTTTACCTTTAAAAAATTCTTTATATCCTGTAGTTTTATTTAGCATACGCTTTTTTTAATTCTTTCATATCATCAAAATGGCTCTTTACTCCTTTGATAATCTGATAATCCTCATGTCCTTTTCCTGCACAAAGTATAATATCACCACTTTGCGCAATTTTTACCGCTTCAAGGATAGCCTCATGCCTATTTGGAATTGTCTTAACTTTTTTTAATTCTTCTTCTGTTAAATTTGCCTTCATGTCTTCAATGATTTTATCAGGATCCTCGCTCCGTGGATTGTCGGAAGTAAAAATAGCAATATCAGAATTTTCGGCACCGATTTTACCCATGAGTGGACGCTTGGAAGTATCACGGTCGCCACCGCAACCAAACACCAAAATAATCTTACCCTCCTTTGCAGTTTCTTTCACTGCAGAAAATATTTTCTCTAACGCATCTGGCTTGTGCGCATAGTCCACTATCACCAGCACCCCATTTGAAGAAGTAAAACTTTCAAACCGCCCACGTGGAGCCTCGATGTTTTCTATAATTTTATTTACCCCACCCATATCAAAACCGAGCAAAGACGAAGTGCTCCAAACCGCGAGTAGATTGTATGCATTAAACTTGCCACGTAGTTTGGATTTGATTTTAATATCGTTAAAAGAAAGCTCTAGACCGTCAAAATTTAAGCTGTTTACCTCTCCATGAAAATATACACTGTCAGGAGCGCCAGCAAAACCATATGTAAAAGGATTGGCTTTTATACCTTCAGTAATCCGCGCACCGTATTTATCATCCGCATTGGTAAGGGCAAAAGCTCGTGGCGGAAGCATTTGGAAAAATCTTTTTTTAGCCCTAAAATAATCTTCCATATCTTTGTGATAGTCTAGGTGGTCCTGAGAAAGATTGGTAAATATTCCACCAGTAAAATTTATATTATCTACACGACTCTGCGCCACAGCATGACTCGAGACTTCCATAAAAACATATTCGCAACCGGCATCGAGCATCTGGTGAAATATTTTTGTGAGAGTTACTGAGTCTGGAGTGGTGCCCGGACCCTTTTCGTTCTCGCCTAGTCTAGTACCATTTACCAAATTCTCTACCGTACTTATAAGTCCTGCTCTATACCCAAGTCCGAGGGCGATTTTGTACAGCAAAGTGGCCGTTGTCGTCTTGCCACTAGTACCAGTCACTCCCACGATCTTGAGCTTGGAAGCTGGATGATCATAGTAAACTCGAGCGCAGAAAGCTTTCACTTTCCACCATTCTGATTTCAAGCCTTGCTTTAGTTTTTTGATTAAATTAGTCATGTTTTTATATATGAACACCTAAAGCAATTTCACGTTTTCTGTATTTAAATATAAACACCAAGCCAGCCGATACGACAAAAAAAGCAGCAATCATTATGGGAACATACGGAGCAAATAGCGCCGCCAAGACTCCGGCAAAAATAGGGGGAATGGATTGAGCCAAAGCGTTGATGGAGGCGTTGGTGCCGAGTATCTCGCCTCTTTGTTTTTCATCAGATTTTTTAGTAAGTAATGAAATAAAATTGGCATGTTGAACACTGTTTGGAATCGAAGAAAGCGGTACAACGAAAAGCAATAGCCAAGAATCATTTGGAAATAAAAAAAGTAACATTCCCAACCCACCCAATATATAAGCTGGGCCAAGTGACTCCATTTCCGAAAATCTTTTCGATAATCTAGGAACTATGAAAATTTGAGTAATGATTATCCAGAAGCCAATATAAGCATAAAAATTCCCGACTTGGATTGCCGAAAAATTAAATTTATTGGTCAAGTAAACATTAAAAAAAGAAGTATAGAAAGAAAATCCTGCCGTAAACAGGAAAGATACTATAAAAAGATTTTTAACAGAATGAAATTTTTTTGCCCGTATGACATTTTCGATTGAAGCAAGTAGCCTAATCTTTCCTTTAGTAAATTTTTCTTTAATACTTTCTTGAAAAAAGTAATAAATTAAAATTGCATTGATTATTGAAACGAATCCAGAAAATATAAATGGCGTGGAAGCATTGAAAAATGGTACGATTGTATGACTAGACAAAACACCACCCAAAAATGGACCTAGAACAAAACCCAACCCGAAAATTGCTCCTTGTAAACCAAAAACCCTAGTTCGATCTTTATCGTGAGTTAGGTCGGCGATAGCTGCTTGGGCCACAACTATATTTCCGCCAGTGACACCATCCATAATACGAGAGATAAAAAGCAAAGGGATATTTCTAGTGAGAATAGCGTAAGCAAATACAAAATATGATAATGCAGTTCCTAAAATTGAAATAAACAAGATTGGCTTACGTCCATACCTATCAGAAAGCGCTCCTAGAATCGGTGCAGCAAAAAAAGATGAGAGCGGATAGCTAGCCACCAATAATCCGAGTAAAATAAAACCCAAATCTACTCTCTCTGGTGACAAAAGATAATATATAGAATTTGGTTCACCTAGTAGCTGGGGCACGACAGGTATCAAGATACCGATACCCACCATGTCTAAAAATATTGTAAAAAGAAGTACGTAAAGATTTTTATTAACGAAGTTCATAACGATTATTTAATCATACTTCCAGGTGGAACTTCGGTTGCAGGGTGAATAAGTACCGGGCCATTCTCACCACTCGCTGCTATTATCATTCCCTGGCTTTCATATCCTAGTAGGATACGGGTTTCGAGGTTGGTGACAAAAGGCATTTCGCGTCCGACAAGTACAGTAGGATCAGGAAAAGATACGGCGATTCCAGACATTATTTGCCTGATTTCACTACCAAAATCCACCACGAGTTTCAGCAATTTATCCCCTTCCGGTATCTTTTCCGCCGAAATAATCTTACCTATTTTGATCTCTACTTTCTTAAAATCGTCAATATTGATCATGCAGTTTTAATTTACTAAAGACTTCCGATGCTGTGGCGCATTAATCATTCCGCATTTTTTGTATTTGTAGACTTCCCCAGTTTCTGGATTGATCGCTCTACACGGACAAGGATCATTTCGTCCAGGTTCTTTGCCTATAGTGACATCATTGTGATTATTAGTTCCGCTTGGTTCACTATTCGTAACAAATACTTCCGATTTTTCTTTTTGATCTTCTTGATTTTGGAGAGCAGCGGCTGGGTTGATAGTGCTGATCAGTGAAGCCACTTGTTCTTTGAAAGCTTCTTCCATTTCTTTAAACATAGTCAAGCCGTCTTTTTTGTATTCTACGATAGGTTCACGTTGGCCATAGGCACGCAGGTTTACAGAACTACGCAAATAATCCATAGCTTCCAAATGCTCCATCCAAAGCGCATCGGTGGCATACAGTGCAATACGACGAACTGTTTCCAAAAATGGTTCCTCGCCAAGTTCTTTTCTTTTGTCTTCGATAGCTTTTGCGACATCTTCCCTGCCAAGAGAAATATCTTCTAGAATTTTTTCAATCCCTTCTTTGTCTGCATGCAACATCTTTTGTCTTCTTTCATAAATAATTTTACGTTGATGATTCATCACATCATCATACTCCAAAGTATTTTTTCTAGAATCGAAATGAAAACCTTCTATTTTGGCTTGGGCATTTTCTAAAGACTTACCGATAAATCGGTTTTCGATAGGCTGGTCTTCTGGTATACCAAAGCGCCCCATCATGGTCTTTATTTTATCTGCCCCGAATACACGCATGAGGTCATCTTCGAGTGATACATAAAATTGCGTCTCACCTGGGTCCCCCTGTCTACCTGCGCGTCCGCGAAGCTGGTTGTCGATGCGGCGTGCTTCGTGCCTCTCCGTACCCAGCACAAAAAGTCCGCCGACACTTTTTATAAATTCATAATCTTCTTTGGTGCTAGGATTACCGCCGAGCTTGATGTCGATACCACGGCCAGCCATGTTTGTAGCTATAGTCACTATAGAGGGACGGCCTGCTTGGGCGATGATTTCACCCTCACGCTCGTGATTCTTTGCATTTAAAATTGTATGAGGGACACCTTCTTGTTTTAGATATACGGAAAGTAATTCATTTTTCTCAATAGAGATCGTACCGATCAAGACTGGTTGACCACGCGAATTTAATTCTTTGACTTTTTTAGCGATAGCTTGAAACTTGCCTTTTTCAGTTTGAAAAATTAAATCTGCATGATCGACACGCACCACCGGGCGATTGGTCGGGATGACGATGACATCTAGCCCATACACCTTCAAAAACTCTTCGGCTGAAGTCATTGCCGTTCCTGTCATACCAGAGAGTTTTTTATAAAATCTAAAATAATTTTGGAATGTGATCGAGCCACTGGAGCGAGTTTCCTTTTCGATCTTTACTCCCTCTTTAGCTTCGATGGCTTGATGGATGCCTTCACTCCAGCGTCGGCCTGGCTGAAGTCGCCCAGTAAAAGAATCTACGATTATCACTTCCCCGTCTTTGACCACGTAGTCTTTATCGCGTTCAAAAATAGCCTGAGCTTTCACTGCTGTTTCTAAGTGATGTACATATTTAATTCCCTTCTCAGTATATATATTTTCTATGCCAAGCAGTTTTTCCGCCTTCGTGATACCTTCATCCGTCAAAGTAATCGCTCGTAATTTTTCATCTACTTCATAATCAGTACCTGCCTTTAGTTGCTTGGCAATTTGGTAAAACTTTGTATAAAAATCTTCAGAGTCACCTGCAGCAGATGAGATAATAAGTGGAGTACGCGCTTCATCGATGAGGATTGAGTCGACTTCATCCACTATGGCATAGTGGTGCCCTCGCTGGACTAGACCTTCAATTGAAGTTGCCAGATTGTCTCGCAAATAATCAAAACCGTATTCGTGATTGGTGCCGTAAGTCACATCTGCTGCGTATGCTTCCTTGCGTGTTGATGGCTTTAAAAATTCATAGACTATTTTATATTCGCCCACTCGGTCGCGTTCCGGGTCCGCTTCAGTGTGCTTGGCGTCATATAAATATGAAACGTTACTTGAATTGATTACTCCAACAGAAAGTCCTAAAAAATTATAAACTTGTCCCATGAGCACCGCACCAATACGAGAAAGATAATCGTTTACCGTAATGATGTGCACACCCTTACTTTCCAATGCATTTAAGTATGCAGGAAGCACAGCTACCAAAGTCTTACCTTCACCGGTTCTCATCTCAGCGATATTGCCTTTATGCAGAGCTATGCCTCCTATCATCTGCACATCAAAAAGCCGCATACCATCGGTACGCTTCAAAGCTTCTCGCACCAAGGCATATACCTCGGGCAGTATCTCGTCCAGAGCCGCCTTTTTATCTTCAGCCTCTCGAATTTTAACCTTAAACTCATCTGTTTTCTTGGGAAAATCTAGGTCTGAAAGCTTGGAAATATCTGCCTCTAAAGCATTGATTTTATTCAACATATTTTCGCTGTTTCCTATGAATTTAGAGCTCTCACTCCCGAATATTTTACTGAATATGGACATAAGTAATATATTAGCATAAAAACGAAAAAACTCCCCGTCTGGGGAGTTTTTTTAAAGAGAACTAAGCTCGCTTCTTTTTTGAAGCCACCTTCTTCTTTCCTTTTTTAGCTACCTTCTTTGCTTTCTTTTTTGCTGCCATAATATTTTTATTTTATATTATTAAATTAGTTTGCAATAAAACGACCTGAAAATAATCTAAAAATAAATTTGAAAAATTATTTTCAATACTTA
>Ga0163151_10001962_pt1 | contig 33359 bp, 20 predicted proteins | sample OliLakLV19MP5IB2_FD_145596 | JGI IMG/M metagenome (GOLD analysis project Ga0163151, IMG submission 145596) | Freshwater microbial mat bacterial communities from Lake Vanda, McMurdo Dry Valleys, Antarctica - Oligotrophic Lake LV.19.MP5.IB-2 | ecosystem: Environmental > Aquatic > Freshwater >... | reverse complement strand
ATAATATTGCTGTTGAAAAATTAATAGAAACCCTAAATCAAACCAAAACCATATTTCCTGGGTCTGATTTAACAATGATTTTCAAATTGGCAGGTATGTCAAACTGCGAGAAGTAAGGAGTTCTGAATTTACCAAACAGTCAAGGCATGCCTTGTCTGTACAACATAAAAAAAGAGGTCCAAAAAACTTGGACCTCTTTTTTTTGTGAAATTAATATTAATTAATGCCCAGCGGTTAAGGTAAGGGTGTAATTTGTTCCTGCTGTTCCGCCAATATCTGCACCACCTACCATTTCAGACATTTTAAATACAGCAGCATCTAATTGCACCAAGGTGTAAATTCAAGGGTGTCAATCGTTAGGGTTGTTTCTGAAGAATTAAATTTTCAGGTAATTGGTAAAGTTTGTGGATCACTTGCTATACATTTTGTAGCGCCTTCATCATCTACACCCATACCACCTAAATTAAATTAAATTTACGGGTATTATCTTTTTCACAAGCATCCATAAAAGCATAAAATTCTGTAACTGTTACTCCTCCAAGTACAATTCCTGGATTAACAGTTATTGCATTAACTCTCCAAGCAGAGGAAGTTAAATTCTCTGTTTTTGTTTTGGTTGTAGTGTTGTTTGTGGAAGAAGTTGAATCTTCTTTTTTACCTCCAGCAATACTCATTAAGCTTGAAGAAGCGGCAAGCACAAACAGGATTTTTTCATTTTTTTGTTTATTGGTGCAAAATATTGTTTTTTTACGATTTTCGATTTTTTTTTTAAATCCTGAATTTGCATAACGTATATATAGGGACCTATTGCGACCTTTACCTACATGTTGTTTTTCGCAATTTTGCTTCTGAAAATTCCTTCTGGCGTGGTGAGTTCAATTAAATAAAGACCGGGAATCCAATCGGAAGTGTTGAGTTTTATTTCTGGCAATTGGTTTAATTTGCTCAAAACTAATTCTCCATTTAGGGTGTATATTTTATAGCTGAGGATTTGGTACAGACCAAAGGAAATTGATAACTCTTGATGGAAAGGATTTGGTTTTATGAGTAGTGCGTTTTCTTCTTTATTTTTTAAGGGTAAAATTGCTACTTTGGAGTATTCAAATTTACCATCAAAGTCAACTTGTTTCAAGCGGTAATAGAGCAATGTTTCTTGTAATACTTCTTTGCTAAAATTATCTATAAAAAGGTAATTAGTCTGAACAGATGTATTTCCATTTCCTTGCATTTTGCCAATGTTTTCCCAGTCCATTTCTTCCTTGTTTTTACGTTCAATGATGAAGTGATCATTGTTTGTTTCGGAGGCAGTTGACCAATATAAGGTGGCTTGGGTTGAACCCGATTTTTCTGCATTAAATTTTAACCATTTTACGGGTAAAGTAGTTGCATTTCCATATAATGCTTGTGCATTTAAATAGGCCGAACTTGCCATGTTTCCATTGTATTCAATTACGGCAAAATGGTAGTTGCTTGCCATGTTTAAATTGTTTACAGTGAGTGAATTTCCGGTGCCATTAAATACCACAAAATTTCCGTTTCCAATAGAATCTCCTTGTGCAAAATTTGAATTAGCAGTATAGCTTAATCCATTTGATGGAAGTACATTCACGGTGGCTCCAAAACGAGCAATTACCAAGCATTTTTGACCATTTCCTCTTGTCCAACCGAGCGATGCACTTTGGTTAGTTAAATTGGTGAAAAGCAAGTTACTTGGACCGATGGTTGGGATACAATTAATGGGACTTATTAAAGATGCTGCCGACTTGGAAATACTTACTGGATTTGTGGACCTAATTTGAACATAATAGCCTTTATTGATTGGAATTGTCCAAGGAATGGTAGTTGCAATTGCGCCTCCAATAGAGGCAGAAATTGTTCCAATTTGTATGGCTGGTTTAAAAGGGAATCCGGTGTCTACCAGTTCAACAATAAATTGGTTGCTTGAACCAAATGTTTTGCTAACTGTATAATTAATGGTGAGGTTAGCGCCTTGGCAAACTGCACCTGAAGAACTCAGGCTACTGATGGTTGCAGCGGTATCTGCTCCGTACAAAACTGCCAAACTTCGCATGGGCATTCCGTTTATTCTGTTAAAGGTTCCACCTAAGATGACTTTATTTCCAAAGACCATAATTTTACTTAATTGCGGAGCTTTTATGGAGTTAATATTTTGGATTTGAGGATACCAATTATTTGCTAAACCAGTAAGGGTAGAAATGGAGCCACAAATGCTGCGTGTTGCACCTCCTAAAGTGGTGAAATTACCTCCCATATAAGCATTATCTGCCTCTGATATGCCAAATTTATAAACACCGCCTCCAGAGATATTGGAGATAAAGTTAGTGGGTAATAAGGTGGCGGAATCAAGTATAGCAAAATAAGGGCGCGGCAGTCCGCCAATTTCGGTAAATCCACCAGCAATCATTAATCGGTTTTTGATTAGGTTGACTTGGGAAACACTTGACGCTCCAAGCGGATTAAAGTATAATGGTGTAGGGGTAATTCTGTTAAATGAGGGGAGTGAAAAAGCTGCACAACTGGGGGCACTTATTCCACCAATAGTTGTAAATATACCTCCTAAAATTAATTTACTGGTGTTGATTACCGCATATGACAAGGCCCACCCACTAAAGTTTGGGTTTATAGCGTTTATGGTCAAGCTTGGATAATCAAAGATGGCTAATCTGTTTCTTGTGTTACCAGCAATGGATGTAAATTGACCTGATATGTAAAGGTAATTTTGGTGATAATAAATAGAATAAATGGTTCCATTCGGCTGTGGTTTAAAAGCAAGAACTGTTTGTGTGGGGATATGGATAACGCCAAAATTTGTCCTAGAAGAATCGCCAATCTTGGTGAAATTTCCTCCTACAAAAAGGTAATCATCTACCCATTCAATGGCCGTAACAATCATGTTTCCAGTAGTATTAGAAAGTCCTAGGTCAAAATCTAGGATCTTACCACTACTTGCTAAAAAGGCAGCAATATTGTTTCTTCTTAAGGCGCCCAAGACGGTGAAATCTCCGCCACAATAGATTTGATTTCCAAATTTTGCAAGGCAATTTACAGGTAAATCTGGTTCGCTTATAAAGTTGTTGAGGGTATTGTTTGTTACATTGAAAGATGCTAGGTTTTTGCGAATAATGCTTGTACTTGGTGCATAGTAAAAATTGCCTCCAACAATGAGATTATTCATGTCTTTTGCGAGCGCATTAATTATACTAGCTGCAGGAAGTAAAGCATTGAAATTGGTTGCCATTGCATTGCTTCGTAAAACGGCACCTAAACTGTTGCGATTTTGCCCGCCAATGTAAGAAAAAATTCCACCGACATAAACGATGTTGCTATCAACTAAAAGTGTGTTAACTTCTTTGTTTGCGTTTGGATTCCAAGTAGGTTGAAATCTACCCGTTCTAAAGTTAAGCGCTGCTATTTTACCCGCAAAGGTTGAAGCTGAAAAAAAGGGACTTGCGGTGCTAACACTACTAAAATTGCCCCCTACATATAAAATTGAATCGCCACTAAAGGCCAATGCATTCACATAAGACATAAATGAAAACCCAAACGAAAAATTTGTAAGGTTACCAGCACGGTTAAAACTAGCTAAATTTTCACGGTTACTAGAGCCTATTTGACTAAAATATCCCGCCACAAAAATGAAGGAATCTTTTACATTGCAAATTGCCTCAACACGCGAATTTGCTTTAGGATTCCAGTTTAAAATGGCACCAGTGGATTTGCTAAATGCGGCTAAATTAGTTCGGTCTACCCCACCAAGGCCATTGAAGGATCCTCCTACAAAAAGCCTTGAACCAACCAAAGAAAGTGTATTGGCATAATAGGTTGCTTTTAAGGGCCATGGACTTCCCGAGTGATCTTTTAGGTTGTAAGAATAATACCAATTGGTAAAGTCGCCAGAGATATATAAAGTTGAATCGCTTGAGCCAATTTCCATGGCAACCACTTCTCCTGTTAAACTTGGACTAAAGGGGTGAATAACTCCTGTACTTGTATCGGCTGCGGCCAAAAAGGTTTTTGCTATACCTCTTATTACGTTAAATTGGCCACCCACATAGATTTGGCCATTGTGGTAAAGAATTTTGGTAACTCTATTGTCGGTATTGGCATTCCAAGTGCTTACGGTATTAAATGTTGTGGCATCTAGGCAGGCTAAATTATTGCGGGTAATTCCACCAATAATATTGAATGAACCTCCAACAAAAACTTTATTTCCTACTGCCACCACCGAAAATAAAGAAGCTCCAGAACTGGCCATGGAAGTATTAAAACTGGTGAGGGTGCCAGAAGGCAAATTAAAAGAGGCAATATTTGCCCGACTAATAGCAGCTATACTGGTAAAAACACCTGCTACATAAAGTAAATTTCCTATTTTGCTAAATGATCTTATTACCATAGAAGGTGTGCCGGGATTCCAAGTGCTAACAGCACCAGAAGCGGTATCTACAGAGGCAATTCCCGACCTTACCAAAGCGCCCACATTTGAAAAAGAACCACCCAAATAGACCTTGTCTTGAAAAATGGTCATGGTAAGTGTAACGCCATTTATATTTGGGTTCCAAGCAAGTAAATTTCCGTTGGAATCAATGCGTGCGGCTCTATTACGCAAAACTCCACCTACACTTGTGAAATTGCCTGTTACATACCAACCGCCAAGGCCATCTGGAATGGCACAATCTACATTGCCATTAATAGAAGGGAAGTTTTTGCTAACCATGTTTGTATGCCTTAAAACAGGTGCACCAGCAGTTTCAAAAAAATCTCCCACCAAGCTAAATTGTCCTCCTACAAAAACGGTATCACCTAAGGTAGCCATTGCTTTTACCACGCCATTAACATTGTTGTTTAACAACACATTGGTTAGTTGCCCCTGGTTATTTAAATGCGCAATTCTTCCAGCATTTTGCCCGCCCACTCTTGAGAAATCACCACCAATAAAAAAGCCTCCATTTCCATCTGGTGTGCTGGCATGTACCACGCCATTAGGTTGATCCCATAAGGTGGCAGGTTTGCCCGAATTTTTATTGATTATTGTGCCATAACTCGCAATGCTATCTGCATAATAAACGCTTGTAAAAGCACCGCTCATAAACACGGTATCGTTTTTAGAAATCAGGTTTTCCACTCTACCGTCGGTTTGCGGGTAACCAGGCACAATTCCTTGCGCTAATGCCTTATTTTGGTTCAGACCGAAAAAAAATAGTAGTGTTAAATAACAATAGGTTTTTATGGTAATTTTTTCCATATGAATGGTAGTTTTAAAATTCTAAATTCATGCCATCAAAGTTGCCGCTGCTCATGAGGAGTAGGTTTTCTTTGCCGGTGTAAAATTGCTTGAGGTAATTGCGCAATTCATTTTTATCGGTGAATACTTTTACGCCTTCGCCAAAACCTGCTGCCACTTCTGTTACCTCTAGCATGGGCATTTTTTTTGCTTCTAGGGCATGCTTACTAAACAATACAGCTTTAATATCGGCCTCAACCAAGGTGTCTTTGTAATGGGGTAAAAAGTCTTTGTTGAGGCTGCTGTAGGTATGCAATTCATAGGCGGCAATAAGTGTTCTATTGGGATATAATTGGCGCACTGCGTTTACCGTTGCCTTTAGTTTTGATGGGGCATGGGCAAAGTCGCGCAGGATAAGTGAATCTGCAGTTTCTTTAATGGTTTCTAATCTTTTTGCAGTGCCTTTGAAACTTTGTATGGCTTCAAAAAACTGCGCTTGGTTGAGCCCAACCTTGGCACATGCGTGTTTGGCGGCCATCATGTTTTGTAAGTTGTGGGTGCCAAAGAATGATATGGTAAGGGGTGCGCCAGATTCTGTGAGGCTGCTTGGTAAAATGAAATGTCCGTTTTGTACCGAGAATTCTGGTGTGGTATAGGCAATTTTTTCGCAAGCCGTTTCGGTTTGATCCAATAATTTTTTTACTTCTGGGTCTGCTTCACAATAGATAATGGAGCCGTCTGTGGGAATATCTTGTACAAATTTCTTGAACTGCCAAAGGTAATTTTCGAAAGTGGGAAACACGTTGATATGGTCCCAAGCGATGCCCGTAATGATGCCAATATTTGCATGATATAAGTGAAATTTGGGACGTAAATCTAGGGCAGAAGTCAGGTATTCGTCGCCTTCAAAAACGGCAATTTTAGAAGTATTGCTAAAGCCTACCATGGTTTCAAATCCTGCTAATTGGGAGCCTACCAAGTAATCAAATTCTAGGTGGTGGTAATTGAGTACATGCAGAATCATGGCGGTGGTGGTGGTTTTGCCATGACTGCCTCCAACAACAATTCTTAACTTGTCTTTGGTTTGCTCGTACATGTATTCTGGGAAGGAATAAATTTTGAGTCCCAATTCTTGTGCGCGGGCCAATTCTGGATTGTCTTTGCGGGCATGCATGCCTAGGATAATGGCATCAATATCGCTTGTAATAAGTTCTGGTTTCCAGCCAAACTCTTTGGGTAAAATACTGTATTTGTGAAGCCTAGAAAGTGCAGGCTCATAAATTTCATCGTCGGTTCCTGTAACTTGATAACCTTTTTTGTGTAAGGCAATGGCCATGTTGTGCATTACGGCGCCGCCAATGGAGATGAAATGTATGCGCATTAATTTAATTTAAATCGGATGGGTAAGGTGAACTTTACATTTACTGGTTTGCCATTTTGTTGGCCTGGAATCCAGTTTGGCATTTTTTTAATTACGCGAATGGTTTCATCAACAAATTCTTGGTTTACCTCGTTTATAACTTTTATGTCTTCCAAATCACCATTTGTATTAACAGTAAACTGTGCAAAAACTTTGGCTTCTTGCTTGGTTTCTCTCATTTTTTTTGGGTATTTAATTTCCTTCGACAAATACTTATACAACTCCTCGTTGCCACCAGGAAATTCGGGCATTTGCTCTGCCATGGTAACAATTTCTTTTTCTTCTTTAGGCTGTTCGGCTTTGGGCTCTTGGGTTTGTGCTTTGAGGTTGGAGTTAAATAATAACACGCTTAATAGGCAGGTTAAACTAACTTTTAATAGGTTGTTTTTCATGTTAACGAAAATAAACAAATTTGAATGTAAATGCACATGAATTGAAAGAATATATTATAATACCTTTATCATGAAAACCTACTCCATAATTGAGTTTGGTTAAGGAAGGTTTTTTTGATTCATGAAGTTAATATTAATATTTTCTAAAAATAATTAGAAATCTGGCCTGACTCCAAATTATTTGAGATATAATTGTTATTTTGCGGTAGCTTAAAGAAACATTGAAAAGGTGGGAAAAAATATCAGGACTTTTTAGTCTTTTGTGCGTGGCTTTGTTTTCGCAATCTCAGCCTATTGCCAACTTTACTGCAAATCAACTTCAAGGTTGCGCGCCCCATTTGGTGCAGTTTACAAGCACTTCTACTGGCAGTCCAACTAGCTATTTATGGCAATTTGGCAATGGAAATACTTCTACTTTGCAAAACCCTTCGGCCTCTTATGTTATGGCGGGAAAATTTACCGTTAAGTTAACCGTAACAAATGCAATTGGTTCGAACACAAAAACAAATATTGAGTATATAACGGTTTATGCATTGCCCAATGTAGCTTTTGGTGCTTTGGTAAAATCTGGTTGTACGCCTCTTTCTATTTCATTTATTGATTCAAGCACATTGGTGCAAAGTACCTTGCAAAGTTGGGCTTGGGATTTTGGAAATGGAAATATTGCTACTCAAAAAAATCCGACCAACCTTTTTAGTGTGGCTGGCAAATACCCAATAAGTTTGCTGGTAACCGATGCCAATGGGTGTAAAAAGTCGCTTATTAAAAACAATTATATTTGGGCTCAGACCCCGCCTGTTGTTAACTTTACTGCAAATAATAATTTTGGTTGCGACCTTCCTTTTAAGCCTCAATTTACACCCATTATAAATCCAGTGGATTCCTATTCTTATTTTTGGGATTTTGGGAATGCCACTAACAGTAGCATGCGTTCACCTATTGCCACCTATAACAATAAGGGAACTTATGGGGTTCAATTGAAAATGGTAACGGCAGCGCAATGTACAGTAAGCATTGTTAAGCCAGCGTTTATTAAAATAGCAGATATTGTGCCCGATTTTCAAATAAGTGGAACGCCAGATTTATGTGCTCCTGGAAATTTATTTCTGTTGAACACCACCAATTTCGACACGTTTGGTATACAGTACGAGTGGTTTATAAATGGTGTTTTGGTAACGAGTTTTAAAAATGCTACACTCAAAAATTTAGCTGCAGGAACCTATTCTGTGCAGTTAAAAGTGAAGGTGGGAACCTGCGATGTATCTGCTAGTAAGAATGCTTTTTTTACGGTTTTGCCCTCACCTGTTAGCCGATTTAGTGCCAACAAAACAAGTTTTTGTAAAGTACCTGTTTCGGTTCAGTTTACAGATAGCAGCAGCAATGCGCTTAGCTATTTTTGGAACTTTGGAAACACCTTAACCTCCGCGCAAAAGGATCCCAATACTACCTATACCCAATTTGGAGATTATGATGTAACTTTAATTACCAGTCACTTAAATGGGTGTCGAGATACGCTTAAAATGGCGAGCTATATTAAGGTTAGAAATGCGGTAATAAAAATTGTTTCTAACCCTAAAATGGGATGTTTTCCTTTAATCGTTAGCTTTTCGGTATTGGATACAAATGTGCCTCCATTTAACAATTTTGCCTGGACTTTTGGTAAGGCTGGTGCAAGTTCTACTTTAAAGTCGCCCAACTATACCTATACAGATACCGGAACTTATATTGTTACGCTCACAGCCATCAATGTGGAGGGTTGTATTTCCATACAAAAGGATACTGTTAAAGCAGGCATGTTGGTGTTGCCTAACTTTACCAGTCCCAAGACCACGTATTGTTTTAATGAACAGCCCGTTTCTTTTTCGGTTACCACCAATCCCAATATTGGTAATTTGGGCTATTCCTGGACCTATTCTGATACCCTTGTTTCTGGATCTGGTAGTTCCAATTTATTGTATTTTAAAGATACTGGTACATTCGATATCAGTTTGTATGTAAATCATAATGGTTGTATATCGGCTGTTACAAAAATTAAGTATATTACAATTTTAGGTCCTATTGCTAAGTTTATATTTGCCTTAAACGCATGTACCAATTCCTTTGCAAGTTTTTCTAATATCAGCAAAGGCGGAAATAAATTTATTTGGAATTTTGGTGATGGGTATAGTTCCAAATTGTTTTCACCTACACATGATTATGATTCCTCTGGCAATTATACTGTTTCCTTATTGGCCATTGATACCCTAACGGGTTGCAGTTCGTTTTATTCGAGGCAAATTAATGTTAAGAAAGACATTAGGCCAAGTTTCACCATTGCAAAAGCCAAAGGTTGCATGCCTTTAACCACACTCATTACAAACACTACCGCTACCATGACCGACATAGTAAAGGTTGAATTTAATATAGGTGGAAATGATTTGGTTGGAAATGTTGTTAGTGCTTTACTTTATAATCCGGGTAAATACACGGTTACCTTAACTTTAACCGACAGCAAAGGCTGCAAATATTCTTTAACAAAGGTTGATTCTATTCAGGTTTTTGGCGCAAATATAAATTTTGCTTCGACCCCAGATTTTGGTTGTGCTCCTATGTTAATGTTGGTTTACGATAGCAGTAAAACAGAACTTCCTATTACCAGGAGGGTGTGGACTTGGGGTAATGGCGATTCAACAGTTTACACAAACAACGACTCAATGCAGTCTAGGTATTTATTTACTTCTGCTCCTGCGTATCAAAATGGGGGCTTCTTTTTAAAGTTAAGTTTGATTGATTCTTTTGGGTGCAAGTTCTCTTTGTCGAGAAAGATTTATATTTCTAAGCCAATTCCTAATTTTACAATTAAACAAACCAAAACTTGTTTAAAAGACACCTTTACTTTTTCGCCAAGTGCAGATGATTTAATTGGGTTAACTCCGATCAGTTATCAGTGGAAAATGGACAACCAAATAAGCAATACTAGAATTGCTAAATTGGTATATAGAGGAGATACACTTTTACCCATTACCTTAATAGCAACAGATGCTTATGGTTGTAAAGACAGCACTACAAAAATGATTAAGGTTTTAACCGGACCAGCAAAGGTTGATTTTGATGCAAACCCCAAAAGAATCAATTGTCCTGGTCCGCCCATTTACTTCTTTGATAAAAGCAAAATTGGTTCAACCCCAATTACAACCTGGGATTGGCAATTTGGTGATGGTGGTCAGTCTAACTTACAAAATCCCATTCGCATTTATTTGCTGCCAGGGACTTATTCTGTGCAGTTAACGGTTACCGATTCCCTTGGTTGCAAATCATTGATGGCCATACCCGACATGCTTATTATTGGTGGACCGTCTGGCTCTTATTCCCTTACCCCAAATTTGGGATGCTCACCTTTATTGGTTACCCTATTGAGTTTTGGGCAGAATGTAATAAAGTATGAATGGGACTTTGGAGATGGGGTAATAGATACTACAGCCAATACCAAACATCTTTATACGAGAGCAGGTTGGTATATTCCTAGTTTAACTTTAACAGATTCGGCAGGCTGTAAAATTGGCTTGCCTCGAATTGATTCCATACAAGTATTAGACAATCCAAAGGTTGATTTTTCTGTGAGTAAATTCAAAAATTGTTTAGGTTCAGACCTAACCATAACAGGCAGTGTGCTACCTGTAAACAATGTCAAAAGTTATTATTGGAACGTAGATGAACAAGTGTATAATAGTCTTGGGCCGCATGTAGTTTCATGCAACAGGATAGGAAATATTCCGGTATTATTTGAGGTGACAGACCATTTAGGTTGCAAAGGTTTTAAGCAAGATTCAATAGCCTTTCAAGTTTTTAAGGATAGCATTCCACCAGCCAAGCCATTTGCAATAAGTGCAAGTGTAGCAAATGATGAGGAGGTGAGCTTTAAATTTCTAAAATCGCTTGAGCCCGATCTTGACCATTACCAAATAGCGTATAATTATGTTGGTTCTGTGCCAAGCCAAATAAGGCACGTTTATAATTTACAAGATACACTGCAAAGCTTTTTGAACCTAAATACGCTGCGGTATAATTACTCTTATCGGTTAACGAGTGTGGATGCCTGTAAGAATGTTTCATTGGCAGATGAGGTGCATACCACCATAGAGTTAAAGGCTACAGGGGTGGAGAATGCGGTTGACTTAGCTTGGACACCTTATATAGGTTGGGATTCTGTTCAATTTTATACCATTTATAAATTGGATGAGCAGACTAAAAATTTCAGGAAAATAGGGCAGGTGCGGGGCAAAGAGCTTGTTTTTACAGACACTCAAATCTATTGTCATAAAGTTCACTATTATAAAGTTAAGGGTGAGTTTGGTTCCATTGAATCGACGAGTGATACTGCCGCGGCTATTCCAATCTTTAAGGCTTTTACCCCTTCAACTAGGGCTTTAAGAGCAACGGTAGCAGGCAATACAAATGTTTTGATTCAATGGTTTAAGCGCCAATATTATTATCCATTTTCTTATGTGTTAAAAAGAACTTCGGCTGATCCAAGAGCACCCATTAAGACAATTGTAAAAAGCAGTGCAGACTCTTTTTATGTGGATTTGGATGTAGATGTTGAGCGGTATTCGTATAGCTATGTGGTTTATTTAAGAGACGATTGTGGTGGGTTAAGTGAGCCATCCAATAAGGCCAAAACCATATTGCTTTCTGTGAATGTAGAAAAGAATGACAAGTTAATTGAAGATCCTGATATTTCTTGGAATGCCTATGAAAATTGGGGTTCTGGGGTTGAACGCTATGAGGTTTATTTTTATAATGACAGCTTTGGTGAGAAAGAATTAATTACCACCAGGTTTGCGCAAGATACCTTAGCAACGAAACACGATTATATCAATTTTAACCAAGACGATTATTGCTATCAAGTGGTGGCTTATCAGAAGGATAGCAATTGGGTGGAGAGTTGGTCTAACATTGCATGCATGAGCACCGAACCAAGACTTTATGCGCCCAATGCATTTACCAATAATGGCGATAAGTTAAATGATGGATTTTTGCTTACGGGCGTATTTGTAAAATCGTTTAACTTGCAGATTTATGATCGCTGGGGCAATAGGCTTTTTGAGACAAATGATATGAATAAAGCCTGGGATGGAACCTATAATGGCGAGTTGGTTCAGCCAGATGTTTACGTATATATTGCTACAGGTTATGGCAGAAAAGGGAAGTACAAAACCCTAAAAGGAAATGTAACTTTATTGCGGTAAAGAAAGTTTTGGAGGCTTTTTTTTGTGGCAATCATATGAATTAATTTAAGTAATTTTTTGAAAAATTACTTAATCTTGTTGCATGAATTTATTTACAATTGAAACAGGACATTTTAAGTTGGATGGGGGTGCAATGTTTGGTGTGGTGCCTAAGAGTATTTGGAATAAGGCTAATCCTGCCGATGAAAACAACATGATTAGTTTAGCCATGCGCTGTTTATTGGTTCAAGACGGAGATAGATTGATGTTAATAGACAATGGCATGGGCAATAAGCAAGATGCCAAGTTTTTTGGATATTATTTTTTACATGGTAACCACAATTTAGATGCATCTTTGGCTAAGCATGGGTTTAGCAGAAACGACATTACCGATATGGTGCTTACCCATCTGCATTTTGATCATTGTGGCGGCAGCATTCAATATAATGCCGATAAGAGCAAGCTAGAAACTGCTTTTCCCAACGCTACTTATTGGGTGGCAGAGGATCATTGGAATGAGGCTATGATGCCCAATTCGCGCGAGAAAGCGAGCTTTTTAAAGGATAATATAATGCCCATACAAGAAAGCGGACAGTTGCAGTTGTTGAAAGCCGGACAGCAATTTCATGCAGATATAGATTTGTTGTTTTCGAAGGGACATACCCAAAGCATGATGCATCCATTGGTGCCTTACAATGGAAGTAAGTTGATTTATTTGGCAGATGTTATTCCAACGCAAGCGCATTTGCCTATTCCTTATGTGATGGGTTATGATGTTCGTCCGCTCGATACCATGAAAGAAAAATCGGATATTTTAACCATGGCCGCAGAGAATAATTGGGTCTTATATTTTGAGCACGATCCCATTCATGAAGCATGTACTGTTGAGCAAACAGAGAAAGGAATTCGTTTGCGTGAGCAAGTGAAAATATAATGTATATTGAGCTAATTTTTCTTTGGATTTTGTTTTATGGCACGCATAGTTTGCTTGCCTCAAGCATTGTTAAATTATGGGTTTCTGTTAACGCACCATCTTGGGTGGCCCCTTATCGTGTTTTTTATAATCTTGTTTCTGTCGCCTTGTTTTTATGGGCGTTTTGGGTTCAAAAAGGAATAGCGGAGCCTGCGTATTTTTCTGTTCTTTGGCTTCAATATTTGGGCTATTTTTTAATGGCTTTTGGCGCAGTTTTAAGTTACCTTAGTTTTAAAAATTATAGTCTACAAGAGTTTTCTGGCCTTAGTCAATTACGCAACAAAAGTTTCAATGCTGCTATTTCAGAAGAGTTAAAAATTCTCGGTCTGAACCAATACGTTAGACATCCATTGTATACCGCGAGCTATCTTATTTTTATAGGATACTTTTTGTATAAACCTTGTTTAGGTTCAGCCATATTTAGCATATTGGGAGCTGTATATTTGTATGTGGGTGCCAAGTGGGAGGAGCAGAAATTGGTGGCACAATTTGGGCAAGCTTATATCGAATATCAGAAACAAGTGCCCATGTTTGTTCCTTTTATTTAAGTGAAAATGGCCTTCACTTAAGCAAACCTTGCTTGCGATAACTGTTTAAATGGTGATGCCTTTTATTTAACGCCAATTTCGTCGACAAAAATAAAGGCCTGTTCGCCTGCACTGATATGCCATTTGGGTAGTTTGCCGTAGTTTTTGGCCACTATTTTTACGTATTTTGTTCTGATTTTATTGGGCAAATTCAGTTCTATTTTTTTGATTATTACGCCATCATAATTTTCTGGAACATCGTGGGTGAGATTGCCAAGTAAATTAAAATTTACCCCATCATTAGAACCATAAAATAATACTTCAGGAGGCATTAAAATCCAAGGACTTTGGTCTTGCAAAAAATTGGCATAAATGCTCGAAATTTCTTGTTCTTTTTTTAAGTCAATAGTGGCAATAAAATCACTGCCATAATATCCCTGCCAATTGCCCTTACGCCAATCTTTATCGCCATAAATTCCATCTGCCAAACCTTCTACACCACCAGCAGTATACAGATTGTTATAAGTACTGCCTAATGTGATATCCCAATTGTGAGCGATATAATAAAATTTGCCATGGGCTTCAAATGATTGATGTAAATTTTTATCTTCTATTTTTGCATGAATTATACTCGATTGATGGATATAAAATGGTTTGTTGTATTTTTTTCTCTCTATAATTTTGTTTTCTAAATCAGCTATTTCATAGGAAATTTTTAAGTTCTTCTTATAAAAATTTGGATAAATAGTTACCCGTAAACTATCTCTAAAGGTTTGGTTTGCTGTTTCAATTATGGGTGATGGCAAAGCCTTGCTGGTGCTAGCTACAGCATCATTTGGCATAATTGGTTTTGCATCTGTATCAAAATAAAAGTATCGGGTAATATTTGAATCGGGAAAATGGAAATGGAAATGATACTTTACTTTTTCATTTCCCCAATATCCGTCCGCAAACTCAGTAATTTTACTGAGCGTATTTTTACTGAGCGTATTTTTACTGAGTCTAATTTTACTGAGCGTATTTTTACTGAGCGTATTTTTACAATCAACTCTATTTGCTATACTTTCTTCTACAAATAACCTTTGTGCATCTGCTATTGGGAACTTTAAAATATTGGTTTGTTTGTTTACTTTTATTGTTACCTCATTGAACAATGGCGCGCCCAATTCATAGCTGTTTAAACCCGGTGTAACGGGATAAAATCCCATTGCACTAAAAACATACCAAGCACTCATTTGTCCGCAATCTTCGTTGCCAGCCAAGCCATCTGGTGCATTGTGATACATTTCTTGTAGAATTTGTTTTACTCGAGCATGCGTTTTTTCTGGCTTATCAACATAATTATATAAGTACGCCATGTGGTGACTCGGTTCGTTGCCATGGGCATATTGACCAATTAATCCGGTGATATCTGCTTGCTCTCTGCCGCTGGTTTTTGAACTGGTTTGAAACAGTTCATCCAGTTTTTTTTCAAAGGCAATTTTGCCCCCCATAGCAGAAATTAAGCCAGGCACATCTTGTGGCACAAAGAAACTGTATTGCCATGCATTGGCTTCTGTATAGTTGTTGTTAACCTCTTTTGGGTTAAACAAACTATACCAACCGCCATTCATTCTGGGTTGCATAAATGCGGTTTTGGCATTATATATATGTTGCCAATTATTTAGCTCCAATTGTGCACTTAATTTTTTTGCTTGTGCTGGATCGAGGTATTTAGCTATTTCAGAAACAGCCCAATCGTTGTATGAATATTCTAAGGTTTTGCTTACACTTTCATGCTCATCTTCCACAGATAGAAAGCCCTTTTGATGGAAGACTGATGCACCATATTTGTGGTTCTTAGCCGTGCCCAAAGTTGCCTCCATGGCCAGTTTTGGATTGAACCGATTATTGCCTTTTGCCAATGCATCTGCAATTACACTTACAGAGTGGTAGCCAATCATACAATCTGTTTCATTGCTGCCCAGTTCCCACATAGGCATGCGGCCTACTTGCTGGTATTGCGCCAAAAATGTTTTAATAAAATCAATGTTTCTTTCGCGCTGAACCAAATTAAATAGGGGGTGCAAGGCCCTAAAAGTATCCCATAAACTAAACACCGAATAATAGTTAAAACCGTTGGTTTGATACACTTTAAAGTCTCTGCCAAGGTATCTTCCGTCTACATCATTGGCAATGCTTGGGTGAATAAAACAATGGTATAAGGCCGTGTAAAAAATCGTTCTTTGTTCTGCAGTTCCGCCCTTTATTTCAATTTTAGAAAGCTCCTTGTTCCACAACGCTTCTGCTTCTTGGCGCGTTTGTTCAAAATTCCAATGCGGAATTTCTGTCACCATATTTTTGCGCGCACCCTCTTCATCAACTGAGCTAATGCCAACCTTTACCCAAAGTTTTTCGTCCTTTTTCATGTTAAAATTGAAATAACTTTGGGTGGCTTTTTCTGCTACCAAATTTTCTTGCTTTAGAGTTGAAATTTGTGCCGAATTGTTTGAAATTATGGATGTAAAATCTTTTGAAAACTCAATATAAAAATAAACTCTTTGGTCTTTGGCCCAAGCCTCACTTCTTCTAAAACCTTTGATGGTATGCTTGTTCACTTGGGTAATATTTCCATCCAATAATTTATCGCGGTGTAGCAGGTCGAGCACCACTTGATATATGCCATTTTGGGGAAAAGTGTATTGGTGAAAACCCACGCGTGTACTGGCAGTTAAGGCAACATCGATGTTATTTTTTTGCAGGGTTACTTCATAGTATCCCGCACTTGCTTTTTCGCTTGTATGAGAAAAGGTGGAGGCATAATCGCTGGGTTTAAAAGCAGGATTTTGCTGTTGTGTAGGCATAAGCATCACATCGCCAAAATCGCTGCAACCCGTGCCACTTAAATGGGTATGGCTGAACCCATAAATAATGGAGTCTGAATGATGATATCCGCTACAACCATCCCAACTGCCATCTATGCGGGTATCTGGTCCAACCTGCACCATCCCAAAAGGCACGGTAGGTCCCGGAAAAGTATGACCGTGTCCGCCTGTGCCAACAAAAGGGTTGACTAAGTTTGCATAGTTTGTTTGAGCATTTATATCGAAATGGGCAAAGATTAAACTAACGCTAACAAAAATACTTTGTAAGTTTATAACAGGTTTAATGTGCATGGTCAATATTAAACATTCGGTATCAAAAGAGCAATAATATTGCTTAATGAATTATTGAGTTGAATTTGGTTTGGCCCAACTAAATCAAAATTTCACCAACTATTCGGTTGAGAATGACTTTGCTCAAAACTCTGTATGGGATGCCATACAAAATACCAGGGGTTTTATGTGGTTTGTTACTGCCAATGTTTTAAACAGGTTTGATGGCTACAAGTTACATTCTTAGGGGAGGGATGAACAGGATTCCAATTCATTGGGCGGCACAACTGGTTTTACCTTTTATGAAGATTCATTAGGGCAATTGTGATTGGTCATAACATGGGAATAGATGTTTACAATAAAAATTAATGCCACCTGGCATAATTTAGGGTAAAATCGGTAATTGGTTCAGGCACAAGGATAGAGGTAAACTTAAAATAATGCATATGCTGTATGGATAACGTTAGAATATGGAAACACCTTTAACAGATAAAAATTATAGGATTATGCGCATTGCTATTGTTGATGATAAGTAACCAAATAGGGTTTCATTGCAGGAGAAATTAAGTTTTCAAAAGGATATTGATGTATTATTTTTGGCTGCCAATGGGGAGGAATTTCTGAAATAAATGAAGCAGCAGGTAAATCTTTTAGATGTTGTACTTAATCCACCGCCACTTTGTAGGTAGGGTCTTCCATGATATTGACCTCTATTACTTTTTCGGCATTTTGCAACAACTGGCGACAATCGGGGCTTAGGTGACGGAGGTGAATGGTTTTGCCATTTTTTAAATAGCGTTCGGTTAGTTTATTGATGCATTCGATGGCGCTCATATCGGCAATTTTACTTTCTTTAAAATCGACGATTACCTCAATGGGGTCGTTTTGAATATCGAATTTATCTGTAAACGCTTTGGTTGATCCAAAGAAAAGTGGTCCAAATATTTCGTAATGCTTTATCCCATTTTCGTCGGTATGTTTTCTAGCACGAATTCGTTTTGCGCTTTCCCAGGCAAATACCAAGGCCGAAATAATAACGCCAATTAACACTGCTAGGGCTAAATTATGCATTAGAACAGTTACCACAATAACCACCACGCCAACAAAAATATCGTGCTTGGGCATTTTATTGACCATGCGCACACTTATCCATTCAAAGGTGCCAATTGCCACCATAATCATTAATCCGGTTAATGCTGCCATGGGCATTTTTTCGATTAAACTGCTGCCAAACATCATAAAAACCAATAACATGGTAGAGGCTACAATGCCAGATAATCTTGCTCTTGCGCCATTTGATATATTGATTAAACTTTGCCCAATCATGGCGCAACCGCCCATTCCCGAGAAAAATCCTGTAACAAAATTTGCTAAGCCTTGTGCTACTGCTTCTTTGTTGCTTCTGCCTTTGCTCTCGGTAATTTCATCAACTAAATTTAGGGTTAGTAGGCTCTCAATTAAGCCTACACCCGCTACAATTAAAGCATAAGGAAAAATCACTTGTAAGGTGGCAAAATCGAAAGGTAAATTTGGAATATGAAAAGGAGGGAAGCCGCCTGCAATAGAGGCAATATCGCCCACGGTGGTGGTTTGTATGCCAAATAGGGTTACCACAGCAAATACCGCTAAAATTGCTGTGAGAGAGGCCGGAACGGCTTTGGTTATTTTGGGCAATCCCCAAATAATAAACATGGTAAGTGCTACCAAAGCCAGCATGATATATAAGGCAGAATCTTGCAACCAATTATCGGTGCCAATAACTTTAAATTGTGGAATCTGCGACAAGAAAATCACAATGGCCAGTCCGTTTACAAAGCCATACATAACAGGTTGTGGCACCAAACTTATAAATTTGCCTAACCTAAAAAAACCAAATGCCATTTGTAAAATACCCGCTAGAATTACCGTGGCAAATATGTATTCGATGCCATGGGTTTTTGCCAATGCAACAATTACTACTGCAACTGCTCCAGTGGCACCAGATATCATTCCTGGGCGACCACCAAATACAGAGGTAATTAATCCCATTGAGAAAGCGGCATACAAGCCCACTAAGGGCGATAAGCCTGCAATCATGGCAAATGCAATGGCCTCTGGAACCAGCGCCAATGCAACGGTAAGGCCCGATAAAACTTCTGTTTTATAATCAACTTTTTGGTTCAAGTCGAAAATTTTTAAATACTTTAACATACCATTTGCTTATTCATTTTAGCCGCTAATAACCAAAGTTTAAATAGTTGAAGTCTTTCTCCCCCTATTACATTGGTTTTGCCAATTTAACCCAAATTCAGCATTAAAAAATGCTGAATCGAATAAATGATTGTAATTCACTTCCGTATGCACGGGATTAAAACAATCATTACCTCGGGGTTAACCCAAATTAATCAAATCGTTCGGTTTTTCAAACCTCCTATTGATTAATTTGGGTTTAACAAATTCATAGCACTTAAAATTCTCAGTGAAATGGAGCTATTATATTTTGAGAAATTGGTAAAACAGGCCATAGCAGGCTTCTCTTAAAAAGCTGCAATGGTACAAAAATTATGGCAAAGCTCGCCCTATAAAAATACGAGAAGCTAACAGTAAGCCAGCAAAATTATTTGGTTTCTAAAACCACAAAAGGAACAATCATTTCCTCGAGGCTAATGCCGCCATGTTGAAAAGAATTGTTATACATCTTAACATGGTAATTATAGTTGTTTGGATAAGCCATAAAATCTTCGCCCATGGCAAACACATAACTAGAACTCATACTTTGCTTAGGTAGAAAAGCATCGGCAGGGTTTTTAATAGAAAATAGTTCCTTTTCGTTGTAGTTTAAATTGCGCCCTTGCTTGTACCGCAAATTGGTACTTGTTGCACGGTCGCCCACAATTTTAACCGGATTATTTACCCTAATTGAGCCATGGTCTGTAGTGATTACAATGCGTGCTTTTTTGGAAGCAATCTTTTTAATGGCTTCATACAGCGGGGAATGTTCGAACCAAGACGCCGTTATGCTGCGGTAAGCGGCCTCGTTTTCTGCCAGCTCTTTCATTACATTCATTTCGGTGCGCGCATGGCTTAGCATATCTACAAAATTGTAAACGATTACATTCAATTTATTGTGCCATAAATTTGGAATTGCATCCACCAAATCTTTGCCCGCATTAAGGTTGGTAATTTTGGTATAAGAGAATTTTTCTTTATAGCCAGAACGCAATAATTGCCTACCCAACAAATCTTCTTCATGGATATTTTTACCCTCTTCATCCTCCTCGTTTACCCAAAGATTGGGATACAATTTTTCGATTTCCAAAGGCAACATGCCAGCAAAGAAACTGTTGCGCGCATAGTGTGTAGTGGTTGGTAAAATGGTCATATAGGTTTCTTCCAACACCAAGTTAAAGAGTTCGTTTAAAGTGCTTTGAACCACCTTCCACTGGTCGAACCTAAAGTTGTCAATTAATATTAAGAAAGTAGGCGTTTCATCTTTTAAAAGTGGAATAAGCTTTTTGTTAACTACGGTATGGCTCATCACAGGTGTTTTACCGTCTGGTTTTTTAAGAAAAGAAACGAAATTGTCTTTTACAAATTTGCTCCAACCGTTATTGGCATCACGCTTTTGCATGGCCAAAATTTCATCCATGCCCGTTTCGCCACTTTTGGCCAATTCTAATTCCCAATAAATTAACTTTCTATACATGGTAGACCAACCCTCAAAGTCGTTCACATCAGACAAATCCATGCTCAATTGCCTAAACTCTTGCTGGTAGTTCTGCGCTGTTTTTTCTGTTACCAATTGTTTGCCATCCAAAATTCTTTTTAAGGAAAGTAAGATTTGGTTGCTATTAACAGGCTTAATAAGGTAATCGGCTATTTGGTTGCCAATAGCATCCTCCATAATATTCTCTTCCTCGCTTTTGGTAATCATTACCACAGGAACATCTGGTAAAATAACCTTTATCTGAGCTAAAGTCTCAATTCCACTGATGCCTGGCATGTTTTCGTCCAAGAAAATTACATCGTATTTTTTCGCTTTTGCTTTTTCAATGGCATCAATTCCATTGGTAACTTTATCAACAACATAACCTTTGTTGGTAAGAAATAAAATATGTGGCTTTAATAAATCAATTTCATCGTCGGCCCAAAGAATACTTGCGTTCATAGTTTGCTATTTTTTACTAATTGGCTTGGCGCAAAAATGATGCCTCCAAACCATATCTTTGCGAAGTAACGAATAATTTACCTAATACATTGTGGCGCTCAACAAACTAAAAAATTTTAACGACCCAGTTTATGGATTTGTCAGCATTCCGTGCGACCTCATTTACGACATTATTGCTCACCCAAATTTCCAGCGCTTGCGTAGGATCAAACAGTTAGGGCTTTCTAATTATGTTTATCCAGGGGCGCAACATACCCGATTCCAGCACGTAATTGGCGCTATGAGTCTTACCCAAGATGCACTTGCAACGCTTCGACAAAAAGGCATAGAGATTAGCACCCAAGAGGAAGAAGCAGTTTTGGCAGCCATTATTTTGCACGATATTGGGCATGGTCCGTTTTCGCATACACTCGAAAATGTTCTTATCAAAAACCTGCAACACGAAGAGATTTCTTTGCATTTAATGCACAACATGAATGCAGATTTAGGTGGGCGATTGGATTTGTGTATTCAGATTTTTACCGATCAATATGCGCGCAAATTTTTGCACCAATTGGTGAGCAGCCAGTTAGACATGGACCGACTAGATTACCTGCGTCGCGATAGTTTTTACAGTGGGGTGCAAGAGGGCGTTGTTGGGCAAGATAGGATTATTAAAATGCTTAATGTGGCCAACGATGAATTGGTGGTAGACGAGAAAGGAATTTACAGCATAGAGAAGTTTTTAATTGCCCGCCGCTTAATGTATTGGCAGGTATATTTGCACAAAACGGTGGTGGCCGCAGAATCTGTTTTGGTAAAGACTTTAGAGCGCGCTTTTGAGCTAATTGCTAGGGGAGAGAAGCTTTTTGCAGCGCCCGCCTTGGCATATTTTTTAGACAATCGATTGGATGGAAAGCAGTTTTTTGCCGATCCAAAAGCCATCGAAAATTATACCTTGATAGACGACGATGACGTGATGAGTGCCATTAAAGTTTGGTGCTTCCACAGCGATGTGGTGTTGAGCAGTTTGGCCACCATTTTAAAAGACCGTTTGCTGCCAAAAGTAGAATTAAAAAATGAACCATTTGGTCTGAACCAAATAGCCGAGTTGAAGCAAAGAGTTGCCTTGGAAAAAGGAATTAGCTTAGCCGAAGCAGATTATTTTGTGTTTACCGATTCGGTAAAAAATAGGGCATACAGCCTCGATAATTTTAACATCAAAATATTGTTTAAAGACGGCAGTTTAAAAGACATTACCAAGGCCTCGGATCAGTATAATATTGAAGCATTAACCAAATCTGTAACAAAATATTTTCTCTGTTACCCTAAATCTTTTACCTTTAGGCCGTAATTATACCTATAACCTATGGAAATAAGCATTGCAGAACTAGCTAAATTACTCAACGGCGTTGTTGAAGGAAACGGTTCACACGTATTGAATACCGTTGCTAAAATTGAGGAAGGAAAAACAGGAGCCTTGTCGTTTTTGGCAAATCCCAAATATGAAGAACATATTTATCGTACTGGCTCCTCTGCCGTGCTGGTAAATAGGAGTTTTACTCCCAGCAAAGAAATTAGCACTACCTTAATTAGGGTAGATGATCCATATGCCGCATTTACCTTTTTGTTGGAAAAATTTAGCAATCCAAGTGCACAATTAAGCGGGCTTGAACCAATGTGTTTTGTGCATGAACACGCAAAATTGGGTGTGGAAGTTTATGTAGGGGCTTTTGCTTATATCGCTGCAGGGGCAAATGTAGGCGATCAAACCAAGGTTTACCCACAGGTTTTTATTGGCGCAAACGTGCAAATTGGTTCAAACTGTATTATTTATCCTGGGGTTAAAATTTACCACGAATGTGTTATTGGCAACAATTGTATCATTCATGCCAGCACGGTTATTGGGGCCGATGGGTTTGGCTTTGCGCCTTTGGCCGATAGGTCGTACAAAAAAATTCCCCAAACCGGCAATGTTATTATAGAAGATGATGTGGAGATTGGGTCAAATTGCAGCATCGACAGGGCAACCATGGGATCAACCATCATAAGAAAAGGGGTTAAATTGGATAATTTGATTCAGGTAGCACACAATGTTGAAATTGGCGAACATACCGTAATTGCTGGTCAGGCAGGTGTTGCAGGCTCTACAAAACTAGGGAAATATGTGGTGGTGGGCGGACAAGTAGCGATTGCCGGACATTTACAAATTGCCAATGGCAACCAATTTGGGGGGCAGGCAGGGGTTTTAGGAAATATTGTGGATGAAGATAAAAAATGGTTTGGCACACCGGTGATGGAAGTGCGCGATTCCTTGCGCTCTAGCGCTGTAATTAGGCGATTACCAGAATTAATGAGCAGGGTTGATGCCCTCGAAAAAGAATTAAAAAAGATTAAAAGCGAATAATATTAAAAAAAAGCAGGGCATATTACCTGCTTTTTGTTTTTTTTGCAAGATTATTATGAAGCAAACAACGATTAAAAAATCGGTGAGTGTTGAAGGTGTAGGTCTTCATACTGGCCAGGTAGTAACCATGACATTTCTTCCTGCAAAGGACCACCATGGCATTAAATTTCAGCGGGTAGATTTACCAGGACAACCAATAGTAGATGCAGATGTAGACAATGTAGTAGATACTTCTAGGGGTACAACCATTGAGCAAAATGGAGCACGAATAGCTACCGTTGAGCATGTAATGGCATCCTTGGCCGGATTAGAAATTGACAATTGTTTGGTTCAGATTAATGGTGGCGAAACCCCCATTATGGATGGCAGTTCTCAGTTTTTCATGAAAGCTTTAAAAGAAGCAGGCATACACCCATTAGAGGCTGAACGCGAGTATTTTTCTATTCCACAGAATATTTATTATACCGAAGACGAGCGAAATGTGGAGATGATAGCCATGCCATTAGACGATTATCGTTTAACTGTAATGGTAGATTATAATTCACCTGTTTTGGGTTCGCAGCATGCTTCTATTACCAGTTTAAAAGAGTTTGAAACCGATATTGCCAGTTGCAGAACTTTTTGTTTTTTGCACGAGTTGGAATTGCTTTATAACAATGGTTTAATTAGAGGTGGCGATTTAAACAATGCCATCGTAATTGTAGATAGGGTTATTGAAGACAGCGAGTTAGAGAGCTTGGCTAAAATGTTTAATAAGCCTAAGGTAGAAGTGAAGAAAGAAGGCATTATGAACAATGTTGACCTTCGTTTTCACAACGAGCCAGCTAGACACAAATTGTTGGATTTAATTGGCGATTTGGCCTTAATTGGGGTGCCTATTAAAGCGCAAATCATGGCAGCTAGGCCTGGGCATGCCGCCAATGTGGCTTTTGGTAAAAAGATAAAGGCCTTAATTAAAAAAACCAGGGGTACGGTTAGGGTTCCTAAATACGATCCAAACAAACCACCTTTGTATACATCGGTAGATGTAGAAAAAATGTTGCCACATCGTTTTCCATTTTTGATGGTTGACAAGGTTTTGGAAATGGGTCAGAATCACATTATAGGTATTAAGAATGTAACCTTTAATGAGCCCTTTTTCCAAGGACATTTTCCGGGTAATCCTGTTATGCCGGGTGTATTAATTATTGAAGCCATGGCACAATGTGGAGGCGTATTAATTTTATCGAAAGTAGAAGATCCAGAGAACTACAATACCTATTTCATGAAGATAGACAATGCTAAGTTTAAAGAGAAGGTAGTGCCAGGCGATACCTTAATTTTTAGGTTAGATTTAATTGGTCCCATTCGCAGGGGAATTTGTGTGATGAAGGGAAGCGCATTTGTGGGGGAGAAATTGGTGGCAGAAGCAGATTTAATGGCGCAAGTAGTAAAGGATAAATAGAAATGGCAGTACATAGTTTAGCTAGTGTTCATGCTAGCGCAAAAATAGCCGAAAAGGTGGTGATTGATCCATTTACCATGGTGCATCAAGACGTGGAGATTGGCGAAGGTACTTGGATTGGAAGCAATGTAACCATATACCCTGGAGCAAGAATTGGCAAAAATTGCCGCATTTTTCCGGGAGCAGTAATTTCTGCGATACCCCAAGATTTGAAGTTTGATGGCGAAGAAACTTTGGCCATTGTGGGCGACAATACCACTATAAGAGAATGTGTTACCATAAACAGGGGCACAAAGGATAAATTTAAAACCGAAATTGGCAGCAATTGCTTAATCATGGCCTATTCGCATTTGGCACACGATTGCATTGTAGGTAACAATGTTATTATTGCCAATGGGGTGCAGGTGGCAGGCCATGTTACCATTCAGGATTATGCCCGTATTGGCGGCTTATCTGCCATTCACCAATTTGGGTTGGTGGGTAGAAACGTGATGATAGAAGGAGGTAGCATGGTAAGCAAAGATGTGCCGCCATTTATTAAAGCAGGCAGGTACCCACTTACCTACGTAGGGGTAAATGCAGTGGGCTTAAGGAGAAGCGGATTTAGTAATGAAAAGATTAATGAGATTCAAGATATTTATCGCATTCTTTTTGTGCACAATAGAAATTTAAGCAAGGCACTTGAGATAGTTGAAGTAGAAATTCCAATTTCTATAGAGCGCAATGAAATTCTTGCTTTTATACGAGCGTCGGAGCGTGGGGTTTTAAAAGGCTTCAATGGCAAGTAAGAAAGCCTCTTATAAAAACTAACAAACAAGAGTTGAAAATAACGCTCAGCAACATCGGTAAAAAGTTTAACCGCCAATGGATCTTTAGAGACATAGACTGGGTGTTTGAACCAAGAGAAACTACGGCGTTGGTGGGCAATAATGGCTCGGGAAAATCAACATTGTTGCAACTTATTTATAATTATCAGACTTATAGTAAAGGCAGTATTTCATACGAATTGAATGGGGCAATTTTAAGTGAAGAACATCTGGTGGGCAAGGTTTCATTTGCGGCACCTTACCTCGAATTATTAGAAGATTTTAGTTTAATGGAGATGTTACATTTTCATTTTAAATTGGTATCGGTTCAGCCCGAAATAACTTTTGCCCACATGATAGCGGCTTGTGGCTTAAGCGAACAAGAAGACAAGCCCATCAAGTATTTTTCGTCTGGCATGAAACAGCGCCTTAAGTTAATCATTGCCATATACGCCGATACGCCTTTGTTGTTGCTGGATGAGCCTTGTTCTAATTTGGATGAGCAGGGCATTTTGTGGTATAGAAATTTGATGCAAACGCAATTAGGAAAGCGCAGCATTATTATTGCGAGCAACCAATTGTTTGAGTACGATTTTTGTGATAAGCAGTTGCCTTTGGTAGATTTTAAGAAGAAGCCAATTGCATAATATAGTTGGCAGCAAACAAGGCGGTATGCTTGCATACGATTTTTGTGATAAGCAGTTGCCTTTGGTAGATTTTAAGAAGAAGCCAATTGTATAATATAGTTGGCAGCTAACAAGGCGGTATGCTTGCATACGATTTTTGTGATAAGCAGTTGCCTTTGGTAGATTTTAAGAAGAAGCCAATTGCATAATATAGTTGGCGGCAAATAAGGCGGCATGCTTGCGTACGATTTTTGTGATAAGCAGTTGCCTTTGGTAGATTTTAAGAAGAAGCCAATTGCATAATATAGTTGGCGGCTAACAAGGCGGCATGCTTGCGTACGATTTTTGTGATAAGCAGTTGCCTTTGGTAGATTTTAAGAAGTAGCCAATTGTATAATATAGTTGGCGGCTAACAAGGCGGAATCGTTGCATACGATTTTTGTGATAAGCAGTTGCCTTTGGTAGATTTTAAGAAGAAGCCAATTGCATAATATAGTTGGCGGCTAATAATGCGGCATGCTTGCGTACGATTTTTGTGATAAGCAGTTGCCTTTGGTAGATTTTAAGAAGAAGCCAATTGCATAATATAGTTGGCGGCTAACAAGGCGGCATGCTTGCGTACGATTTTTGTGATAAGCAGTTGCCTTTGGTAGATTTTAAGAAGTAGCCAATTGTATAATATAGTTGGCGGCTAACAAGGCGGAATCGTTGCTATTAAATTGTTGGTGAAGGGCTGAATAGCCTGCCAATTGCGCCTCTCGCTTGCTGCCTCCCGGCAAGATTGCCTCAAATTCTTCCCGTAAATTTGATACATTATACTGGTCCTGAATGAGTTCTTTAACGGCCTCGCGACCTAAGTTTAAATTAACCAGCGACGCATATTTTACTTTAACCACCAAACTGGCAATGAAATATGTTAGCGGCTGGGCAGCATACACACAAACTTGCGGAATATTCATGAAAGCAGTTTCTAAAGAGGCCGTTCCACTGCATACAATTGCGGCTTGGCTTTGCGCCAAAATTTCTCGGGTTGAACCAAATAAGATGGTGGCGTTTTGGTTTAGAAAAGGGTCATAGAAATCTTTGCCTAATCCGGGTGAACCAGCAATGATAAATTGGTATTGTGGATACCGTTCGGAGAGGCTTATCATGTTTGGTAGCATGCGTTTTATTTCTTGCTTTCTGCTGCCCGGCAATAAAGCTATGATGGGCTTTTGATCTAAATTATTGTTGCTGCGAAACTGTGCATCCTTTTGGTGTTTTTGTGTATCTTGAAACATGGGGTTGCCTACGTAATGGGCCTTTACTTTCCACTTCTTAAAATAGCCCACTTCGAACGGAAAAATAAGCAAGAGAAGGTCTACATAAGCTTCTAATTTCTTGCCACGTTTTTCGTTCCAGGCCCAAATTTTTGGGGCAATAAAATAACAAGTTTTGATGCCATGTAATTTGGCTGCTTTAGCCATGCGCATGTTAAATCCAGGGTAATCTATTAAGATTAATACATGGGGATTGAATTGCTTAAATTGTTGCTCGCACAACTTAAGGTTTTTTTGGATGGTTCTTATATTTAGGAGTACTTCCACAAAGCCCATGATATTAATTTGGCGGTAATGCTTAAGCAATTTTCCTCCAACGGCAGCCATTAAATCGCCGCCCCAAAACTCAAATTGAGCTTCTGGGTCTTTGGCCAATATGCCTTTCATAAGACTTGCGCCCAGCATATCGCCGCTGGCCTCACCTGCAATTAAAAAGTACTTCACTTGCTTGATTGATTGTTTTCAAATATAAGCGATATTATGCTTTAGCGTTTACCCATATTGGCAAATTTTGTTTTAAGTTTCAAACCCAGTTCACAAATTGAGGTTTAAGTTTTTACCCATAGCAGGCAATTATGTTTTAAGCTTTTGCCCCCGTTGGCAAATTTTGTTTTAAGTTTTTACCCATAGCAGGCAATTACGTTTTAAGCTTTTGCCCCCGTTGGCAAATTTCGTTTTAAGTTTTAGCCCATAGCAGGCAAATTTTATTTTAGGCTTTAACCCAAGGCAGGCAAATTGTATTTTAAACTCATACCCCCGCAACTGAAATTGGTTCAAAACGAAATATTTTTTAAAAGACTTGTTAGGCAAGTTAGAATTGCTATTTTGCAGCATAAACTTAATGTTATGTATGCCATAGTTCATTTAGCTGCCGAATGTTACCCAATTGCCAAGGTGGGTGGTTTGGGCGATGTGGTGGGCGCACTGCCAAAATATTTGGAGCGGGCAAAGTATAAATCGTGCGTAATTATGCCGCGGTATAACACCAAATGGAATGCAGATCACCCAAGCGTTTCGGTGTTTGAGGGCAATTTTGGCAACGAGAATTACAATGTGTCTTTTCACGTGGTAAAGCCCGTGAATAGTGGGCTCGACTATGATGTGTATTTTATAGATATTCCGTATTTGTTGTTTAGGGAAGGAGTTTATGGCTATGAAGATGACCATTTGCGTTTTCTGTTTTTTCAGCAAGCTGCCTTGTATTGGATGCTTTCTTGGCAAGAGAAACCGGTTGTTTTACATTGCCACGATTACCATACCGGATTGGTTTCTTTTATGATGAATCATTGTTATGATTTTATGGTTTTGGCAGGCACAAAAACAGTATTTACGATTCACAACGGCTTGTATGCGGGCTCTTTTCCGCATGCAGAGGCAAGGTTTATTCCACATTTTCCGCGCCAAGCAAATGGTTTATTAGATTGGAACAATCAAATTTGTCCGCTTGCCACAGGCATAAAATGCAGCAATAAAGTTACCACCGTTTCCGAAGGATATTTAGACGAATTAAAGTACGATGTTAACGAGTTCAATTGGCTTTATAATGAGTATGCATTTAAGAGCAAAGGAATTGTTAATGGCATAGATACCGAAGTCTGGAATCCCGCTACCGACAGTTATTTACAGGTTTTGTTGAAAAGTAAATTAGCCAATTTTAAGTTAAAAAGCAAAGAGGCAATATGCAGCAATTTCGGGTTGAACCCAACGCTGCCACTGGTAGTTTTTATAGGCAGGTTAAATGTGGAAAAAGGAGGCGAAATTTTTGTGCCGGCCATTGGCGAATTTGTGCATCAAAATAAAGAGATGAACTTTTTTATTTTGGGCTCGGGTGCCGGTTATATTGAAGACCAAATTAGGCATATTTCGGAGGTTTTTCCTTTGCATATTAAGAACTATATTGGTTACAACGAAGCCTTGGCCCATCAACTTTATGCCGCTTCAGATTTTTTGGTAATGCCTTCCTTGGTTGAACCTTGCGGCTTAAACCAATTGTATGCTTTGCGCTATGGAAGTTTGCCTATTGTAAGGGCTACTGGCGGACTAAAAGATACTGTAATTGATATTGGCGATGAGGGTGGTTATGGGTTTAGGTTTAACGAGGCAAGTGTGAGCGATGTGGTGATGAGTTTGTATAGGGCTTTGGATTTATATAAAAACACCAAGCGATTAAATGAGATAAGGAATAGGGCAGTGGCACTCGATTTTTCATGGGATTTAGCCGTTAAAAAGTATATAGAAATTTATCAAATATGAGTATGGATAATTTATTAAAAACAGTTTGTTTAATTTTAGGTGGCGGAGCTGGCTCAAGGTTGCACCCACTTACTGCTATTCGCAGCAAGCCTGCAGTGCCCATTGCTGGAAAATATAGGTTGATTGATATTCCAATTTCAAATTGCTTGCATTCTGGCATAAGAAGAATTTTTGTGCTCACCCAATACAATTCACGGTCCTTAAATGCGCACATAAAAAACACCTATCACTTCGATCATTTCTCGCATGCCTTTGTGGATATTTTAGCTGCCGAGCAAAGACCTGGAAGCGAGCAATGGTTTCAGGGTACTGCCGATGCCGTAAAGCAATCTATTACCCATTTGGATGGTCACGACCATGAGTATATTTTAATTTTGAGTGGCGATCAATTATACCAAATGGACCTAAGGGCATTTGTGAATAAACATGCCGAAAGTGGCGCCGAGATTAGTATTGCTACCTTGCCAGTAAACAAAGAAGATGCACCAGGATTTGGCATCATGAAGGTGAATGAAGCGGGTTTTATAGAAGAATTTGTGGAGAAACCAAAGTCTTCCGAATTGAATAAATGGGTATCACCTGTTCCTGCACAAGAGAAGGCAGAGGGCAAAGAATACTTAGCCTCTATGGGCATTTATGTGTTTAATAAGGCTACCTTAAATCGCATGTTTTTGGAAGACCCAGACCACAATGATTTTGGCAAGGAGATTATTCCAAGTGCTATTAGTCAGGGTTTAAAAGTAAAGGGTTATTCTTATAATGGCTATTGGACAGATATTGGAACCATACGTAGTTATTTTGATGCCAATTTAGACTTGGCTCAAGACGTGCCTAATTTTAATTTATTTGATAACAGCAGGTTTATTTATACCCGCGCCAGAATGTTGCCACCAACCAAATTTAGTGGAGAAACTGTGGTAAAAGATTCCGTAATTTCTGAAGGTTGTATCCTACATGCCAAAGAGATTTACCACAGCATAATTGGCAACCGCGCAAGGATTGGTTCAGGCAGTATTTTAAGACATTGTGTTACTTTTGGTAACGATTATTACGAGACTTATGATCAATTACAAAATCCTGCTCATGGCATTATTATGGGAATAGGGGAGAATTGCCATATAGAAAACTGCATTGTAGACAAGGATGTGCGCATTGGAAACGATGTGGAAATTGTGGGCGATTTGGCCATGGTCGATTGCGAAACCGAACAATATTGCGTGCGTGATGGCATTGTAATTATTAAGAAAGGTGCGGTAATTGTGGCTGGAACCAAGGTGTTGTAAAGGTTTTTCTTTTTGCCCAATTCAACATTCAAGCTAACAGCAAAGGAGCTAATTTCGAAGGACAATAGTTGATTTCTGTTTTTTTTTCAATGAAAATTTGTAAATAAAATAATTTGTTTATCTTTGTAAGTGAATATTCACTTACATTTTAAATTCATGCAAAATGAACGGCAAAAATAACATCGCAATTGGGTTTCTAACAATGGGATTTTTTATGGCATACGGCTTTCTTTTAATTTATTTACGCGACTTTGCTCCCGGTAAAGAAGAATGGGTAAACTCCTACAGTATTGGAAAACATTTTGAAACTCGATTAGCTCATGTTCACGGGAACTTATTTGCGTTCCTAAATATTCTCATTGGTTATCTTTTAATACACTTCAAAGACAAGCTCCAAAATGTAAAAACCATTTCTTGGTTGGCACTTACAGGACTTCTTATGCCAATAGGAATTTTGACTGAAGTATATTTTGGATTACCTCCCGCTTTAGTATTAATTGGAGCAATTGCTATGACAGCTTCTGTGATTTGGTTAGGCGTTGCTTTTTTTAAAATGAAAACTTAAACTATAAGTAAATAAAAAATGACAACAACAATTTCTGATAGACAGTTCGAAATTATAGAAGCTGCAGGTAGAATACTCACAGCTTCGGGTGTAGGAGGGTTAACAATTAAAAACCTGGCAAAGGAAATGAAGTTTTCTGAAAGTGCTATTTACAGGCACTTTCCAAGCAAGGAAGAAATAATTATTGCTTTACTTGAATATCTTGCTAAAAGTATGGACGAACGCTATACGAATGCAATTTCAGCCAAACAAACACCTGAAGAAAAATTCGTAACGCTGTTTCAAAACCAATTTTCATTCTTTAAAAAGAACCCTCACTTTGTGGTTGCGGTGTTTTCTGACGGACTGATGGAAGAAAGCCTACGCATTAACGAAACGATATTGAAAATAATGGGGGTAAAAATGAAGCACTTAATGCCTATTATTTTGGAAGGACAACAAAAGAAAGTATTTACAAATGCAATAACGTCCGAAGAATTAATTCATATTGTTATGGGAACTTTCCGACTACAAATGTTTAAATGGCGAGTTGCAAACTTTCAATATGACATAAGTAGAAACGGAGACAATATGATACAATCAATTTTAACACTCATAAAACACAAATAAAATGTATAACAAAATCCTTGCAAGAACATTTTTCCTAATTACTGCATTATTTAGTATTACTGCTATTGCACAAACGCCACCTTTCAATGTTTACATTGAACCAATGAATGTACCTGGGCTTGGGGGACTACAGGCTTATGCTTTCGGGCAGGATAATGGAAAGTGGCTTATCATTGGCGGTCGATTGGACGGACTTCATCGCAGACAGCCATTTGCAGCATTTGATGTTGCTGGCAACAACAATCAATTAATTGTTATTGACCCAACAACTCAACAGAAATGGACAGCACCAATCTCTGCTTTATCTGTTTCATTACAAGAGCAATTAAGTTCTACAAATATTGAATTTCACCAGGAAGAAAACTACTTGTATATGATTGGTGGGTATGGTTACAATGCTGCCACTTCAGCAAGAAAGACATTTCAAAATTTAACTGCAGTTGATGTTCCTGCTGTAATTAATGCAGTGATGAATGGCACGTCAATTACAAGCTACTTCAGGCAAATAAGTGATGCACAATTTGCTGTTACAGGTGGCCATCTTAAAAAAATAAATGGCACTTATTACTTAATTGGCGGTAACAAGTTTGATGGGAATTATAACTCAATGGGAAACCCAACTTATACGCAAGTTTATACAGACGCAATTCGGAAGTTCAATTTGGCAGATAATGGAACCACTATTACTATTAGTCATTTGCCAACAATAACAGATGCAACAAATTTGCACCGAAGAGATTATAATGCTGTGCAGCAAATATTGCCAAATGGAGCAGAGGGCATAACAGTTTTTTCAGGCGTATTTCAACCAACTGTTGATTTGCCTTTTTTAAATTCTGTGACTATCGATAGTTTAGGTTATGCTGTAAACAATTCATTTCAACAGTATTATAACCATTATCATTGTGCAACATTGCCAATCTATTCAGCAATAAGCAACGAAATGCACAATGTGTTTTTTGGTGGTATTGCTCAGTACTATGATAGTTTGGGTATTTTGGTGCAAGACAATAATGTGCCTTTTGT